>Ga0206129_10007614_pt1 | contig 10629 bp, 10 predicted proteins | sample Helgoland_Spring_8_FD_148616 | JGI IMG/M metagenome (GOLD analysis project Ga0206129, IMG submission 148616) | Pelagic subsurface seawater microbial communities from Kabeltonne, Helgoland, North Sea - Helgoland_Spring_Bloom_20160502_2 | ecosystem: Environmental > Aquatic > Marine > Epipelagic ...
TTTTAATTTTCTCATCTATCATTTTTTTCCAATTTTTAGGATATATATCGTATACTGATAATTTGGCAATATTTTCTGGATTTATATTATTATTATTAATTTGTTCTAATAAATAATCATTTTTAATATATGAATTTTTATCTAAATTTAAACATATTGATCTAATCTTTGAAAAGTATAGATTAAAGAATATTTTATTTGACCATGATCTTGTAATATTATTTTCTTTAGAATAATCTATCATATAATTATATACTCCTTTTTCAATATTTCTTGATTTCAATTCATCTATAACATATTCTTTAATTTTGTTTACACATTTATTTCTATAAATATCGTTATTGGAATTCATAATTAATTAGATATATTTATTTATTTAATATATATAATCAAATTTATAAATATTAATAAATATTATTATCAGTGTCTAATTCTTCACTATCTTCACTTGAAACTATTTCATAATCATTTAATATTTCATCATTTTCTAAAAATTCCTCATCACATTCTTTATAATCTTCATCTTCTAATTCATTATCATTATCATCATCGTAATTTTCATCAGAATCTGCTGAGTCATAATCTGAATCACAATCATCAAATCCTTCATTTATTATATCATAAAATTCAGCATAATCTGATACTGTAAAATCACATATTCTACTATCTTTAAAACATATCAAAAATATATCACCATATAATAATATAGTTGATGAATCTTCATCTAAAAATTTAGATGACCCATTTGGTATTAATTCATGTTTATTAACACAATCATGCTCACCCTCATACCAACCATAACATTTAATAATATTTGAATTATTTGTCCATGAATATAGTTGTCTAATATTACTATTACCTTTATTATTTGAATTTTTATTTAATAAATTAATAATATTTCTATTTTCTATATTTAATTCTAAATCATTCATTTTATTATCAATATTAATTCTGACAACATTTTTCATTTTTACTTTATTTAATAAATTTTTTTTAAATAATTAAAAAAAAAATAAATGAAATATTATAATATGTTTGACTTTAAAAATAAAAAATCATATGAAGAAAGAATTGAAGAATCTAATAAAATTATTAAAAAATATCCTGACAGAATTCCCATAGTTGTGGAAAAATCTAAAAAATCTAATGTTCAAAACATCGATAAAAATAAATATTTAGTTCCTAATGATATGACTTTAAGTCAATTCTTATATATTATAAGAAAGCGTATTAAATTAGAAACATCAGAAGCATTGTTTTTCTTCATAAACAATACTATTTGTAATAATACATTACTTTTAAGTGAAGTTTATAATAAATTTAAAGATAAAGATGGTTTCTTATATATAGAATACTCAACTGAAAATACATTTGGTTAATTATGTATAAATATTATTATTGTGATAAAATAAATGAACAAATATTTAATAATAAAATTAATTTAAATAAATTAAATGAATTAATTAATAAATATAATTTGATTTGTAAAAATAATACAAAAGAATTCTGGATAAATAATGTAATGATTATATCTAATAATTCTAATTTAACATTTAATAAAATTATTGATAAAGAAATAATATTTGATAATAATTATTTAATTCAAGAATATGATATAAGTGATTGTAAATCATTTAATTTTTATGAAACTAATTTAGAATTAGAATATATTTTATATGAAAATATTATTGATAATATTAAAATAATTTTAAAAAAATATAATGATTATATTACATTAGAGTATGAAACGGATAATTTAATAAATATTGATAATTTTTTATATTAACATATAATATATATGAATATTATTCTATTAATAATTTTATCATTTACATTAATATTTATTTTTCAAAATATAATTGAAAATAGAACAGGTATTACAGAAGTTTTAAATAAAGTAAAAAATGAAGCTATTGATAATCATTTTAATAATGTAAAAAATACTAGAAATAGTATAAATAAAGAAATTACTAATAGATCTGTTCAAAAAGTTGAATATGATGATCCATTTAGTAAATTCCCTGATCCTATGTTATCTACTATTAGTAATCCATTATCACCTGGATATAGTCCATTAAATAGTGATAATAATAATTTATTAAGTAATGATCCTAATATTAAAGTTATAAGAAATAATGGATTTGATTATTATAAAGATAAACAAATACATTTTGATCCATTCCATGTTCATAAAGATACTATGGATGCTGATCCTGGTAAATTTACTAAACAAGGTTTAGCTAAAGTATGGGATGGACAAGAATCTATTATTAAAGCTGATAGTGATGAATATTTAACTAAATATCCTGAATTTGCTTCTGCTGATTTAACTAATCAATTAACTAATGTCGGTTATTTATATGATAATAATGAAAATAATAAATATATTAATCTTAAAGATAAAGTTTTACCTGATAATTGTAAATTATCTAATGATAATGAATTAGAATGCACATTTAATAATAAATTACAAAAAATCCCTAAAGAATTAATGAAAAATGATAATAATGTATTAAATTCTGTCGGTGTTATCACTCAAAATGATGATTTAATTAAATCTGTTAAAGATTTTTCATATGATGAAATCGGTGGTAATGTATATAAATCTTGGAAATATGAAAATGAAAAAGAAATAAATGGTAATTTCGTATTTGGTAATATTATGCCTAGTAATCCATTTGGAACTAATGAATCGTATATGTTAGTAGATGATAATTTAAATTGTGATACTTGTTCTATATAAATTTATATTTAAAAATTATTCTATAATTATTTTTATGAAATCATTTCAAATTGTTTTTAATGATAATCTTCTTTTTATAAATATTATTAATACTAATGAAAATGAATGTATAGATAATGATTTATTAACTAAATTATATAAATGTAAATGTAAAATTGATAATGTTGAATTATCTAAATGGGAAAAATATAAAAAATTAAATAATGATTATGAATATATTTATACTTCTTCTAATAATTTAAGAAATGTTGCTGATATTACTCCTATATCTAGATCTTATTTTAAATTACATGAAATTACAAATGATTTTAATATAGATAATTTAGATTTCTCAGCATGTATTGCTGAAGGTCCCGGTGGTTTTATTAATTGTTTATTAGATAAAAATTCACCTTTCATTTACGGTATCACATTATTATCTAATGATAAAAAAATACCTTTCTGGAGTTCTAAATTATTTAATAATCCTATAGTTCATCTAAATAGATATAGAAATACTGGTAATATTTATATTAAAAAAACTTCTGATAATTTTATTAAATCTATTAAAAAATGTAATATAGTCACTGCTGATGGTGGTTTTGATTATTCTAATGATTTTAATAAACAAGAATTATCTTCTTATAAACTCATATATTCTGAAATTTATATAGCATTAAACATCCAAGAATTAAAAGGTTCATTCATTCTTAAAGTTTTTGATATTTTTTATCATAAAACTATCCAATTATTATATTTATTATTTTTATCTTATAATGAAGTATATATTTATAAACCAACTATTAGTCGATTATCCAATTCTGAAAAATATATAGTTTGTAAAGGATTTAAAGGATTTAATAAAGAAATAATAAATATTTTATCAAAATATTATAATATAGTTGATAAATTATATATAGAATTACCTAAAGAATTTATAAATATAATAAAAAATTATAATAATATTTTCGTTCAAAATCAAATTGATTATATAAATAATATATTAAAGTTTGATTGTAAAAATATTAATAATAGAATAAAAAATCAAATATTAAATTCTAAAGAATGGTGCGAAAAATACAATATCCCAATAAATAATAATTGTATTTATTTAAAAAATTAAATTAATAGTGTATTTATTTAAAAAATTAAATTAATAGTGTATTTATTTAAAATAATTAAATTAATAGTGTATTTATTTAAAATAATTAAATTAATAGTGTATTTATTTAAAATAATTAAATTAATAGTGTATTTATTTAAAAAATTAAATTAATTCTTTAATTAAAAAAAAAAAAATCTAAGTTATATTATAAAAATGAATACTCAAACAATTATGTGTTGCGTTGTTGCGCTTATTCTAGGGATGCTATTGGCAAACATGCTTAAGAATGTATGCGGTTGTAAACTAGTTGAGGGGCAAATGACAGGTGCTCTCTGCGACAGTAAAGACGATTGTATTTCTGGGAACTGCGGATTAAATCCGGTATATAACGACGGGCGAAAAACTTGTTTGTTTCCAGGTCAGACGGTCGCGACCGGTGCGGTGAATACCATCGGGTAAATTATAAAGATTTCTTTTCAAACCTATTACTTATTCTTTTTGAAATATTAAATATACATTTAATCCACTTAATAACTTAAGTTTTTCATCTTTAGTTATTTTTACTGCTTCTTTATATCTATCTTGAAATATTTTATCCTTTTTATCTTTTGCTATATTAGGTAATTCATTTATTACATTTTCAAATGATCCAAATCCATTTTCAATACATTTATTTTTAAATATATTTTCATATTTTTCATCTGGTTTAGGTGTAACTAATTTTAATCCAATTGTTTTAAATGAATCTATTAAGAATTTCATATTTACTAAATATTCTTTTATTTCTTGTCCTATTGAATCCATATATACATTAATACTATTTCCAAACATATTTTCTGTATCTTCTTCATTATATTCAAAATCTTCTTCATCATATTCTTTTTTAATTCTATATATAGTGTCACCATTTTCAGTTATATATTCTAAAGAATCTTGTTCAGATAAAATATCAAATAATTTATTACCATTATAAAATGTAGCAATAAAATATCCTTTATTTTCAATATTTTCATTTATATTTGTAAGAAATCCATTAAAGGTTTCTTCATCTTTTAAATAATAATGTAAACTAAATTGACTACTAATTACATCGAATTTATTTTTTGCTAATCCATTATATTTTTTATTAATTTCATTATAAAATTTAGGTATTTTAGTAGTTAATCCATATAATATATCTATCATAACTTTTGAATGATCTATATCCATATTACATTCATTCGATTTAATATTTAAACTAGTATCTGATTGTAAGAATATACCTGTAGTATTATGTTTATCTTTTAAATTAAAATATCTTCTACATGCTTCATTTACATTTGATATATCTAATCCTAATACAAATTTAATATTACAATCTTTATTAGTATATTTTTCAACATCTCCACCTCTACCACATGATAAATCTAAATATTTAATATGTTTATTAAATGATGAACATACACCACATATTAAACTATTTTTAATATAATTATGTAATGTTGTTAATATTTTAGTTTCTGGACTTCTATTTTGTGATATATAATAACCTTTATCTATTGTATCTATTATTTTATTAACATCATATAATTCTTCTCCTGTTATTAATTTATTAGTAATAGGATTTGTTATAGTTTTCCATACATTATTACATACAGTTTGAAAATTAGGATTAACTTTATCATGTCTAACACGTAATGGTTCCCAAATCATATTATTTAAACCATTTTTATTATATCTCATTTCAACAATATCACCATCTTTAATTTCAGATTTATCTTTTATACATAATAATTTATTATCTTCTAATAATAAATTTGTTATACCAATAGATTCTTCTTCACCAGGAGGTTGAAATTTTTTAGTTTTTTCATAAGATGGTTTATCATTATTTAATAATTTCATACAAAAATCTAATGATATATCTTCTTGTTCTTTATAACCGGTAATTAAATTTAATTTTTTATATTTTTTTAATATTCCAAATTCATCATTTATTGTATATACTTTATCTTTTTTAGAATCTCCAACTTTTTCTGTGATAATTTTAAAATCTATAGTATTTTCTTCAGGTGGTTTCCATTTAAAATTATAATCCCAAGTTCCACATATATTTTCTGGACTTTTATTTATTTTATTACCTTTTACACCTAAATAAGTGGGTAATAAAATTAAACCATCTATATAATATTCATATGATTCTTGTTTATCTAGAATATGTTTACATTTTTCGAATATTAATTTGCATTCAGAATTAAATTTATCAGGATATTTATTAGGATCGGATAGATTTAGTGAACCATATTCATATTCTTTAATATTAATTCTGATATGTTCAATTTCACTTAATTCAATATCTTGAATTAATTCTTTAAAATTATTTAATAGATCTAATCTAGTTGGATTTTTAGATTTATCATTATTTAACCAAGGATATATATGTGCTGGTTTAGGTGTCATTTTACCATTATAATAAATATCAAATATCATATATAATTTTTTATCTAATTCATCACCATTTCTATCATTACTTATATATTCACCATCTAATAACCATTCACCATTTACATTAGGGAATTTAAGACCTGTTGGTATGATTTCTATTTTAGAAGTAATTAAATATCCAGTATTTTCAGTTATAAATAATAAACATCTAATACCGTCTGCTTTTTCAGTAACAGCATATCCTTTAACAATATTAATATCATTATTTAATAATAAATTTTCATAATTTAATGTGATTGGTTGAGGTCCTGTAAATTCAGTATATTTTTTATTTTTTTGATTTGTTAATAATTTATATCTTTTAATTATTATATTTTTTTGAGATTCTGATAATATTAATTTATTATTATGAATTATTTCTAATAAATATAATAAATGTTTATTTAATAATTCTATACATTTATCTGTTAATTTATTTAATTTTTCTTTATTAAATTTTAATTCTTTATCTTCACTTTTACCAGCACCTATTTGTCCTATTTTAGAATCTAATATTAATTCTTCTATATCAAAATATTCACTATATATATCATTCAATGATATCCAAATATTAATATTTTTATCATCTAATTTTTGAATTTGTTTTAATAAATTAATATAATCTTTCTTTTTTGCTGGAACTAAAGAATCCGGTGTAAAATCTACATCATTATGTTCTGGAAATAATTTATCTAATTCTTTAAATAATTTATCTTTTTCTAATGATTTTATATTAAATATTAATTGAACATGTTTTCCTTTATTTTTATAATCATCTATATAATCTATTACTGTAATATTTAATTCAGGATTTTGTTCTATTATTTCTTTAATTTCTTCATTATCATTTAAATAAGAATCTTTAATTTTTATAAATTTACCGATAATTTTATCTTTTATATTTAATTGTTTTTCCGGTAAATTTAATAAAGTATCTTGCATATATTCTGATTCCTTTTTATCTGATTTTTTTTCTTCTATATTTACAACTAAAGATAATGGATTTGATAAACTATTACTTAATAATATAGGATTATCAATATCATTTTGTAATTTATTATAATAATCATTAATCATAATAATACCATTATCATTTTTAGTAGTAGAACCTATATATTCTATTTCTAATTCATAATGTTCAGGTTTATTTAAAATATCAGCATCTTTAAAAGTTTTTGCCCATTCATATTTTTTTTGTTTAAATTGCCATTCTGTTGATTTAATAATAGATAAATCAAATCTAAATAATTTATCATCAGAAATAAAACTATATCTTTTTTTATATCTAAAATGTTTTTCTTTATGAATTAATGATTTATTATATTTGAATATTTGTTTTTCATCATAATCTAAATTATCTTCAGATTTTAAATTAATTCTATAATTATAATCTTCATTCACTATTCTACTATTTTTAATTTTTTCATTTTTAAAATTACTTTTTTTTATAAATAATATATTTGTTATCCCTTCTAATGAATTTGTTACACAATATCTTTTTATTGATGCTAAATCTAATATAGTACATCTCGTATTCGATGGAAAATCATTATTATTTGTTCTTATATCTAAATTAACAGATTCTGATATTAAATCATAATCATTTTTTAATTTATTTAATATTTTTATAAATATATCCTTATTTATAGGATTTTTAGATTCTTTACTACCAATAATAATTTCTAATTCTAAATTATCATTTGATATAGCATGATTAATATGATTTTGGATATCTTCTTCTTTATTTAAGATTTCCATATATAATATATTATATTATTATAATTTTAAATAGTCAAATTTATAAAAAAAAAAATATATAAATCTAAAATATACATAAATATTATAATTTAATTAAATTAATTTCATCATATAATTCTTTTTTTGATTTCTTTTTATTATTATCTTTTAAAATATTAATATTACATTCTTCTGAAATTTTAATTAAATCAGGTAATTTATAATTAGAAATTGCTTTAAGATAATTATTATATATAAAATTTTTTTTTAAATCAATATTTATAATTGTATTTAATTCATTAATATCTGAATAATTATTTGTATCATTTATATCATTCATCATTAACCATTTTTTATTATTATATGAAATATAAATGTTTTTATAATTTTTTAAACCAGTTTTATAAAATTTATTAGTAGATTTATTATAAATAATTAAATTTATTTTATAATATTCATTATAAAATAATATTAAAGATAAAATATTACCATTTTTATTTTGTAAATTATTACATATTAATGATTTAGATAATATTCTTTTATTAAAATTATAATTAGGATATTCATTATCAACAATACTACATAATTCTAATTTTTTATCAATTACATATTTATCTAATTCTTTATTTTCTAATAAAGTATAATTAATATCTTTAATAGATAAAATTAATTCAAAAATAGATTTAAATAATTTAATATTATCATCATTATATTTATCAGATGATTCTTTTAATACTTTAACTTTTTTATCAGGAATACATTGAGTAAAATTATTTAATTCAATCTTTTCAGAATAATTATTATTTTTTGATCTTAAATCTTTAAAAATTTCCATTTATTATTATTATATAAATAAAATATCTTTAATTATCAAATTTATATTTTTTAGATTTTAATATTATTTGTTGTTCTTCTTTATTAAAAATATTTAATTCAATATTATAATTTGTATTTTTTTTACATACTTTTTTTTCTATTTCATTATTTAAAATAATTTCTTGTTTTTTTATAATCATATTATCATTTTCTATATTATTATATATAGTATGTTGTAAAATATTATAAATATTATTTATATGTTCATCAATTAAACTAATATTAACAAAAAAACCATTAGAATTTTCAGTATATTTAATATTATTAATTTTAATATATTCTATAATGTCATTATGATATTCAATTTTATCGATATTTTTATAAATAAATATTTTTTTTTCTTCAATATTCATATTATAATATTTAAATTAATTTAAAATTTTACCCACAATTTGGATTTTCTCATTTCTATATTTAATTCTATAACCTAATATTTCAATATTAATTTTTTGTCCAGTATTAATATCATTTAAATTTAATTCACTTTCATTTAATGAATCATTTGGTATAATAATAATTAATGGACTATTATCAAAATCATTATCAGATATTTTATATTTTTCATCAATTTGTAAATATGCTATAATACCCATTTTATTTATATTACTTACTATACATTTCTTATCTAATATTTTATCACCTTTATTAGGAGATATAGTATCACATTTATATGATATATTATATTTAATATAATTTATATTATCAAAAGTTTCTATTTTACCTATAGATCTTTTAATAATATCAATAGAATTTTTTAAAATAAAACTATCATCTTTACATAAACCTTCATATTGTTTTTTTAATTTAAATAATAATATATTATCAATATCTTTATTTAATTCTGAAGATGTTAAACTGATTGTATCATTAAATATTTGTTCAGAAATAATCATAATATATATAATGTTAATATATTTTTAATTATTATTCAAATTTATTTTAACTTATGATATAATAAATCAAATTTTACAAAATAATTAATATCTTCATTAATAAAATTTTTAATTCTAAATATAATTTCTAATGTTTTACATAAATTTTTTTTACTATATTTAGATAATATACTTATATTTAATTTATTAAATTCTTTTTCTTTAATATTATTTTTTATATAACCAATTAAATCTTCTTTACTAACATTACTAGAATCTACTTCTTTACCTAAATTATCACCAATTACTATTTTTATAATCGATTTATTAGAATTATTCCAATAAGAATGTGTCCATGTTTTACTAGTATTTATTATTAAATCACCTTTAATTGGTTCTATCATAGAATATGTATTATCTTCATTTTTTTTATAATATTCAATTGATTTACCTAATTCTCTTACAATTTCTTCTTTTTTCTTTAATTTTTTAGTTTGTTTTATAACTTTATTTTCATTCATTATAAAATATCCTATAGGTTCACCTTTAGATTTAAATAATATTCTTTTATTTCCTTCATTATATATAAATTGATTTGATAAATAATTATATGCTATTTTATGAAATTCTTTTTCAGTTAATTCACCATTTTTTATTTGTATATTTTTTAAATCATTTTCTAATAAATATCTTATATAAATATTTCTATCATTATATGATAATTTATCTAATAAATATTCACAATATATTTTTTTATATTTATTATTAAATAAATATAAATTTCCTAATATATTACCAGTATCTTTTTTAAATTTACTATAATCAATAAATAATTCTTTTATAATTTTTTTAAC
>Ga0206129_10007615_pt1 | contig 10629 bp, 12 predicted proteins | sample Helgoland_Spring_8_FD_148616 | JGI IMG/M metagenome (GOLD analysis project Ga0206129, IMG submission 148616) | Pelagic subsurface seawater microbial communities from Kabeltonne, Helgoland, North Sea - Helgoland_Spring_Bloom_20160502_2 | ecosystem: Environmental > Aquatic > Marine > Epipelagic ...
AGCTACGCCGTCGAACGTAAGTTCTTTAAGCTTTCACTGCTTTATTTGTTCCTGCACTTTGGTGCGATTTTGGCCGAGGCTCTGTTGCGTCCTTGGGGATTGGGTGGCTGGTAATGTCTCTTAAAGTTGAACATGAAATCCATCAGCGTCGTAAAGGTCGCAATATTGGTGTTGGGCTGATGTTGGGTGCTTTTGTAGTGCTAGTTTTGGCGCTGACATTTACAAAAATCACTAGCGGTGATTTTGAACTGCCGAAAGCGAACGAGATCAGCCAGTGAAAAAGTTATCCGGACCACAAAAAACAGTTGCACAAACAGTGTCGCTTGTCGTTTTGATGGGTGGTCTGGCGTGGGCTTCTGTGCCGTTTTACGATTGGTTCTGCCGCGTTACTGGCTTTGGTGGAACAACCGGTATTTCGACTGTCGCACCCGACGATGTGCTAGAGCAAACCATCAAGGTTCGTTTTGATGCCTCACTGCACAGCGATATGGGTTGGGACTTCAAACCTGAAGTCTACGAGATGGAAATACGCATTGGTGAGACCGGCTTGGCCTTTTACGAGGCACACAACCCGACAGATCGCCCTATCGCAGGTCAAGCCAGCTATAACGTCACACCGTACCAAGCTGGTTATTTCTTTAACAAAATTGACTGCTTTTGCTTTGAAGAGCAGGTATTGCAACCGGGTGAAACCGCTATGATGCCTGTCAGCTTTTATGTAGACCCAGAAATTGTGACGGATCGTGACGCAAAATACGTGCACACCATTACACTTAGCTATACATTCTACGAAATTGATTTGCCCGACGGCTTCGCAGCCCTAGACGCAGTCACAGACACAACCTTGAACTAGGGGACGCTTCATGGCCCACGCAAAAAATCACGACTATCACATCCTACCACCATCCATTGAACCATTGTTGGGCGCTGTTGCTGCATTCTTTATGCTGTTTGGTGCCGTACTGTGGATGCATAATTCCGGCCCTTGGATGTTCTTGATTGGCTTTGTTGCTGTTCTTTACGTCATGTTCACATGGTGGTCTCGCGTTGTCGAAGAATCACACGTTGGTGATCATACAACAGTCGTTCAAATCGGCCTGCGTTATGGCGTGATCTTGTTCATCACATCCGAAGTTATGTTCTTTGCAGCATGGTTCTGGTCTTTCTTCAAACACGCAATCTACCCGATGGAAGATTACTTTGGTTCTGAATATATGGCCCCAGAGATTTATCCGGTCGATGCATTGCATTTGCCACTAATCAACACGTTGATCTTGTTGCTATCTGGCTGTGCCGTAACTTGGGCCCACCACGCACTGGTTCACGAGAACAACCGCAAAGATTTGATCATGGGTCTGACCCTATCAATCGTCTTGGGCGTCGCGTTTACTGCACTTCAAGCATATGAATATGCACACCTTCTTCACGAAGGTTGGGTTTTCGGTGGCGACGAGTTCTACTCTAACTTCTTTATGGCAACAGGCTTCCACGGCTTCCATGTATTGATTGGTACAATCTTTTTGACTGTCTGCTTGATCCGCGCAATCAAAGGTCACTTCACACCAGAACAGCACTTGGGCTTTGAAGCCGCGGCTTGGTACTGGCACTTCGTAGATGTGGTTTGGTTGTTCCTATTCTTCGCAGTCTACATGTGGGGCATCTAAGCGCGATAGTGTCGGTTGCACATCGGCGTTAAATACCTAATACAACTAGGCGCATGAAACACCTCATGCGCCTTTTTCTTTTCCCCGACGAGGGCGTTATGAAACGTGTAATCTTCTTTGTATTTTTTGGACTTGGTGGCTTTGCTGTCTTGGTCAGCTTGGGCACTTGGCAGATCCAACGTCTGACATGGAAACAAGAAATCATTGAACAGATTGAAAGACGGATTGTTGAGGCACCTGTTGCCTTGCCGGCAACACTTGATCCCATTGAAGACAAGTACCTATCTGTTAGCGTTGAGGGCTTTATGAAGCCTGAAGTCCTGCGAGTGCTGGTTTCCCAAAAAACGGTTGGTGCTGGCTACCGCCTTATCAGCCCGTTCATGGTTGACGGGCGTAAGATCTTAATTGACCGCGGTTTCATCACGGTCAATGACCCTTTGCCGGAACCATCAGTGTTACAGGTCCAAACGGTTGTCACGGGTAACCTTCATTGGCCCCAAGAAACTGATGGCTATACGCCTGGACCTGACATTGAGAAAAACATCTGGTTCGCACGGGATGTGCCGCTTATGGCGGCGACGCTAAACACCGACCCGATATTGATTGTCCTGCGTGACACAACGGCAGCAAAAGACGGCGTATCGCCTTTGCCCGTAGACACCAGCCGCATTCCAAACGATCATCTGCAATACGCAATTACATGGTTCTTGTTGGCCTTTATCTGGACAACAATGACTGCCTATTTCCTGTTGTGGTCACGCCGCAGCAAAACTGAAACCTGATCAGAGTACGTATACGTGAAATATATTTCGACACGGGGACAAGCCCCAGAACTCACATTCGAAGACGCAATGCTAACGGGCCTTGCCCGCGATGGTGGCCTATACGTGCCAGAAACCATTCCACATCTCAGCACCGATGACATCAAGGCGATGGCTGGTAAGTCCTATGAAGAGATTGCGTTTCAAGTCATGCGGCCATTTGTGGGCGACACATTCTCGGACGACGACTTCAAAGGTGTCATCGAGCGTGCCTACAAAGGCTTTGGTCATGCAGCACGCGCACCGTTGGTCCAACTAGATCATGGGCACTACCTTCTAGAGCTTTTCCATGGGCCAACACTCGCGTTCAAAGACTTTGCGATGCAATTGATCGGCCAGCTGTTCCAAACCGCTTTGTCGCGCCGCCAAGAGCGCGTCACGATAGTGGGAGCCACATCTGGGGATACTGGTTCTGCTGCAATTGAAGCATTCCGTGGTCTTGAGAATGTCGATGTATTTATCATGTATCCACATGGACGCATATCCGAAGTACAGCGCCGGCAGATGACAACACCATCTGAGTCTAATGTTCACGCGCTTGCCATGGACGGTGATTTTGACGATTGCCAAGCCCGCCTTAAAGACATGTTCAACGATTTCGAATTCCGTGATGGTGTCCGCTTGGCTGGAGTGAATTCAATCAACTGGGCACGTGTTTTGGCGCAGGTTGTATACTACTTTAGCTCAGCTGTTTCTGTCGGCGCACCAGATCGCAAAGTTAGCTTTACCGTTCCAACAGGTAACTTTGGTGACATCTTTGCAGGCTACATCGCTAAGCGTATGGGGTTGCCAATTGACCGTTTGGTCGTGGCAACAAACCAGAACGATATTTTGCACCGTTGTTTGAGTGGCCAAGGCTACCACAAAGGCGAAACATCGCCATCCATCAGTCCGTCTATGGATATCCAAGTAAGCTCTAACTTTGAGCGTGCATTGTTCGATGCATATGGCCGTGATGGAAACGCAGTTTCCCAATTGATGGAAGAACTTAAGCAGGGTGGTTTTGACGTGAGCCAAGGCGCAATTGAAGTTTTACAAAGCCACTTTGATTCAGGTCGCGCATCCGAAGAAGAGACAAGCAGCACCATCACAGAGACATTGAAAACGTCTGGCGAATTGTTGTGCCCTCACTCAGCTATTGGCGTCAAAGTGGCCAACGATCAACCCGCCAGCGAAACACCTATGATCACATTGGCAACAGCGCATCCGGCTAAGTTCCCAGATGCGGTTGAAGCCGCTAGTGGCATCCGCCCACCGCTGCCTGCGCGCATGGCAGACCTTTACGAGCGCGATGAACGCGTGACCCGCATTGCAAATAATTTGGATGCGCTCAAAGATCATATCAAAGGAAACATACGCCAGTGAGTTTGCAACAACACCGCCTGTCAAACGGATTTCGCATCGTCACTGAACATATGTCAGGTCTTGCATCGGCATCTATCGGTATCTGGGTTGGGGCAGGGGCACGCCATGAGGCAGCAGAGCAAAATGGTATTGCGCACTTCCTTGAGCACATGGCGTTCAAAGGCACAAAAAGACGCAATGCGTTACAAATTGCTGAGTCCATTGAAGACGTTGGTGGGTATCTCAATGCCTACACTAGTCGCGAAGTCACGGCCTATTATGCACGTGTCCTGGAAAACGATGTGCCTTTGGCGTTGGATGTTATTGCAGACATCTTGCTGAACCCTGTTTTTGACGAAGATGAGATTGAAATTGAGCGTGGCGTAATTTTGCAAGAAATTGGCCAAGCCTTAGATACACCAGATGATGTGATCTTTGATTGGTTGCAAGAAACTGCGTATCCGGATCACCCAATGGGCCGTACGATCCTTGGCCCAACAGAACGCGTCTCTGCGTTTTCGCAGGCTGATTTGCGCAAGTTTGTGGGCCAACACTACGGTCCAGAACAAATGATCCTATCTGCGGCCGGTTCTGTTGATCATGACGCGCTTGTTAAGATGGCCGAAGAATTGTTTGGCCACATGACGCCAACGCCTAAATTTGACCTCGCACCAGCAAAATTTGTTGGTGGGGATCTCCGTCAGAACAAATCGTTGGAACAGGCACATTTCGCCCTTGGCTTTGAAAGTCCGGGCTATCGTGCAGACGACATTTACGTGGCGCAAATTTACGCAAGTGCGCTCGGTGGTGGGATGTCGAGCCGGCTGTTCCAAGAGGTGCGTGAAAAACGTGGCCTTTGCTATACGATTTTTGCCCAAGCTGGCGCGCATGCTGACACTGGAATGACCACCATTTATGCGGGCACCAGCGGTGAACAGCTTGCTGAATTGGCCGAGATCACGATTGATGAAATGAAGCGTGCAGCAACAGACATGAGCCCAGCCGAAGTGGCTCGTGCGCGTGCCCAAATGAAAGCTGGATTATTGATGGGATTAGAAAGCTCATCTAATCGTGCAGAACGTTTGGCGCGCTTAATTCAAATCTGGGATCGCATTCCTGCGTTGGAAGAAACGGTTTCAATGATCGACGCGGTGACGACAGGAGATGTACTTGATTTTGCTGAAAAAATGGCGGCGACGGCACCGGTTTCGTTGGCGTTGTATGGACCAGTTGACGGTGGGCCAACATTGGACGCAGTTCAGGCGCGGCGTCTTAGCTGATGTTGGGAAAGCGTAAAATACGGATCGAAACCGAGCGGTTGTCTCTGCGCCAACCAGCGCATTCAGATTATCGTCCGTGGTCTATATTACGTTCCCAAAGCAGTGATTTTTTGACCCCTTGGGAACCTGTATGGGCTCCCGATCATTTGTCACGCAAAGCCTTCACAAACCGCGTGGCTTGGGCGCAGCGCTCAGTGAGTTCAGGCACTGCGATGCCGTTGTTTTTAGAACGTCGTGAAGACGGTGCTTTGATAGGGGCAATTACGTTAGACAACATACGTCGAGGCCCGTCACAGGCAGGGACATTGGGCTATTGGACAGGCCAATCGTTCGCGCGTAACGGATACATGCGCGAAGCGATTTTGGCCGTTGTGCATCATGCATTCACCCAGCTGGACCTTAGCCGTATTGAGGCAGCCTGTTTGCCGGAGAACGAACCATCGCGCGCATTATTGGAACGCTGCAGCTTCAAATATGAAGGTGTTGCGCAATCCTATTTGCAGATCGGTGGACGTTGGAAAACACATGTTTTGTATTCCGCCCTGCGCAGTGATCGTCGTGGTCGCACAGACGCAGGTTAAGTGATGCCAGTAGGAGCTAAGATGTTAAATTCATTGACGTATGAATTCGAAACGACACTTAAATCTTTGCTCCCTGCAGATCGTTTTCGAGATGCAGATGATCAATACCTTAAAGAACCTCGTGGCCGATATAGTGGGCAGAAAAGCTTGGTTGCGTTGCCAAGGTCGACGGCTGAGGTCAGTGCGCTGGTGACGGCCTGTGCACAGGCCAGTGTCGGGATTGTGCCCTTTGGTGGCGGTACCGGATTGGTGGGCGGTCAGGTCGCTGAAGATGGGCCTAAGCCGCTGATCTTAAGTTTGGAAAAGATGAATACTGTGCGCGAAGTGTATGCAGAAGAGAACGTGCTGATTGCTGAAGCGGGTGTTATTTTGGCGGATGTTCAGGCGGCTGCAGATGCGCAGAACCGATTGTTTCCGTTGTCATTGGCGGCCGAAGGTTCAGCGCGGATTGGCGGAAACCTAGCGACCAATGCTGGCGGCACATCTGTTCTAAGATACGGAAATACAAGAGATTTATGTCTGGGCCTTGAAGCTGTAATGCCATCGGGTAGAATTATGAACGGCCTAAGCCGCCTGCGTAAAAACAACACCGGCTATGATCTGCGGCACTTGTTGATTGGCTCTGAAGGGACCTTGGGGATCATCACTGCGGCGGCGCTGAAATTGTCACCAAAGCCTGCGAACATTGGCACTGCAATGTTGGTGGTCGAAAGCCCGAAAGCAGCGCTTTCGTTGTTATCTTTAGTGCGTGATCAACTGGGTGAAATGGTCAGCGGTTTTGAACTAATGCAGAAGCAAGGCATTGATTTTCTTTCGGAATATATGCCTGACGTCCGTCAACCGTTTGACGCGGTACCTGAGTGGACTGTGTTGATCGAGGTCGGGTTGCCTACGGCGATGGATCCGCAATCTGCCTTAGAAACATTGTTTGAGGAAGGCATGGAAGCTGGATTGATCAGTGATGGGGTGATCGCCCAGTCACAGGCGCAGTCAGACGCGTTTTGGACGGTGCGTGAAAGCATTCCAGAGGCCAATCGCCGTGTCGGTTCCATCTCCTCCCACGACATATCCGTGCCCCTTGGTGCCCTTGCTTTCTTTATCGAAGACGCCAATCGACGTATTAATAAGATTGGTGATTTCCGCATCAACTGCTTTGGTCATGTGGGTGATGGAAACCTTCATTACAATGTTTTCCCCCAAGAAGGACGCACACGTTCAGAGCATGTAAACGTACGCGAAGAAATCAAACGTACTGTGCATGATTTGACCCATGAATTGGGCGGATCGGTTAGTGCAGAACACGGGGTTGGTCGTCTTAAGGTGGATGATTTGGAGCGCTACGGCGATCCCACCAAGCTGACGGCGATGCGTGCGATCAAAACCGCATTGGACCCGTTTGGAATTATGAATCCGGGTGCTGTTCTACGGACCTAAGTGCGCTGTGTGAATTGGGGGTCTTAGTAATTTCTCGGCTTTGATTTTTCCGGATATTACAAATGCAAACAGTACAGATTACACGCTAAAGTGTACAGTTTCAGATTGGAAATCCTATCTATTCAGGGCTGTTTTTACTAAATTGCACAGATCACAGCGCAAACTGTACAGCTGCCTCCAAACCTTGACCAAAGGCGACCGAATCTGGTTAACAGAGCCCAGAGACATTGAAGACAATTTTAGTTAATTGGTGTCCAGACACCATTGCGCCACTTCAGCGGGGTCGTGGAAACGGGTAGGGCGAAATCGTTTGTCGTTGGATCAACGAGAGTATGCAGGTTTTCAACCGCGCCCTCGACATCCCCATCAACAAATAACACCAGATCGGGTGCGGCGACCACGGCCACGATGCTGCCCAAACCAACATCGACACCCTGCCAAAAACTATTGTTCAGCATGAAGCTGGTTTCGAAATCGCCGTCAAGGGAGAGGATGTACAATCCGTCACCCCCTGCGGTTTTGATAGTCCAATCGCGTGTTTGCTGATTTTGGATCGCAATTACAAGCAGTTCTGCTGCCCCGATTCCAAGTTGTTCAAGGTGATTTACGGTCACAAATTCAACCATCTGGTCGTTGTCTTGCACAAGGAACACATCCATGTCGGCGGCAAAGGGCAAAGAGATGGGTGCGCTTAGCTCTTCTTCGTCCTCTTCTGCGTGATCTTTGTGCCCGTCATGGTTGTTATCATCACCGATTAAATCCATACCAAACCCTTTGGGGCGAATTACGGGTAGAATTTTAGCAAGGTCTAGTTGTGCATTCGGTGCTGCAGATTGGGATGCGCCAATTGTGAAGTCGATGAAGTTCACAAGGGCTTGTTTGCGTTGTCCATCATCAGTGGCGTCTTGAAGGGTGTCGTGGATCGTATCAGGTAGGCTGATTTGTAGCGGGCCGCCATTGAGGCGAAAGCTAATATAGTGTTGCTCCAGATCAATTTTCGTGACGTTAACCCTTGGGTCACGCGCAAATTCGTCGCGCATAATAATCAGGGTGTCATCTATCGTTTCTGGGCGTGCTAGGTCTGCCTGGGTCGTGGCGGCGCAGGCAAGTGTTAGAAACGTCGCTACGAGGAGCCGTTGCATCTATTCGCCCTCGAACTTGCATAGAACGCTGACATTCATCCCCATGGTTTCTAGTTTTTTGCGACCACCAAGGGCTGGTAGATCGATGATAAAGGCACAAGACACGATTTCCCCGCCCAAACGTTCGATTAGTTTGATGCTGGCCTCAGCCGTGCCACCTGTTGCCAGTAGGTCATCTACCACTAGGATTTTTTCACCCGGTTGGATCGCATCGTCGTGCAATTCCATGACGGCTTCACCGTATTCCAGTGTGTAGGCTTGTGAAATTGTCTTGCCCGGCAGTTTTCCTTGTTTGCGAATTGGGACGAACCCAACAGACAGTTGGTGCGCGATGGCACCGCCAAGGATGAAGCCACGTGCTTCTAACCCGACAACTTTGTCAATCTGGATACCAACGTAGGGGTGCAGCATTTGGTCGATCGCCAAACGGAACCCGCGTGGGTCTGCGAATAGGGTGGTCACATCACGAAACATGATCCCTTCGTGTGGAAAATCAGGGATTGTGCGAATGTAATCTTGGACTTGTTTCATGTGTTTTCCATTTGGCAATTTGGGGCGATACTAAGTTGGGGTCGTATTAAAGCAGACGTCCAGCAACTGCATCAAGTTTTGCCATCACAGCAGGATCGCGTGCCTCTGGTGTCGTCAGGATTGCAAATTCAAGCGCGCGATCACAGCCGTGTTCGCACGGCGCGCGGTCAGCACCCAACAAAGCAGGCAAGCGTTTCACAAGGTCTCGGCCTTTGTCTGCGTTGCCCATTAAGGTTTGGATGATCTGCGTCACGTCGACTTCGCCATGATCTGGGTGCCAGCTGTCATAGTCAGTGATCATGGCGACGGATGCATAGCAAAGTTCGGCTTCGCGGGCCAGTTTGGCTTCGGGCATGTTGGTCATGCCGATCACATCCGCGCCCAAGCTGATGCGGTACATTTTGGATTCAGCCAATGTAGAGAACTGCGGCCCCTCCATGGCAAGGTAGGTGCCGCCGCGGTGTGTGTTGATCCCGGAGGCGCGCGCTGCTGTTTCGCAGGCGTCTGACAGGCGCGGGCAGGTCGGGTGTGCGACTGAAACGTGGGCCACGCAACCTGTGCCGAAGAATGATTTTTCACGGGCAAAGGTGCGGTCGATGAACTGATCGACGATGACGAAATCGCCTGGTGCCATTTCTTCGCGAAAACTACCGCAGGCAGAGACAGAGATTACGTCCGTTACCCCGATCCGTTTCAGCGCGTCTATGTTGGCGCGGTAGGGAACGGTTGTGGGCGAATGGATGTGTCCACGTCCGTGGCGGGGCAGGAACGCCATGTCGACGCCGTCTAGCGTACCGGTCAAGATTTGGTCAGACGGCGCGCCCCAAGGGGTGTCCACGGCGATCCATTCGGGGTTTTGCAATCCATCGATATCATAGATGCCAGAGCCACCGATGACGGCGATTTTCGTTTTTTGAGCGGCGTTGGTCATTGGGGAATCCTTGAAGCTGCGTTTGAAGTGATTTTACGCATTTAAGGTTAAAATAAAACCGCGATTGCGGCTTTGTGATGGCATCGCGGCGGATTTGTGCGCGGGTTGAAAAGTGACGTGACGGTACAGATCATTTCCTGTGCTGCTGTGTTTCGCAGGAAGGCCTTCCCCGTGACCTTCATTGCTTGGCCGCGCAGGCCTTGTAGGTCACTGTCATCCAGTAGCAATTGTTTGCATTCGGTTTGTTCGCAGTCGATGGGTTTATCGAAACGGCTGTTGGGCATTTGAATAGCGCGGCTTGCGGTCGTGAAATCCAGATCAAGTGTTCCGGTGATATGCGCCCCTTCGACCAAAACGCTGATGTCGTCGACTTTGCATTCATCATACCCGCCTCGGATCAGATTGCGCAATACATCGGTGTGGATTTGACGGCTGGGATTGGGCGTGTCTTTTGGTGGCAATTCGCCGTCACCAAGTATTCGGCCCTCACCCTTCTGAAAGGCCTCGATCAACTGATCCTCAGTTCCCGCGCCTGTAGCTCTTCCCATGTTCGAATATGTGCCAACATTCCCACCTTCTCCGGTAATGGTAGCAATTAATCGTAAGGATGGAATAGATAGCCTGCAGTCATCACCTGAAATCACGACTAAAACCGCCCCAAACCCCAGCAGGGTTCACAACAGTTATAAAACGGGGTAGTAGCCGCCCTAACAAAGACACCCTTGCACTGACAGGAAATTATATGCGCGCGACATTGGCTGCATTTACAAAGAATATGGACGTAACTGATTTACGTTGGATGGACGAGGGTTTCACCTTTGGTCGTTTGCGGATTGAATTGCTATCGGGTTTGACCGTTGCCTTGGCCCTTGTGCCTGAAGCGGTTGCATTTGCTTTCGTT
>Ga0206129_10007616_pt1 | contig 10629 bp, 10 predicted proteins | sample Helgoland_Spring_8_FD_148616 | JGI IMG/M metagenome (GOLD analysis project Ga0206129, IMG submission 148616) | Pelagic subsurface seawater microbial communities from Kabeltonne, Helgoland, North Sea - Helgoland_Spring_Bloom_20160502_2 | ecosystem: Environmental > Aquatic > Marine > Epipelagic ...
TTAGGAAAGAAGCATCGACGAGCTCGTCTACAAACTCCTCATCCTCACCTTGATCTATCAACGCCTCTCGAACAAAAGAATGAGGTGATCGGATAAATTGTTTTCGCGTGTCCAATGGCGCATCTTGCATATCCCTTACTACTTTAGTCGCGATGCGAAGCGCTGGATCAACAAATACAAAAACGTCATCTGCAAGATAAGTCCGCTTGGCCCCACTTCGAGTCCTAAAGGCTTGAGCAAACGATTCTTGTTGCCGAGGGGTTAGAAGTTGCTGGCTTTCGCTAATCTGACCATCTGAAATGTCGACTTCATCTTTAGCGTACAGGATCGGGTCAAATGCTAGTTCCTGACCGTCGCGGATTCTTATCGATAATGCTGAGCCATGAATGATCTTCAACCCATTGATCTGCTCATCGGCACTATAGCGGTCGTCACTAATTTCAGTTAAAGAAGAACGAAACTCAGCAATCAATGCAAGCCGATCATCTAATGAGTTTTGGTGCTTAATCTTTTCAACGGATTGAACAATCCTATAAATGTGCAGGGGCATTCTAAAAGTAGAGCTGCCTTCCTTTAAAAAACAGCCCTGTATGATCGGATAAACGGCTTTCCCACCCTTACCCAGAAATCTTATTGAAATCGACGCTTCATCCGCAATCAACGCGCCCGTCGTGTCTAACCTTATGACGAAGGGCAACGGCGGAGGTAACTGCAATGATGCTGCTTGTGCGTCAGTCAGACTCGCAATAAACAGGTGGGCTAGCTTTAGACCTTCACCTTCATCAACCCGCTCGACACCCTCCTCGTTATCCTCTAACGCCGCCTCGATTCGAGCAACCGCGGACATCAAAGATGAACCTCCGGCGGCTAGCCAGCCTCCTAGCTTCACTGGCGTCACCTTTTCCTTTTTAAAAAGGCCCTTGGCATGAGTCTCCTCCAGAGAGATTACTAGCCCGTGATCATCAATTTCGTAGTTAAACCTTGAGTTACCCATAAGACGACCCTCCACCACACCGTGAACACCTGTTTGCATCCTCGTTTGCGAAACATTGGACATGCAGGTTTTGGCGACAGCGTGTACAAGTACGCTTCTGATTAACCTGTTTGATTCCTTTGGGCGCGCTTAGACCCAATTCAAAATTAATATATCCGCTTAAACGCTCTCGCCAACTTAAATGATGAACCAGAGCTAGGTCACTAGCCTTATCGTTTCTTATAGCCAGAGTGTTATAACTTCTCTGGTAGAACCTTGGTGTTTTTTCATTGCGAAGATCATATATCCGAACTTTTCCCGAATGCGTCCACTCCGTAATAGTAAAATCACCAAGCCGGAACATGATCACTGAATGATCAGGCTGAACCCCATCACCAAACAGCAAACCGAAGTCGGCAGCGCTTGATAGCTCACCTGCCCGCACCAATCTATCTGCCTCGATCGAGGCCCCAGGACCCAATGCCACCCACGCATCGGTAATAAGCCCTTGATCAAAATAATGCCCCCAAAACTTAAACCGCTGTTCCCACTGCTTAGTATCGTTGGACGCGCTCACGACATTTAACAACAGCTCAAGGGAGGCCTTTGCAAGCCAGCGCTTCAAGACGTCAACGTATTCAGCCGTAACGACCCGCCAGGCTACAGGATTAATTCTGGGGTCCCCAAAATTATTGACTAGGAAATCTTCGATTCTCGCGCGATTTTCATCTGAGGGCGCGGTCGACAAATAAGGAGCTAATAGTGCTGCAGCGTAATCACCTAGGTGAGAACGGAACCGAACATTAGAGTCCATCGTCACAAACTCGAGATATCGACCAAGGCGGTTCCCATCATGTTTGGTCGATAAGGATTTTGAAAGCGCCTGAAAAACCTTGTAGCCAACGCCACCGGCGCCTTTGACTCCCTTGAGGCCAGATTCACTCGCAAACAGTGTGGCGTCGAAGGCTTCTGCATCGAGAATTTTTTGACTACAGTGCAAGCCCACGTCCGAAGAGAGTAGCGCATACTCCGTTACCCTGTTGCGCCAAATCAATGGCAGAGTAGCTTTTCGATCGAGTAGAAACCGCCTTACTTGAGTGAGAGCCCATGAATCTGGTTTCTGGGCCATTAAGTACCCAATCAGTAGAGACTTTAAAAGACCACGGCCAAACGCATCGACAGCTGCAAGCAAGCTCCCCAAGACAGCCTTACCATCTTTCATCTCTTCTATCTGACTCAGGCCGCCGGCGGCCAGACGCTTCACCTGCCTTCGGCTTGCCTGTCCGGACGTCAATTCAGAGAACGCGACCAAGTAGTCGAAGTTTTCTAGATCGTTGGGAACTTCCAACCCTTCTGCAGCCCTCTCTACTTTTTCGACTGCCTTTTCAAGATGCCTTGGTCTGGGCCGCCGGTGCTTTAAGCCCGCAAATCTATACCCATTTACTTCTTGCGCTAAAGTCATTCGAATTGCTCAACGAACTGCTCAAGCGATTCTTGGCTGTTTGGTACAAACATATCGAACCTAATATCGATTCGGCGATTCATTTCTCGATCTTCAGCGCTGATATTTCCAACCATTGGCCGTTGCTCGCCATAAGCGGCTACTGAGAGCGCCTGCTCACCATTCGGGTTTGAAAAATCAACGAGCTCTGGCACATGACGAACCATCTGCAGATAAGTGTTTGTCGCGCGCTTAGCGCTTAGCTCAAGATTATTTCGACTACCATCTGACAGCTGGCGTTGGACCGCTACATTGTCGGTATGCCCCTCTATAAACACTGCCTCAATAAACACGAAATCCGGATTGCAAAGCTTTACGTTTTCCGATTTTTGAAGTGAATTGATAGCAAAACAACTTATCTGTTCACGCAGAACAGTAGCTAAAGCATTTACGCGCACTAAAGCACCTTCTTTACTGCCAAGATCCGAGCGACCACTAGCAAAAAGATTCGCTCCCGAAATTGTTACGACGTTATTAGCCCTCCCAACTCGCGCATCAATATCCAACGCTCGCAACTCTCGGACAGTGCTCAACACTATTTGGTCGCGTTTGTTTTGACCAAGGGACATATATTTTTCAATATCCCGAATTTTGTCTGCGTTAAGTAAGCGCTCTATTTGACGGCGAAGTCTTTCGATTTCACTAATTAGTTCCGAAATTTCCTTCTCAAGAGACAGTATCTTTTTCTCGGCCGCATCACGCTCTTTCATCACCCTAGCAAGCAATCCTTTGAGAAACTCATTCTCAACTGCCAAATCGTCGCGTTCTTTCTTAATCGCGTCATACACTGTTTTAGGCACTCGATCTTCCGTGTTTATCTGAAACGCAAGATACGCAACCATAATGATGAGTATGAAGAGAACGCCTACTAAGAGATCCGTCATCGACGCAAAATAGTCACCCGAGCTCTCTTTTTGAGGTCTAGACATAATCAGGCCTTATCGAGGAATGCTATCGACAGCATCGCTCAGCTCTTCGACCATAGCACTCAAGCCCTCAACCGCCCTAGCCATGCTGCTATCCATATTCTTATTAAACTCTTCAAGCTGAGCCAAAGACGCAGTTAAATTTGACGTTATGGTCTTGAAAGCCCGGGCCAACTCCTCGTCCGCGTTTTCGAGCTGACCGGATTGAGCCTGCCAAATCGATTGAAGCGACCGGAGGACATCCCCTGTTTCCTTAATAGATTCTCCTATCCGTTCAGCAAACTTCGCGACTTGGTCCGCGGTGGTCTGGCTGATAGCTAACAACTGCTCTGTTGCCGTTTTCGTTGCCACTGCTGCATCGCGCATTGGCATTGCTGTGAGTCGGGCGGCATCTGACGCTGACTGCATCGCGCCGCTAGCTTCGATTAACCTTGATGTAGAGGTTGAGATACCTTCCTTGTGCGAGCCTAGTTCACTATTAATTGCTACCAAAGCGCTAGAAACTTCTTTAGCGTGAATCGCGAGCCCGCTTAACTCTGATTGCATTGCTTCCATCGGCGCTTTGAATTGAGCGCTCATTTGATCTGCCGTAGTCCTCAGCGTCTCGGCGGTTCTCGCCGCGCCTGCCGCGATCGTATTTTCAATTTCGCCTTGCCATACTTTAGAAGATTCACTGGCTTGATCAGCTATTTGACTATTCATCGCCTTTAGGACGGTTAACAATTGGTCCTGCGCTTGCGCTTGGACATCATTCATCGAGTCTGAAAAGACCTTAGAACCACCCTCAAGCTGACTTACCATACCCATGATTGAATCGTGCAAGCCCTGCTGGCTTTGATTCATCGATTCAACTGCTTCTGTAATTCGTTGGCTGAACAATTCTGAGGAGCCTGAAAGGTCACTAGCGGCCTGCTTTGCGGAACCAGTAAGCGACTCTTTCAGGTTTTCGGTGGTCAGCCTTAGGGAATCGACCGCCCCTCCCATTGCACCAGTGAGACTATCGAGCTGCGTAACAACTTGCTGCATTGACTCTTGCCCAGCGCCTTTTAATTCATCAGATAGTTGACTGACAATTCCGGCCATCCCATCCGCGCTTGACTGACCAATTTGGCCGGCAACATCTTCCAATTTAGCCGTCACTGGCTGCATCGCCTCACCCATCATTGCGGGCATTCTGTTCATCGCCGCCTCAATTTTATCCCCAATCGCTACTGCGATTTCATTAGAAAGCCGTTCTAAATTTACAGTCTGCCGCTTCATATGCCCGAATTGATCGGCGGCAATCTTCTCGGCACTAGCAAAGATCAACCGCTCCTCAAGCAAGTCTGAAAAAATATTCAGGTCCCGATCAACCGCGGAAAACAGCTTACGCTGGGTTATCGAAACAATAAGACTGCCCAACACACCGCCAATCGACGCAATAAACTTAGCACCAGCGGTAGACAACAAAGTTAATATCACCCCCTTTAACTTGGCAGCATCATTGCTTGCAATACCCAGTCCATCTCCTGCGACCACCAGCGCAGCGACGAGCCCTATAAAGGTAAGTAACAGCCCTATCCCAATAAAATCTTCAGGCCGCATCCAAGGCGAGAGACGATCAGAATATTGTTCTGAAAAGAAAAACTCGGTTGGGCGCTTAGTGTTGCGGAACACTCGATAGGCCGGGTCGTCAATTTCTTCCAGCGGCGGAATTAATGTTTCCTCGTATTCTTGCCACGAACGACCCAAGGAATGGTTCGCGCCAAGCGACGCATTGATAACGCCAAAGGCTGCAGAAAATGCCTCAGGATCCTCATAACGCGCAATCTGACCGGTGCCATCAGCGATCTCTTCTAGGATTTTTCGCTGGACTCGCCGCATCCGGATCGTAATAACAACCGCTAGAAGAACAAGAATCGCAAACGCGGATAACGAGTAGGCATAATGAGTGAACGGCTCGAGCAAGACACTCAACAGCCCCGCCAATTCTTTGTCTAAGCTTTGCATTGATGGATCCGCTCCATTTCGTTAGTGAAAAAGTTAAATACTTGTTTCAGTGATATAAAGTGTGACGCAGCGATTAAATGATTAAGTACACCACATACCACTAATAACGAACTCAAGCCTATAAGATTCGCATTGAGGGCAAAAATACATCCCTTGCATCAACTTAGGATTTTTAGGGTTTTCATGACTATGAGCAAGTTGAAGCTCTATCGTCCGTCCCTGAGGTGTGAAAAGATCATAGCTACTTTCTACCTTCAATGTGCTTTTGAGCGCCGTATCCGCATAGGAACACCCATCTTTACCGCATTCTGGACACACACTCTGCTGCGACCAAACGTCTCCATCAAACACAGTTCGACAGGTCCTACATAAGAATGGAAACGAAAAGGTATCCGTGAGAATGGGGATGGGGTCGTTCGCCATTATAGTTGTCTGGTCGACGCCTGCAGAAAAAGAGTAACCACAACCGCAATTGGCCTTCCAAAGACTTTGGTTTTGCTCTCTGCCAATTCGCACGTCTGATACCATTACCATAGGGTTTTTCTTATGCAATTTCAGAATGACCTTATTATAAAAACAGGGCCTATGGAACTGTTCTAAAAGGCACTTAGATAGAACGTTGGCGGCGTTCATCCAGCGATACAAGACCAGGACCACTTTTTCTAAATTGAGCATAATTAAGCATGAGCTACAGAAAAATAACGCTTTTGATCACCTTAGCTGTCGCATGCTTACTATTGTTGATGGCAATCGTTAACACGTCCGCGCCCGAACCCACCTATGAATATCAGGAGGAGCGAATAACCCGGTACTACCATTACCACCCAAACTCAGCAGACGCACACAATCTTTTAGCCCAAATCGCGACACTGTTATTGGCTTTATATGGCAAAGTCTTAGGGGGCCTCGGCGCCGGCGCATATCAATTTTTCATCATTTTGATATGCGCAGTTCTCTGGCCAACCTTATGACTTCGTATCTGTCTAATTTTAATCACATCGATACTAGCCTTCATACCAAGTAAGCCATGAACCTTAATCAATCCACCGAGTTCTTCGTCGATAAAAAAAGAAATTTCAGACCGCTTCGCTGGATGACCAAAGACGATCTTTACGTACACTCAGACGACATCCTCGAGTCAGCCTTTCGAGATATCAAAACGACGCGGAAAAAAAATGGGATCGCTTTATTAATGATCGGATCGCTGCTGGGCTCCTACGAAGCAAAGAATGAGCTCGCACTGCTTTACAGCGCCGGTTACGACATTAATTGCTCTTTCATCTCAAGATATGCAGGCATTTCTTGGTGGATTAAGGGAACGGACCTGCTAGGTCTCGAAAGCACCATGCTAAGTAACGCTTTGGACCTAAGAAGGTCCGCGCAAGCTAAATCCCAACTAGTATGTGCCCAAGAAAGATACACCAACATCCTCAGACTGCTAGCTCACCATCACTACGAGCCAGCGATAGAAATCATCGGCAAGCAAATCTTTGAGGGCGATTTTTTCAGTCAAGACAGGGCACTTGGGTTAGCTTGGTCAATGCTCGCGAACCACCTTGAGCTAGATGTGAGACTTGATGAAATTGAGTCTATGAAGAAATCATCTTCAGATGACGTTATTGCTGCATCGGAGAGCCTATTCCGCGAACTCAAACGAAATTATAAGAAAGGTCAAATAAACTTGGGGTTTGTTTGTCTGAGTCGCGACACATCGCTCGAGGATAAACCATCACTTGGATGACCTTAGCGAGTCAAACTAATTAGATCCCATTGAGATTGCGCGCCGAACCTAAACGGCAGGATGCTCGTCCCAACACCCGAAGAAACGAAAACGGTCCTTAACGAGTCTTCGTACAGCCCACAGTGAGCATCGGAAGGAGCATCACTCGGCACCCAGGGCGCCCCGAGGATTGGCAATCGAATTTGGCCACAGTGGGTATGACCAGCAAGCACGAGCCCATCAACTCCAGTCCTAAAAGCGCCGGCAGGATCATGCGTAACGGTGACCCTAGCCATTTCAGAACAGTGATCTGGGAATTCGACAAACCTGAACCTGCCTGAATAAACATCACCGAGCCCACGAACACATAGCTTTAAGTGCATAATCGCGAGCGTGTGTCCGTCTATAACCTTAACCCCAGCATTGTCTAGCTCGCGCTTCCATGCATCAGGGTTCGTCCAAGATTCGTGATTACCCAAAACAGCTAGCACAGGAACCGATGTTATCCTACCAAGTCTGGCAACAACATCTCGCCTCACTTCTTTCAGCTCATCTTCGGGAACGCTCGCATCAACGAAGTCACCGCCAAGAATTACCAGATCTGGACCCTCAGCCTTAACAGAGTCGATCAAATCATCTAAATCAGAAAGAGAGTCGCCTAACTTTTTAACATGCAAATCCGTTAGAAACGCGATGGAAACCTTAGAGGAGCTCGCCTCTGACAAAAAAACCGAATCAGGTGCATCAATCGCAACTCGATTTACAGCGACATTACTATCTCTAATCAATATCGTAGCGCCATAAGCAACAAGGCTAATAGCGATCGCTAGTGCCAACAACCGTATTTTAAAAACCCTAACCCCCTATCCGCTTTTATCATAAATATTGATCGCAGCACTGCCAGACCTCCCATCTCTAACGAAGCCCTTGAATAATCCTTTGAAAACTGCAGGGTAGCCTGCCTCCCATCCAAGAGACGTTACCGCCTCTTGAAACAAACTTTGAAAAGGCGAATCTCTTAGGAACATGGCCTCAGAAAAGACCTTTTCAAGCTTCTGATTAAAGGATGAGCGCGAGGCAAAAAGGCTGTCAAATTCCGTTATAAATTCGAGCATTAGAAGCAAATATAATAAAAGATCTGCTTTCTTATGGTTTTCCGTTGAAGGTGTTTCATCTCTAAATATATGATAATCGCTATTTATAAGATAAATGAGGTGCATTTCTGTAAAAGGGGACGCACGCTTAATCAACCGCTCTCTCGACTCCAATTGCTCTGGGCGCAGCATATCTAGGGAGATCCAACTCCTCAGTTGCAGCTGAGGAATTATACCAGTGTCTCCTTCCAAGAAATTAAGCTCACAAAGGAATAACCCATTATCGGTGGGGCAAATCAGATCAAAGTCATCGTGCTCGTCTAAGGGAAAACCCCTTAACACTCTGGAGAAAGCTCTATTTAGAACATAAGAAATTAGCGTCACGAAACGAAGCTCAGCAGTGACACAAGACACAAGCTCTTTTAAATCGCTAGTTTCGGCGCCTATTTTTCGTTGAAAAATACGCTGAATTGCATGATGGCTGATACACCAAAAAGGTTTGTTATCCTCTTGAAGCTTGTTGTTAACGAACACAAAGTCGTAAGGATACATAACAGATTCTTCCCAATCTTTTGCCTCGTTATATTTAGAGCCTATAAGCAAGGACCATCCTGCGCCGACACGCTTTTTGGTTCCAAATTTCGCTGAGTGAATAAGACAGTGAGAGGCCTTCCTTCTAACTTCAGTCAACCAAAAATCGATTCTGTTGGAACGTTTTTTACTATGATTACTTAGAATCGAACTGATCACGCCCGTTTCGAAGATATAATCCCGAAAAAACCTCTTGGTTAAGCCTTTCGCTAATGATTCGTCCATCTCAACAATTTACATTAATTCGACCAAACTTACCCATCAACAATTTCATCAACTTCGCTTGGAGCAAACAACTTCTGCTCGCACTCCTGTCCTACAGCAGTGCAAATGTAGGTAGAAGTGAAACACAAGGTTCTCGTAACCGATCGAGAACCAACTCGTGCTATGCGCTTAAAATTTAGATTGGTTAAGATTACTTGGGATATGGAGGCTGGCGTCAACCGCCTGCACCAAATAGCTATTCCGGTAAACAATATCCGGCCCAATCATCCATCACCAATGCTCTTTGATCAAAAAGATCAGAACGCTGATAAACCGAGACCAGAGGATTTTTAGAAGCATGGCCCAAAACCTTTTCGAGGACATGTTCTGGGTATTTCGCAGATTCAGCAGCCCACTGCCTGAAAGTCGAGCGCAAACCATGCACAGTGTACGACCCTGCTACTCTTTTGAACTGCTTTGAAACAGCCACATCAGAAAGAGGCTTCGCGCCAAACACAAAGTCCCCTTCGCGGAACTGGGATCTTACATTTAATAATTCAATAGCCTGACTAGCCAATGGAATTGCGAGCTCTCGTCTTTCTTTCTTGCGCTCCGCCGGAATGCACCAAGATTTACCGTCAAAACTTATTTCACCCCATCTCGCTCCTCTCGCCTCTCCGGAACGACTAGCCGTTAATATAGCAAATAAAAGAAGTTGTGCTGACAACGTATCAGCCTCACGTAATTGCTGACAAACATCGGGCAAATCTTGATAAGGAAGAGCAGAAAAGTGCTTAACGGGACTAATTCTCGCGGGAGAAGGCAGGACGCGTTCTAGATTGTTCTTCCATCGCGCTGGGTTATCCGCACCCCTTAGATCATGAACTATTGCCCAATCTAGGATTGCCTCGAGCCTCTGCCTTACCCGACTTGCCGTTTCCGTTTTTGTGGCCCAAATCGGCGACAAAGTATCGACCCCAGACATGACAATTTAGGAAACACATACGTTTCGAGGGTATTTATCCACTGCTGAGCATGCTTCGCATTACTCCATTCAGCTTTTTTTGATTCAATTAGTTTCGACGCGCAATCCCTAAGCAGCAGAGATTCAGCCGGTTCGTTGGATACCTTCAAAGGTCTTAGTGGGCGCCCATCCAGAAGGTCACTCCTCATCTTTGCGGCCAACCTTCTTGCATCTGCAAGAGATCGGTCTACGCAGGAACCTAACCCTAGCTCTCTGACCCTGCCCTTTTGCTTGTACCTGAATACCCAAGAAGCACTCAAGCCTTTCTTCGTAAGGTAGAGATTCCCTCCGTCTGCGTGAAATCCGTTAGGTAACGATTTTATTGCCTTAGCGGAAAGTCTATTGATTTTCGCCACTTTTAGCCCCCTTATCAGCAGTAACTTTTCTTACCGCTATTCTTACCCTAAGCATAGGTTTGCATCGGAGGACATGATACCATATATTACATATAATGGACTTATATCATTGATTTAATTCACTTATATTAACTAGATAGGACGATATGGGAGCTGAGTAAGGCGGACTCTCTCTCCGCCAATTGTCAAATAAAATCATACATTTACATTTGATTTTATCTTTATGCCCTCTTTTGTCCCCTCGCTCTTCC
>Ga0206129_10007624_pt1 | contig 10622 bp, 7 predicted proteins | sample Helgoland_Spring_8_FD_148616 | JGI IMG/M metagenome (GOLD analysis project Ga0206129, IMG submission 148616) | Pelagic subsurface seawater microbial communities from Kabeltonne, Helgoland, North Sea - Helgoland_Spring_Bloom_20160502_2 | ecosystem: Environmental > Aquatic > Marine > Epipelagic ...
CTATAGTACATCGTCTTATCAGCACCTTTTTGATAAGACGATCGGGAAGAACTGTGAAGTCGGCGCTCAGAGCGGCTTTTCCCTGCACGCAGGCGTAGCCTGTAAATCGAACCAACGCAAAAATCTCGACCGCCTTATGCCGGTATCTCACGCATCCTGCCCCCTTAACTTTAACCGCAGTCATGATGGCGGCTCGGTTGACCTTGATCACTATTCAAGCGAAAAACATGCAGCACAATCTACCCACGACTCAAGACGTCTGTCGCTGCATAAGATCAATCTTGGCCGTCAGAAAAAGTGGCTTTCAATGGAGAAACAAAATCAAGGAGAAATGTATGGATATGCAAAAACCGCGATTGTTCTTCAGCGTAGTGCTAATGGCGATTATCGCTCCGCTAAATGCCTTTGCCGTCGATATCGGCGGCCCAACCGCCGAGGCATGGGTGACCGCCGGCGCCGCTGAGGGCATCGGGGTTACGCTCGTAGCAATCCCCGCCAATGAGGCTTCACACGCATACAGCGGTTCAGGGGTAGATGCAGTTTTCGATGCGCCGGACCGGGACGGCCTCAGCCGGGGCACTTTGGGCCTCGGTGTAGACAACACCCTGATCAAAAACGGTGACTCAGGGGTTAGCTCCAAACCCTCCGAAATTGGCTATTACCAAAACTCCAACATTTGCGGAGACGGTAAGGCCCTGGGCGCAAATTGCGGCGATGAACTCCGCGTTGGGCTTGACCAGGGAGTATATGGCGGCGCTGTCGAGGTGTCATTGTTTTATGGCTCGGAAGAATCGGGTGAAACCCTGGCTGTGCAGCTCTACCGGGACGATGTGCTCGTTTACGACTCAGTCGAAGGCCCTGCGAACAATGGCAGTTTCAATAGTCCCGCACTCAATCCGGGTAAATTCACTTTTGAACTGGGGGATACGTGTTGGGATGAGATCCGATTCTTAGGTGATGAGCGCATTGTCAACGATGCTGCTGACTATCTCGTGGAGGGTATCAGCAACCTGACCGTTTGTGAGGACCCGCCCGAAATCAGCTTTACCCAAGGCTTCTTCGGCGGTTCGCCCCAGGGTGAAGCAATGGTCGCGGGTTTGATCAACGATAATAATTGTGCGGATATCAACACCATCCTCGCCAGCATCGGCGCCATCGAAGAAACCCTAGACTGTGTCGTTCCGGCAGAAGAAACTGAGAGCGACTTGTCGCATTTCCTGACCGGTACAGTAGGAGCCGGCAAGGAAAAGGGAGGCGAGATCGGTTTTCTCCCTGGGGGTTTTGCGCCTAATCACAATCTCGCCGCCCAGAAGATCACGGCGCTTCTGAATATGGAGCTGGAGGGCGGCATTAACGCTGGGAACTTCCTCAACATCGATCTGGTGGACGGTCTTGACCCGATCCTGACCACCGGTGGCCAACTGGGCACTTGTGATGACTTGTTGCCGTTGGACCCGGGCCCTGATGGCATCTGCGACAATTTTACGATCGCGTTAAATGCGCTTGGCGAGGTTGTGGCACTCCTCGATGGGGAAGGTACCACCGTCGGTGACGTGCTGGATGTAGGGGACGCTTACATCCAACTCGAGGGTGAAAACGTCGATCCTACGGACACCGTCTTCATCAATGGTGTTGTGGTCACTGTCGAGCAACTCACCAAGATCCTGGGAATGATCAACGAGTCCTATGACGCCGGCACACAGACCGGCTTCGTGACGGTCTCCGACGTCGACTGACCATCAACCCGGCCCGGTTCGCATCCGCTGAACCGGGCCTATTTCAGGGAACAAAGCCGCGTGCCAGAGTCGGCTGACGGCGATTGAAGACTTAAACACGCATAAACATCTGCCCTCAACCAAAGGCAGTAGGTGTCAGTTTAAGCATCGCACAAAAAATCATTACTTGAAGACAAGCTTCCGAAAAGGCGCCACGCCGACGGTATCCCCACGCGCACAGAACGTTTCCTTATCTTGCTAGTACATACGATTGGCACCGTGTCTAACGATATAAACATAGCGGCTCGCAACGCTCTCGACAGTATCTTCAATCACATCGTGATTACTTACGGGTACAACAGGAATCAGACGCTCGTGATTGCTAGCGTAGCGGTCGACCTGCGCATTACTCAATTGGTGGACGCTCCCAATGTCGGTGTAAGCGCAATACTGCCGCTTAACATTTTTGTTGGCGAAGCAGTGAGATCTAAACCACCTTCACAAAGACTTAATCCTGAATAAATTCCTAATCACACTAACTCTGCTCTGTTTCGACTGATGCTACAGATGCCTATGATTTAATCCCCTCCACAGAAGCTGTACACGGCGTTAAGCGACATTCAGTTGCTCACATTGTGTCGGGCTTAAATATCCTATCGCACTATGGCGACAAGTTTAATTATACTCGACCTTTGTATATTCGAAGATTGCCTGGCGCATCTACTCTATAGATGATGATTAAATGCGGGTAACAACTAGCCTGACACGAAGGGGTAGCCATTCATCATTCAACACATATTCGGCAATCCAAAGCCGTATTCAAGGCAGTAAAGGATGTAACAAAGACGGGGTTTTAAAATTTATTAAACCTATATTAATCGATGGATTAAAGTCTAAATTCAGTTTCCGCCGTCTCCACCAAAAAGTCATAAACTGTCGAAAGCATTTCAGGTTATTGTGAAAATAGTCATTGTCTTTCGCTAGTGAGGTACATAGGTGAAATACATAAGTGAGATACATAAGTGAGATAACATGACTGTTTGATACCCTATCTACCTTGTTAGATCACGCCACGGTAGCTGGTATTTCCAGACCTAGATTCACCGAATTTTCGCAGCACTTGAAAGCTTCCCGGTTAATGCACTCTGAATGCGCATGCAGTCTGGTGAGTTTTTATGAGCTTATCGAGATAACTTTCCGTTACATCAGACACTCTGCCTTTACACAGCCACTAACAGCGCGCAATTCACAACCCTGTTTCGTATACTCAGGCCTTACTAACGCTTTTAAGGCCACTTCACGATGATTAAGAATATATTGCAGCCCACGGCTAATCAGGTACGAAGCTTTCGAGACCGTAAAACCGGGGAGCCGATCGCGATGCTCAATCTGCTGCAATTCAAAAATCATGCGGTCTATGAAGATGGCCGAGAATCAGACCTCACGGGCGAGGCCGCCTACAAGCTTTATGGCCAAGCATTTGAGCGAATCATGGGACCCAAGGGAGCCAAGGTGCTTTACAGCGGCGAAGTGCGCGGTTTCTTGATTGGTGAAGGTGAAGGCGCCTGGGATGCCATGGCCCTTATCCAATATCCTTCAACGGAAGTTATGCTCGCCATGTGGCGTGATGAAGAATATCAGCAGGCACAGCTGCATCGAGCAGCGGGACTGGAAGGACAGTTGCTTATCGAATGTGGCCCAGGCTTCTCGTTCGCTTGAGTCTCACCAATGCTGCATTACTTCGCTGCTTTTGACCATGCCAAGCCTTACACTCTTGGATGGAACATAAGATCCACAGCCTCAACATACTATGTACCTATTCCGACAGGCAATGAGCGACGTCCAGCGAGGTTGTGAGTTGATGGTTTTTCTCGAGGCGTGACCCACCTGAAAGGCGGCCGGCCTGAAGCGCAATCTGCCACAGGTCCTGTGATACCTTTGCGCCACTGGCAAGAATCTCTTTACCGTTCTAAGGCAGCGCAGCGCCTGCTTTCATGCGTGCTTGGCAAGCTTGACCTGCTTGAGCTTTCGGCGGAGTACCAGCCGTCACTCAGTCATCTTTATTCGCCCAAGGCCTGATAGGGCGAGATTTATTGTTTGGCGTTTCAATCGCTTTAAGAAAAGTGGATGGCGTGAAATTCGCTTCGCCTCACCGGCTTCGACGCCAGCACACTTGGCTATGATGCTGGCACAATATCGGCGTGCTGACCTAGTGGCGTAAGCCCGTCAGCCGTAACATTTACGTCCTCAAAGCGCCGACCCTATTCATTGTCGCCAGACCCGACTATGCCGATCTTGAATTGAGCCTGATCGTGTTCGCTACGTAAAAAATGCCTGCTATCAAACTCAGATGAGCTACATCAATTAATGCTGGCACCTGGTCGATTAGATTCCGTCCAGCTTGCACCCGCAAAAAAACCTAAGCGCTCAATCGATGACTCATTCAATGATTCAATCGATAGCGCTATTGAGAACTTAATTATGGAGAATCTCAGATGACAAATTTGAATGTGTTGAAGCGACCAAGCCCTGTTCCTACGGATCACATCTCAGCCTCAGGGCACTATCGATTATCAGCGGCATTGGCGGCTGTTTGCATGGCTATGGCTATCAGTATGAGTGGCAGTGTTTTTGCCAAGAAGATCTGTGACGATGGCAGTTCTCCGCCGTGCAACAAGCCGGATACGGGCGAGATCGGCTCCAACAATCTGTCCTTTCCCTTGATCTTATCGGAAAATATCGGGCCAGCCGGGTTGCCTGCCGATGGCGCTTGGCGATCGGCCGAAGTCATTGATCCGGTTGATGCGTGCATCGGCGAGGAGGGAGTGGTCACAGGGACACCGGTCCCCCCGGAGTATCTGTGCTACTACGGACGCCATATCACCGTTGTCTCCGAGACCGGCGCCATCGAATTCGATGGTGATCCGAAGATCTGGTGGTTGCAGAAGCGGCCTGAGAACTTTTGGAAAACACTTTCTGTCGGCCACGACGTCAGTACCCCCCTGACGGTTACCAGCGTTGATGTCGGTGACCTGCTGGAATCCAGCCCGTCGATACAGGCTCGCCAGATTCGAGTGGAATTCAACCTGCTTCAGAACGCACTGATACCCCATGATAATGGCGAACTGTCTGCCCTGGTGGCCGACTGGGGTACGGGCGACGTGCCCAGCCCTTGCGTCATTCCCGATGAAACCGGGGAAAGTGTTGGTTGTTTCGCAGCGCTGGGCATGAGCGGAGCAGTACCCGGGACAGAGCAGTCCGGGAATGAAATGCAGGGCACTGAGTTTTTTGGCAGCGGTGCACTGGTAGATCCTACCCAGGTTCGAACCGCGGTCGACGAACTGGGCAACCCTGTGCCAGTTCACGCGTTGGTCTACTCCCATTGTGCGCGACTGCTGATCCAGAAGGTCCCGGATTCCGTTAGCCCCTACTGGGAAGAGGCGCTTGGCCAGTGGGCAGGTGTGAGCGTAGGTTCACCGATGGTTAATATCGCTGCCTACACCGGTGACTGGTCGGTAGAAACTACCTCCAGCGGCGGCACCGTGTATGGCTACAACTGGAATGCGAAAAGAGCGTCCACTGGCACTTATCGCCTGACTATGGTGCTCGACGACAATAACCCGGCGGAAGGGCCCGTCTGTAATACCACCCTGGCTACGCGCTTTGAAAATGGCGGGACGACCATCGTGAATCAAGGCGAAAACAATCAGTCAACACTCGTCTATGCCGGCGATCCTGATCTTGGAGACGAGGGCGGGTTGGTTTATATCGACTTGAGATTGACGACCAAAGGCGGCGGCAAGAACCGCTAGACCGCGGCGAATCAGTACCGGTCGATTAGGCAAGGTGCGGGGCGCGCAGGTTATGGCGTCGCGCATTTACCTTTTTCCAGCAGAAGATTGAATTCAGGTAAACGGAGGAAAATATGAAAATTTCAATCCGGGCGTGCGTGGCCCGGTCAGCCTTGCTGATTAGTTTTATAGCGCCTTATGCCACCAGTCAGGCGGCACCGAATGCTCCCGTTAAGTCAAGCCAGGCACCATCGCCGCCCCTCACCTGGAAGACTGTCGTCAACAATAACGATCTGATGCCGCCTTGGTATACGCGCCAGTTCAACAGTTACAACCAGCCGTCGGTGAACCTCAGTGGCTTGGTTGTCATCCGTGCGCGTAGTCGTGGCGGTTCAGGTGAGCCGCCCGTGCATGGCATCTATACCCGTGATATGTCGCGTGACGCCAGTCTTGTCACGCGAATTCTTGATCGAAGCAGTGACGTCCCGCAACCCAATAACCTGAATGCCCGCTTCGTCGAAACGCCTGCATTTCCACGTATCGACAAAGACACCTCAACCATCGTCACCCGTGGTAATCACCCCCCGGTGTGGCGATATGTAACGGGTATTGACCCGAACACCGGTGAGGAGATTGAAACCCGAGTAGGTACAACCGGTATCTACACCAATCCGTTTGGTCCGTTGATTACTGCCGCGAGCAAACTCGGCGGGGTTTCAGCATTCAATTTCTTCAGCGTACCGGGTGAGTTAGCCGGTACCGTATTCGATGTATTTCCCGGCGCGCCTGCAGTCACCGATGGCAACAGGGTTGTGTTCAAAGGTAACTATACGACCGATGGTATCGGTCGCACGGGTATTTACTACCGAACGATGGAGGATCAACCCATTGGTAATGATCATCTTTTTCCGGCGGGGGGTGCGGCAGATACTGTCATGATTGCCAATAACAGGCATACATTGATACCCGGCACAGATGTCCTGTTCGGTTCCACATCACCCCCCAGCGCAGCGGACGGCAAGGTTGTGTTTGCCGGGTTTGATAATGAAGAAGCGCCCACCCTCGGCGGGCTTTACCTGGCAGAGCTGGAAAGCCAGCCAGCCCTGGTGACGCTGGTCAGTATCGGTGATCAGATACCTGGCGGCACCGCCAACGACACCTTCAATAATCTTGGCGAAGGTGGCGCCTTTGATGGCCGATTCGTCGGCTTCTGGGGTGCATGGGGTTCTGAAACCAGAACTTTGCGTCTTTACTGCCCAACCGAAGGTAACAAGGATCGTATCGATTACTGCAATCAGGAATTGCTGTGTCTGGATCCACAGGGTCAACCGAAGATGATACCAGCGACCGGCATGCCAACGATTCTGGGAGACCCTTTGAGCCAGTGTGCCCAAGGCAAGCCCTGTTATCAGGAGAGAACAGTGCCACGTAACCAGGGCATCTTCGTTCACGACACCCAATCAGGCCGAACCGTGAGGCTGACGGATACAGACATGGAATTTGATGAATTACTGTTCTGGAATTACTCAGGCAAGCCGCCCTGTTCAGGCAGCGGTCACGGCGAAGAGGGGGCAGAAGATGATGCCGAACCCGCGCGCTTTCGTTCATCAGCATTCGTCGCGGTAGCCGGGCGAGGATCAGGTGCCAGCTTCAACACCGTGTTCAAGGCGAGACGGGGCGAGTTTGAGAATGGCATTTATCAGAATCCGGTGGATGGTATTTACCAGAGGATCTGGCCAGGTACCGGGCGGGACCTCTTTACCCTGCTCGATACTACGATGAGCGGACGCAGCATTGATCCCGAAGCACCCGTGGATGCACTTATTTCTGAAGTCGGCATTGAACGCGAAGGCCTTCGCGGTCGCTGGCTGGTTATCAATGCCAGCATGACAACCGCGACATCGACTGCAACGCAGACTTACGGCGAAGAAAGCACTGAGGATGACAGTGAGAATGACAGTCTGGCGGGAGTTTACCTTACTCGAATCCGGTAGTGGTCGACTCTTCGCAATCTGCCACTGAAACGGAGCGAGTCAGCGATTTACCGCGCAGACAATCGCCGCTGCCGAAATGCTCATGATCTCGTTCGGCACTTTAGTTTTCCGCGCCGGCGTTTGCTTAGGTAAACATATACCTAGGCAAACAGTGCTGGTTGTAACTGAAGCCAGCCCGGATTAAAACCCGGTCTGGCCTGCCAGCAATTCCCAGCTAATCGGTCACGAGTGAGCAAGTAGCGGGTTTCTGCGTTTGTATCGCTAATCAGATGTTTGTGTCTGCTCTCGCTCTCGCACTTGCTCTTGCTCCTGCTCCTGCTGCTGCGCCATCTGCTGTTGCATCTCTCGCACTCGCTGGGTCATCTGCTCCATCTGCTGCGCCATTTGCTTAAGATGCTTTTGTTCCATGGCCCCGGCACCGGCGCCGTTTCTCGCCATCATCTTGTTCATCTCATTCATCTGTTTGCTCATTTGCGTCATGTGCTTAGACATAAGCGTCATACGTTCTCGAGAATTTTCAATCTGGCCAATCTCGCTCATACGCGACTGCATGTCTTGCTCACGATCCGTCATCCTCCTATCGAGCCGGTCTCGAATTCGATCCCGGTCCCTGTCCCTGTCTATCGTTTGATCGGTATGCAGGGTCGGATCTCTCAACCTGTCCCTGTCTCGGACAGTAGTGCCTGAACCGTGCATGGATCCGCCGCCGATACTGGCGCCGCCACCGCCGCCACCGCCACCACCGCCACCACCGCCGCCCGGACCAGCGGCAAGCGCAGCCCCTGCCATCAGTGGCGTTAGTGCAATCAGAAGAGCAAACCGCAGTTTTTTTGTCATGATCATTCCTTGATCTAGTGAGTTAATAAAAACAGCGCGACCGATAACACTGCGCTAGCCTGAACACAGCTTAACGTTCCTCTCGACGCAGTATCTTTGATGCAAGGCAAATAGGTGGTGCAGGGCACTGCAGACGTTGGCCTCAACATCCGGCTCGTTAGATCAAGCCTTCCACAACCGCTAACCTATAACGGTCAAACTGCTCACGGCGGATATTGTGGCCGGCGCCCTCAATGTGACGCAAGATGAAATGGCTGTTCACCGCCGCGACTTGATGAGCAATGTCATGTTTTACTATGCCATCACCTGCACCATCGGCATAGATCAACCAGGCCGGACACTGAATCTGCGCGACGCTCTCTGACCAGTTACCCAGTGTCAAACCTTCCATCGCCCACTCGCTCACCTGTTTTTTGGAAGCCGCCCAGGCGGGTAGTTCATCAGCATGCCAGGTGGGATTCTGTTGTTTGCCAAAAGCCATAATCTGCGCTTCGGTTTTATTGTTTAGCGACGCCAGATACTGACGAAAGCCTTCACGCCGTTGCGCCACGTCTTTGTCTCTCACCGCGCCTTGATGCTTCGTCCATGGCGGGTCTTCCAGCAAAATGCGTGACACCCGCGCCGGATAGCGAGCCGCCAAATCAGCCACCATACTTGCGCCCATAGAATGACCTAACGCGGCAGGCTGGTCCAAATGCAAGGCCGAAATGACAGCAGCCAGATCGTCCGTCATTGCTTGTAAACTGGCAGTGCCATGGCCAGAAAGACCATGATTGCGCGCATCTATCATGATGATATCAAACTGACTTTTCAGCACCTCGGCTAATCGGGTCCAGCACAGGCCATTGTCGCTAAAGCCATGACATAACACCAAAGGGGGAAGATCACCGTGGCCGGTTCGATAATAGTGAATGTTGATCTCACCGGTATCAATATCGCCTTGAGTCCAGTTGTGCATATTGCCTCCACGTTATCCGACAAGTTCGAAGTGATCGCTAGGTATTCTTGTCGGCCCAGGACAGCCGCTGGGCTATCACAGGTTAACTATCCCAGCTGACCTTTCAACCACTGCACCAGGTCTACCCACATATTGTTGATCTCGGCCGGGGACGGCATGATGCCAGCCGATTCCAACTCAACGGTGACAACGGGGATTTTCATGTCCAGACCCGCGTAATTTCCTAGTGAACCGGGGAAAACGCCGAGCCGTCTCAAATGCAAGCTACCAAAATTACTGGGCGCGGATGGCGGCCCGTCGTAATCCACCAGGTCATAGGGCGCGTGCATAGAGATAATGACATCGGGGCGGAAAGAAGATATTTGTTCCAGTAGCCATTGAATTTCCAGTTCACTGCCAGGCTTTTCGCCAGGATCGCGGCGTGGGTTACGGCCGGTTCGCTCAACCCAATAGCGATGAGCATCAGCTCCCCAGTTAGCGGTAGGAAAATTCCTGTTAAGGTCTACCCCACGACTATTTTGACGTTGAGAGACGTTTTGCAGCAAGCCATCCGGATTCGCGACGGGAACAAATCGCCAGTGGAACAGCCCGGTGTGGTGCTCCTGCAGCGCGCCCATCCACTTGAACACTATCGACACTGACGAAAATTCATCACCGTGAATTCCGCCGATAACAAGTACACGACCCAGCGGTGCGTAATCAGTCAACGCCGGGAACTCACGATAGGCCAATGAATTACCCGTGTAGCTCACGGACGAATGAATCAACTGCTGGTGCAGGCAGTCCTGGGTGCTAACGCTGCCCAACTTGGCACCCAACTTCTCACACAAGGCGGTCACCGCTGTCATTCCGGCCAGGGTTGTGTCTAACGCTATATTTGACTCTGTATCTATGGGTTCAGCGATGACTTCGAGTTGCAGAACTTCTTCCAGAACAACCACCGCAGGCGCCGCAGATGATGGGGCAACCGGCGCAGGGGTCACAACTGCATCGACCACAGGCGAAGTGACCGGCACCACCATCTCTTGCGTGTCTGACTCCGACGTCACGCACGCGAACAGGCCAGACAACAAGCAGATGATCACCAGCATTTGACCCAAGTTTTTCACGCTAACCGTTTCCTTCATAAAAAATTCGCCATTGCCCCTCATCGTTTCGACGCCACAGAAGCTGTTTCCAGCCCGCCCAGTTGAAGTTATTACTGGTATAGCGCTGGTAGAAACGCACCGCAACCATGTTCTCTTCCCCCGGATAGGCAATCACACTTAGCTTCGTTAAATTCACCCCCACTTGCCGCTTATTGCGATTAATCCGTGTTTTATAAGCT
>Ga0206129_10007631_pt1 | contig 10613 bp, 16 predicted proteins | sample Helgoland_Spring_8_FD_148616 | JGI IMG/M metagenome (GOLD analysis project Ga0206129, IMG submission 148616) | Pelagic subsurface seawater microbial communities from Kabeltonne, Helgoland, North Sea - Helgoland_Spring_Bloom_20160502_2 | ecosystem: Environmental > Aquatic > Marine > Epipelagic ...
CTTCGACCATGATGATAGTGTACTTCATAACAACAGCTTCAGCACCTTGAATAAGGTAGTTAAGTGCTTTGTGTTGTGACTCAGTGTAGATAGGTCTGTCATCTAGGCCAGGAATGAACCCTTGTTGGTCAACGATGTTCTTAACCTTATCAATCAACGAACCCAGAGCTGGGAACGCAGCAGTAAACTTCTTCTTTAGTTTATTGCCTTCCTTATCACTAACACCAAGGATAGAACCAAGCTTTTTACCACCTGCACCATAGAGGTAGGCAAAGATAAAGGGCTTAGCGTCGTTACGAGAACAACCGAGAATGTCTGCGTTCTTTTGGTGAATGTCACCTTCAAGAACTTCTCGTGTATAGTTGTCATCTCCCATAAAGTGAGCCAGAAGCCGGAGTTGGCAACCAGCAGAGTCAGCACTAACAAGTTTATAACCTGGACGAGCTATGAATAGCTTTCTAATTTCAGGGCCGAGTACCGCCTTACCAGAAGGCAAGTTAGCAATAATCTTGTGTGTCTGACGGAAGGTAGGTGTTCCAACATTAAACACATCACCGTGTAGTCGTGAGTTCTCATCAATATGTGGGAACCAACCCTTCATAACCGAGTGTCGGCTACGTAGAGTATAGTACTCAGATAAGACTTCGCCTACCTTTCCCAGAGGTTCTAAGGAACTGTCAGAAAGTTTAGCAGATACCTTTACGAAGTTTCCGTCAATTTTCTTCCAGTTCCACTCATCAGGTTTCCACCCAATTGTGTAAAGATACTCTTTAACGGTATTTGTGTTACCAACATCACCACCCACAAACTCGATACGGCAATATGGTCCAGTAACGGGTAGTAGTTCTGGAGTGTCAATACCGATGTTACTATCAGCAGGTATCCCAAACCAACGCTTAGTATGGCTATCGAGCTTCCCTGCTTTAGTGAACTTAGGTGACTTTTCTGGGATTTCTGTTTTGATACCATCCGCAATATCCTTTCTTGCTTTTACTACAGAACCATCAGGAGACGACACCATTTGACCAAGGAGGCCATTGATGTATACCTCATGAGACTTCATACGTTCTTCTAAGGTCTTCATCAGAGCCTCTGCTTCTTCTTTGTCGAACAACCAACCGTTCTGGCACTGCTTAACCATGATACGGTCCATTTCCATCTCAGATCGCAAAGCCTTCAAAATAGATTTAGAGCCGAAGTGGTCAACAGCTGCTTTAGTTTCCCGTAGGAGTTCTTTATACACCCGTGTACCAAGTCGGACGTCTTGTTGCATGTACACAAACATGTCTTCGTTGTACTCTTCAAAACCCCCTGTGTAGTCTCCCTTCTGATCTCCGAAGTGATTACCCCACTGTTTAAGCGAGTGGCCGAAGCCAAAGCGAGTATAGCACAGAACCTGAGACATAACCTTAGTACACTGTACTGTAGCTTTAGGCTCCCAAGGTTTGTTGAAGTATTTCTTAGATAAAATATTAAGGGCGGGTATGTCGTAGCCAAAGGCGTTATGAGCTACAATAACTTTTGCTTTGTCTAACAGGTCAAGGAATTCTTGTAGTTGGTTTGGTTTAAACCAGTACTCCTCTCCCGTGTCTACGTCTTGAGCACCAGCACAATGAAATGTGTCAAGCCCAGGGAGAAGGTTGTTACCTTCAATGTCAAATACTAACCGCAATTTGAATACTCCTTATGTAATTCTTCAGCTGCCACTATATAAGCTTTGTATGCTTCTTTGGGACAGTCGAATGAACCTAAGTTAATGCTCTTACCGTTAACAGCAATAGTGGCTTGAAACTTACCCCTACTCTTTATGTAAGATACCCCTTTATACCCAGATGTATTGTTTCTTGGTGTTTTAGAGTTAGCTTGGTTTTGGGCAGGTGTTGCTACTCGTAGGTTTTCTAAACGGTTGTCACTTTTATCTCCGTTTATGTGGTCTATATAGCTTCCTTGTTCTATCTCACCAACCAACATTTCGTAGATAATGCGGTGAACTCTGTAGTTAGTTCCATCAATTTGTACTTGTCGATAACCATTACTAGCAAAACTACCTGCCAGCTTGCCGACAGGGTTTCTTCGACTTAGTAGTTTATTCCAGTATAAATTACCATCTTCATAGGTAAAGTATTCGTTCCATACAAGTTTCATAAGGTTTCCTAGCTTACTTGTGTTTACGGTTTAGTCGTTGTAGTAGTCATCCTGTACACGATACTCTGCGTCTCTGACCATATCTAAGGCCGAGTTGGCTTGATGGATGGCCTGATGTATAGAGAGGTCAAGGTTGCGCTCTCTGAGGCTCTCTGCTGCCTTACGGATGATTCGTGAATCTGGTGATACTTTCATACAAAGTCTCCTTCTACAAAATCAGGGTAGTCTTCTTTTTCTGCCTCTAAGATTTCTACCATGCGGTTAGCATACCAAGCGATCTTTTTAGCGTCTTGTAGTTTAGCGTCCTTCTTCCCGATACGGAAAGAGTACTTGAATACGTGGCCCATAGTGTGCGCCTCTACACCAGAGAGGTGCGACAGGGCATACTCCATGACATCCATATACTCCAGCCCCTCTGGGTGCTTAGTGTAAGCCTCTGGTGGGATAATCTTGTAGTGTTTGGGGTTGATGATTTGATCTTGAGTCCACTTGTCCATTTCAGAGAAGTCACCGTGGAAGTCTAGCTTGTCGTTTGTTTCCATGTTGCTTCCTCGTGGCTCTACAATCTCCATGCCATTTGTTTCTTGTTCCATCATTTCTTTTATAAGCCTTCTCTCAACTCGATTGTGGGTTTCGATCTTCGTCTCTGCTTCTGCGTCTTTCTCAGACTGTTCGTTGTAGCGTAAGTTCATAAGATGCTCCGACCAGAATTGAATGTGATGCATTGTAGTCATAGGGTGTAGTGTCCCTGTGTCTGGGTCTCGTGCTACGATTTGGCTTGAGCCTTTTTCTTTGTTTTCATTAAACAGGTCAATGGCCTTTTGCCAGAAGGTTGTTGATTCGAGGTAGCTACCTTGCGCGTAGACTTGGTAGGTGTAAGTTTTCATAGCTGCTTCCTTTTTGATTAGTTCTTCTGCATAAGCCAATATTTGCTCTTTCCCTTGCAAGTACTTTTTTTGACCATCTGCGTTTTCTACATAGATAGTCCAAAAAGAATGGTAAGGCTCAGAGGAACCTGCACTCCAGCATTCAAGTGCTTGTTGAAAGTCTGTTGTGACAAGTAGAATCTCTCTTAGCGAGTGGTTAAATAATCTATAAATAGTAGACATTTTAGTAAGCTCCGATGATTGGGGTGTTTTTTAGACCGAGGCGCAACACAGCGTACTCAGCTTGCTCAATAGGTTGTTCAGTATCCTTTACTACAAAGGTTGAATACTTATAAGGATTGTAAGTTACTGGTTTTTCTTGGTTGTAGGTGTCTACACTATCAACAACATAACCGATAACAAAGGCATGAACATTCTTAGTCTTGTCTTTAAGCACCTTCTCACGTCCTGCTTGTCTTACAACAAACTTTGGTGACTTTAGCACTACTGATTCGACATGACCTATGACTTTTCCATAGTTGTCTTTTTCACGGGATTGTAGTGAGAAGATATTTTTGTGTAAGTTGAAGTAAGCTGCTACTTTCATTTTAGCCCCCTGCTACTGTGTTCCAGATACGTCTATCAAACTTATTGTTGTAGCCCTCTGGTCTTAAGAAGTTTTCAATGTCAAGGGCTTCAGAGCGACTGAGGCCGCTATCAACCAACTTTAAACCGAGTTGGTTTTTAGCATCTAGTATTCTAATCATTCTTAGCATAAACCTCTCGTTTTTACGCAACCCCTGTCCGACTTCCCACCCTTCAATATCATAGCGTTGATTTACAAGGTCTAGTGTAGCGTAAGGAGCAACACCAACACCACCCCAGCGGAAACTAGAGGAGGTCCAGTCTTTCGAAAAGCCAGTATAATACCAGTGGTATACTAAGTATTCGCTTGTTTTGTTAGAGTAGTGAAAGTCTTTCATTTCTTCTGAATACCAGTGATTAGACATTAGTAGTACCCTCCACAGTCACCCGAGAAGTCACTGAAAGCTACAGGGGCATTGTCAGGGTCGTGGTCCCACCATTTTTCTGAGGCTTCTCGTTGCTCCTTTGTGAACTGACGGAAGCAAGTCTTGTTCTCGCATACCGCGCTGCAGAAGGTCATGTCTTTAAAGCATATCATTATATTTTCTCCTTAAATAAGCCAATCCATATTCATCCAATCAGTATCTTCTGGCATCATTTCAACTTTATCACCGTGTAGTTCTTGGAGCCTTGACCATGTACCCGCATTGTTCGTTCTCAGCATGTAAGAACCCTTGCCGCAACGGTATTCAGATCCACTGGAGCCAGAGAAATAGTAGTACTCCTCTGTCTCATTTACTTCAGTGATACCACTGTTCATGCGCCAACTGTCTCCAGTAGTATACCCACCAGACCAACCTGCAAGGACACGGTAGTGAGGGTCGTCTCCCTTAAACTTTAGAACAACCCAGTTGTCTGGGCGGTAGGGGTTACTCATCGTCTTGTCCTTTCAGTTTTAGCACATAAGTAACACCATCGATCTCGATCTCTTTGCCATCACAGGTAGCCTTGGTTGTGGCTTTCTTGTGTTCCTGTTCTGTCATACGCTTACCGTTACGAAACCAAATCTTATCGCCATTAGCGTATTCAATCGCAGGACCATCCTCACGATGGCGCTGGCCGTTCAGATACCACTCCGTAGTGCCATCCGCACCTTCAAGGGCAGGACCATCTTCTCGGTGATATTTCCCGTTTAGATACCAAACCTTAGAGCCATTAGAGTACTCAATAGCAGGACCATCTTCTCGGTGTCTCTTTCCGTTTAGGAACCAGAACTTAGAGCCATTAGAGTACTCAATAGCAGGACCATCTTCTCTGTGAAGCTGACCGTTTAGATACCAAACCTTAGAGCCATTAGCGAACTCAGCAGCAGGGCCATCTTCTCGGTGACGCTGATTGTTTAGATACCACTCTTTATAGCCACTGGGGCACTCAATAGCAGGACCATCTTCTCGGTGAAGCTGGTCGTTTAGATACCACTCTTTATAGCCATCAGCTTCAACTTTTACAGTGTATTCTATCATTTTACTACCTTTACGTTTTTGCCTAGAGCCTTGCAGATGTCTTCTAAAGTCATCTCTACTGTAGGTTCTGTAGCTTTCTTATGCTCTTCTTTAGTGAGCAGCTGATCGTTTAGATGCCACTCTTTAGAGCCATTATAGTACTCAATAGCAGGGCCATCTTCTCGGTGACGCTTACCGTTTAGATGCCAACTCTTATTGCCATTATGGTACTCAATAGCAGGACCATCTTCTCTGTGAAGCTGACCGTTTAGATACCAAACCTTAGAGCCATTATGGTACTCAATAGCAGGACCATCTTCTCGGTGAAGCTGATCGTTTAGATACCAACTCTTAGAGCCATTATAGTACTCAATAGCAGGGCCATCTTCTCGGTGACGCTTACCATTTAGATACCAGTGTTTAGTGCCGTTAGGGTAAGCTTTTACAGTATATTCAATCATTGTGTATTCCTTTCACTTGTTTATTAGGGCAGTCACGAATTGCTCATTAAGGCTGGCCCGCGCGGCGTTTACCACTGACAAGTCGCCGCCCATCGAATCAATTAAGGTTGTTGATATTTGTGGTCCCATCAGTAGTACCACTTTACTGCTTCTACTGCATCTTCTAGGTTGTAGTGTTTCTCTGTAGCCATAGCTTCATAGAAGGGGTGAATGAAGTCACCTTCGTCAACCCACAAGATGATGATCTTATTCTTCATGTGAGCAAACATTAGTTCCATAGACGTACCTGTACCACGACCAGAGTCACGGCGTACATCAGCCAACACAACACGGCTACTAGCAATGTCATGCAAGTCTTGCTTAAAGATGCGTTTACAGATGTTCATAGTCTTTGTTACACCTTGTAAGTTGTCTCCAAGTTGGTCATGGAAGCTTACACGACGAGTAGGGTCTAAAGCAGAGATGTCAGACATGTCCAAGTAGTCTCTTGCGATAGTTCGCCAGCCTGTCATGTGGTCGGTTGAACAGTCTTCCATTGGTCCTGCGAGATACACTTGATTTTTCATTCTTCTTCCTCTTCGTTTGTAATTTTAGCAGCCAAGTTCCAAGCCATCATAGCAGCTGTGGTTGCCATTGCAGCTTCAGAGCCGTTCAAGCTAGACAGCCAGTCCTGTAGCTCTTTCATGTTTTCCGGTGTGTGGAAAAAGTTTGTACCTTCGATTTTCATAATGTCACCTTTTCTTCTGATACAATTACTTCATAGACTTCAGCGAGGTCATCGTCATAAGCGTGAAGGGCTAGGTTTCTACACTCATCGTAAGTACCCTCGTGTTGAAGGTCACCATCAAAGTATAGCTCGTAGTAAGTTTCACGTACTTGCATAATAGCTCTCCTTTTGATAAAAAAAGGCCACCCCCGAAGGGATGACCGATTAGCTCGATTCTTACTATTTAGAAGTCCATGTCGTCGTCGCCACCGAGCATGTCGGCATCAACGTCTTGGTTGTCAGCAACTTTGTTGACCTTGAACTCTGTAGGAGCGAAGCCACCTTGCTTTGGTGCTGGCTTATACTCGTTAAGTGTAGTAATCTGTACACCCATCAACATAGAAGCAATACCTTCTTTACCAGATACGTTATAGTCATACTGGAATACAGAGAGGTTAGCAATAGAACCGTTACCGATAGTAGACGGGTCAATAGGTGACAAGTCACCAGCAACAACGTTTACCGCTGCCATATCGGAACCATCACGCTTCTTAGACTTCTTCTTGAGGTTAGTACGGTAGAACACGCCGTCGTCGTTCTCATCTGGAGTAACACGAAGGTTCTGGTCTTTCCAGCTCTTAGCAACAGCTTTGTCTTTAGTACGAATCTGAACTTCCCATGTAGGGTTCTCTTTGTCAAAGCGAGAGTTAGGGTTTGCTGGGTCAAGCTTAGCAAAGAAAAGTTCAACGTTAGACAGAATGATTGTGTTGTTAGCCATGATATTTCTTCCTTTTGGGATATATTTGTGATTTGTTTTGTGTGTGTTTGGACTAGTATTAGTCATTATTTGCGGGTATTTTTTGACCTTATTTTAAACGATAGCCCAACTGCGGCCCATGTCTTCGAGATAAAGTTCTGCGTAGAATTCAAGGTCTCCTTCCCCGGGGTTAACCAGCACTTCGATGTACTCGAAGGCTTCGGGTTCTTCATAGAGTCCGACAGCTTGGACGTAGCAAGGCGCACGTTCACCTTCAAACTCAACGATAATTGTTTCTCCGATTTTAGACAACATATTTGTATTCCTTTTTCACAGAGTTAGAGCTACCTACTCCAACATAGCCGTTTTCTTTAAGCGAAGGCAAAGTCTGATTTAGTGATTTCATTGATATCTAAGTTTCCTTTTTCTGGGATTAAGTGCAGTGCATTCATTTGGCTAAAGATATGCTCAAGTGGTTCTAGTTCGTATAACTCGACAAACTTGTTACGAACATGCTCGAACATGTGTTCCATATTACCAGCATGGCAACCAAAAGAATCGTGAACAACTGTGACTTCGTAGTCCGCGTCGTGAACAACCATAGTAAGGTGGGCAGCATCAACGCTGTGAACAATGTTGGGGGCAGTTGATTGTTTCTGTTTAGCTTTGTTTAGATCCTTTCTTTGGCGAAGAGACACAGAAATTCTATACACTACACCACCCCGATAGAGTTCTAACTGCTTAGTCTTACTTTCGACATACAGTTGAACCATAGGGAACCCTGTAACTACTTGGTTGTAAGCAACATGCTTGTCTTTGCTGTTTTCAAGAAGACCTAGCTTCTCAAACATGTCTAGCATAGCTGCTGGACCTTGTAGCTCTTTCTTACAAGTTTTGTAGATAAGGTGTCCCAAGTATACTGACCAAGAGTAGTCTTTATCTCTAAGATAATCAGACAGTCCTCGTGTATCATCTTCTACCATATCTACCATTCCGTGGGGGGTACCTCCGTAGCCAAGAGTCATAACAGGACGCTTAACCGTTTTCCTCCAAGTTTTACGGTCTTTTATTTTGTCCCAGAACATAGCACCCATTTGTTTTTTAAGGTCATAGTTTTGATTTTTGTACTCTCCAAGTCTAGAAACAGCTTTACGATACAGCTCTGACTTAGGGTTGCTACTGGCCTTTGAGATCCCTTCTTTAAGCTTAGAAAGATTTGAGTAGACGTCTTCAAACTTTTCAGAGACTTTAGTAGGGGTTTTCTTAGCTCCATTTGCCACTACTTCCATTGTTTTGTCTGCGATAAACATGTAGACATCACCTGGGGTGTCTTGAGGCACAAGGTTAACAAGCGGTGCAATCTTTTCGTCTTTCGACATTGCTACTAAGTGCTGAACACCGTTGTTAGAACCGTCAATGTAGATAGGAAGACAAGAAGGGAAGTCTTCAATAGGATAATCAACACCCCATGCTAAGATATCTGCTAACTCTTTACAACAAGCAAGGAAGCACAAAGGTTTGTCAGCATCCATCCAGTTATCGTTTGCAAGAGGGTCGTTCACATAACCTTGTATGGTTTCAAAGTTATCTTGGGTCCACTGCGCGCGATCATCAAGAGAGACTTTGTCGTTACCCCACATATTAGCAGTGTGAACACAAAGCCAGTACAAACCGCTCTCACCTAGAGGTACGGGCGTGTCGAGGAGTAGAAGCCCCTTGGCGTTGTCTGAGGATTGTTCATGTAGAAACGCAGTGTTAGGATATATGCGACCACGAAAGTCAAAGTTATACAGATGATAGAAAGCATTGTTTAAGTTCCTTTCTGCTAATCTTTCGATAGCTCCAAGTTCAATTAGAAGAGATGCACGCTTTTCAGGGTCAACCTCTTTCATAGCTTTAAAGGGGGTTTTACCTTGGTGTGTCTTTGCATCTTTAAACACTGAAAACACAAAAGGGTTTATCCTCCAGCCCACATCTCCTAGTTTGTTAAGTGTGTCAACTGCATAGTCCATGCAACCTTCTTTTACTTTTTTGATAGCATTTTCATGCGGCTTCTTCTTAATGATGGGATAACCATCTTCGTGGAAGAATTGCTTGCTAACCCAGTGAGATGGCTTTGTCCGCATAGGGAATAAGTCAACCCGATCTACTTCAATATGTTCCATGATAGCGTGTAAAGCATAGGCATCTAGAACTTTGATTTGGTAAGAAGTGTGTTTCTTTTTACGACCTCCTGATTTTTTACCTACCTTTAGATCTAGGGACAGGATATCAAGATCCAAGTATGGTTGCAGAATTAGCCAAGCAAGGTGGACTTCTTTTATTTCAACAAGGTTAGACTCTTCCTCTAGCTTTTTCATAAAGGTATTAGAACCTTCAAAATCCCCCATTTCAGATAACTCATTAGCGGAAGCCAAGTAAGACTTTCCTTTTTTGTCGTGAGTCCCTAAAAAGTATTGTAACTCGTTAATTCGGAGGAGGTGTAGTTCTTCTTCTTTCTTTAGATTTTTTAGCTCTTTTCTTAAGCTCCTAAAAACACAGCCACCTATGCTAGCTAGCAAATTAGCTAACTCGCTCTTCCGCTCAATATTAGTCAGCATGTGGCCGTAGGTTAAAGTTATTAGAGTTTCGGGTGACAGAGAGTATAACACCCAAGCCTTGTTTCTAGTGTCAACCTCGTTTTCGTTTCTTGTTTTCATCATACTAGCTTGATGTTGTGATAAATTCTCACACATAGTTTCCATTGAGTTCATAGATTATTCCTTTTATTTGCGGACAGGGTGCCTTAGCACTCCACTTGGTTAAGGATTTTATAACCGCATTAATCTTCTAGCTTGCCCATAATACCGAGCAAGACTACGACAGAGAAAAATACAGTTATCATTGTTTTATACTTTCAAAAAAAAAAATAAGTTTAAAAAAGCCCCCACCACCCCGAAGGGTAGCAGGGGAGTTTAGGGAGGGGGGAAACTTAAATAGAGTTACTTAGCGAAGTAGTAACCGTCAAGGCCGAAGCTTCGAATCCACTTGTAGATAGTATTGTGAGTGCGAACTTCAAAGTTATTAAGTGCTGACTGATAACCGTACTCTGCAGCATGAAGAGCAACGATTAGACGATAGTCATTGGTGTACTTTACACCGATCTTGCTGTTCTTATAGTCTTTAGTAAAAGACCCCTCGCCCTTCGACACAGCGTCTTTGTAGTCATCTGCAATTTTTGTTTGTCGTGCCTTGTGGTGACCAAAGGGATCAACGCCGTGGTACCAGTTGTGGAGAGATCCTTGAGTCACGCCAAGTATTTCTGCTGCTCTAGCAGTGCCGTGCAATTTCGCTATTTCGACAGCTTCACGACGGAAGACATTAGAGTAGCTGCCACGAGTTTGAGTAGAGATTCTCTTATTGCTTGCTTTACGATTCTTTGTCATAGTAACTTCCTCAGTTGTGTTGTTTGTTGAGTTGTTATTGTCATCACGATTCTTTGTCATAGTATACTCTCCAGTTAGTAAAGATTGATAGTGCTGCGGACGTTATTGTCCTATGATGCAGCCCCGCAGGGCTACACTTTAAGTCATTAATCGTTTGTGACGTCTT
>Ga0206129_10007633_pt1 | contig 10607 bp, 14 predicted proteins | sample Helgoland_Spring_8_FD_148616 | JGI IMG/M metagenome (GOLD analysis project Ga0206129, IMG submission 148616) | Pelagic subsurface seawater microbial communities from Kabeltonne, Helgoland, North Sea - Helgoland_Spring_Bloom_20160502_2 | ecosystem: Environmental > Aquatic > Marine > Epipelagic ...
ATCTACAAAAAAATGGAGTGATCAGCCAACTACGCTAAAATGTACTGTAACTAATGGTGATGCTTCAGGCTGCTAAAACATAATATTATTGAAGATTAAAATGGCCTGAAAAATTTTCAGGCCATTTTTAATTTTAGTATTATTATTTTTAAAGCGTAATTAAAAACTTATATTGTACTTCATTTTTTGTTAAAGTTTTCTTATGCATAAAAATCTTATCTCACTATTATTATTAATGATGATCTCAGCTTGCTCTGCAGAAATAAAAAAACCAATAATCAACAATTTGGATGTCTGTAAACCTATAAATTCGTTTGTACCTACACTTTCAACAATCACATTAGATGGTATATTTGGTTTTTCTGATAATCGGTTAAATTATTTCTATAACATAAAGAATAATGAATGGAGTTGTGAAAACCCAAAACTTAAGGTGGTGAATATATTTGATTATAAAAATACGAAAAGAGTATTTAACAATATTGAGAGTAATAAAATTAATAGAATAAATGAAATTCAAATAAGAATGGGGGATGATTTTGATTTTAAATCGTTTGTTTCAATGAACTGCAAAGAACAAGGTTTGTCTTATTTATTTGAAATTAGTAGTGCTGAAAATGAAACTATTTATGGGTGCCAACTAACCCCAAATATTTCAAGTGCAGTAATGTGGAAACAAACAAATAAAGAACCACTAATTGATATTGCATATATAAATTTGTATCAGCCATTTATTCATAAAATTTTAGACATTAATTCAAAGTAAAAATCAACATCCAACTGACCGTTAGATACGGAATGAATGGTAATTTTTCATTTTTTTTATCTTTAGATATAAGTAATGCAATTAATGGAATTAATGAGGCGAGAAGTAACCAAGGGCCAATTAAATCTGGCCTTAAAGTAAACGCTAAACTTGAGATTACTATGAAATCTGCTAATCCCATTAAACTTTTTTTTGTTAAAATATTAGCAGCCCATATCAATGAAAAAATAAATAAGATGAGTATAAAGATAATAAGGTATGAAGTGATTTCCTGCCTTTGAAATCCTGCCAAAAGTAATGTTAAAAGGCTAATTAAGTTGAGCGGAATAGATGGAACTGAGAGCTTTAAGATATCCTCGACTGAAAGGTAAATCCAACACATTGCGAGTAGTATCACAAATACATCAAGTAGGGTATTACCTTGGATCCTCAAGTAAGCTAATAATAAGAAAGGTGCACCTAAAAAAATTATTGATGGGATCATTTTTTTAATTTTCCAAACATTCATAATTCTAGGGTAAGGTAATTGTAGTTGATATATTAAAGGATTTGATTTGATCGTTTAATATTATTTTTAAATTATAAAGACTGGCATATTTGATCTGTTCAAATTTTTTTATACTTTCTGGTAGATCTTTAGGTTCAATATTCGAGATATTAATTTTTACAATTTTTTCAGATATTGGAATTAACTCAATTTCCTTATTGAAATATGCTTCCCATGAATTTAAATTTAATTGCGTATCGCTGGTCCTCATAAAACCCTGAACATCTTCTGATCTGAGATTAATTGCCCAAGATTTTAATTCAAAACTTGTAAAAACTATGCCTGCAGAAATCAAAGTAATTATAAAAGCACTAATCAAACGCATTAATTATCTCGCTTTTTTATGAAAGTGACTATATTTGCCTCATTGGATATTTCCCATTCATTTAATGTGTCTGAAAATTCTGAAGCCAAGTTAAAAAAATCAAACGCATTTTGATTTGAAAGAAAGGTATAAGTTGTACTATCAGTTCTTTGATCGAATTTTATATTCTGAATGACACCGTCTGGTATTGAGCTTTGGATTATTTCTAACAATTTCATTCCTGAGATATTATTTTCATACAGAGTAGGTGGATTATTTTTCTCTAAAATTATTTCATTTAATGAGTGGAACCAAATAAATATTATACTCATAATAAGTATGAATATTGAGAATATTAAGCCAATTGGTTTTTTCTTTTTGAATATTATAAATTCAATACTTGGTTCAAAAATAAATCCGTTTAAGTTTTTTGAAATATTATGATTAAATTCTTCTTGAAAGTTTATGTTGATAAAATCTGAGCGGTTGTCGGAATTTAAAATCAATGGTCCAGATTTCCAGTAAGTATTTTTTTTAGGTCCATTAATTGTGAGTGCTTCAGGATAAATTTTAATTTTTTTAGAAATGGTTTTTAAGAAAGGGCTTAATCTATTCTTTGGCGCCCATGCTTGTGTCCAATAATCAGTATTGCTAGATTTATAAGGAAGAGTAATGAAAACTTCATCTTTTTCATAAATTGATTGAGATGCAAACATATTCATTTTTGAATTTGGTTTATATGCAATATTTTCAATACGTTTTGTATCCCAATTTGTAAAACAGGCTGATATGATTAAATGGCGAATTTTTCTAAAATTAAATTTTGTAGGATTTACACTCTTGCAAAAGAGAAGTTCGCCACTTTCTTTTAAATTATAAATTTCAAGATCATCTGATGATACTAGTCTGTATAGTTTTTTCATATTTAATCTACTGGTACCCATAAGAAAAAGTTTCTATTTTCAACCCAAGATCCTTCTTTATCCAGGGTAGTATCAAGATATGCGAATGTCTCTCCTTTATATTCAAGCACTGTAGCCTTATGGTCAAGTTGTGAAGATATAACAGTATTTCGTAATTTTGGTATAACGGTTTTTTCAGAATTTATTTTTGTGATGAATAAATTTATTGAATCATGATTTGGAGTTGTTCCGTCAGATATGTACTGTGAAAGTTTTTTTGCGTCGGAGCTATTAATATTAAAATAAGCCATTAAAGTTTTTTCAGAAGCTAAATTCAAATTTAGCTTATAAGATTTTGGTAAAATTCTAATACAAGGTAGTAATTTAATACTAATATTTAATGGAACTGAGAGTTGGTTTAATAAGTCGATTAATCCAAAGCCTCTCTTGATTTCTTGATATTGAATAAGATAATCAGAAATTTGAATTGCTAAATCTGATTGTCCTGCACAGCTTTCTGTTAAGCGTTTCAATATCTCTAACTGCTCAGGAACTATGTGAACTTCATTATCAAAATCTGTTCGAGTTATAAAAGCTAAATTATAAATTCCTGATAAATTTAAATGCTGAAAAGAATATGAAGATTTTTCAACAATATCATTTTCAAATGCTAACTTTGAAAATTGTTTTTTTTGTTCTTGGATATTTAGAACATTTTTTTTGTATGAAAGCTGATTAATGTTTTGTTGAATAAATCCAAAGCCATTTAAGGCGACCATTGATACAACTAAAATACATAAAATTGCTAATGGTAATAAAAAACCTTCTTTTCTTTGTGGCGCATTCATAATTTGAACAACTTTGATTTTGTAAATCCATCACATTTTATAATGAGTTTGAAAATATTTATACCAATTGGAATTACATTCGCTTGAAGCTCTTTCTTTGATAAATATCTTCCAAATTTTCCATCCTTTGATTTTATATTTCGTGATATTCCTAAATTCCCAAACTTCCATGTAATCTCTGCTCCTAAAAGATCTTGATCTATCGCAGAAATTCCAAATTTTTTAATAGAAATGTGAAGTTGATCTTTTAAATAAAAATTTACAACTGATTTATACCCACTTGGTAAGTTTGATGCAGTTTGAATATCTGCTTCCAGATGAGCTAAAATAGTTTCTATCTCTATTTTATATTCCATTTTATCTTTTATTTTTTGATCTGTTTTAAGAGAGCCTGTTATTTGATTATTTAATAAAACGATTAGTAATCCTGTCAGCGCGATTGAGATTAATACTTCAATAAGAGTAAATGCAGTTAAATTGCGTGAATTTATCATTTTGATATCTCATTAATTAAAGTATTTTGAGACAGTATTTGAATCTTATTTTTTGTTACTATAACCTTCAGAGGTTTATAATGAGAGGGATCAAAATCTATTTTCTGGTTTGCTTCTTGTAATATTTCGTAATCAGACATTAATCTTGCATAAGAATAGTTTTCTTCAATTTTAGTTAACATCTGCAAGCGATTGCTAGTTGCTTTCCAGAATAAAGTTAGTGCAACTGCTGAAATAGTAAGAGCAAGCAATAATTCAAGAAGTACAAAGCCATCATTTCTCTTCATTTAGGCTCCATCCTTAACGCTCCTAATGCTCCTACACTTATCTTTTTTCCATCACATTCTAAGGTTGATGGTTTTAACCAACCTCCTAAGAATATATTAATAGATTTTGATGGGCATAGGGGTTCAAGATTAACAATCATTATCCTTTTAGCACTCATGCCTGATTGAAAAAAAATTGCATTATCTACTTTTGATTGTGATATTTGCATCTTATTATTTACTCTATTGAGCAAATTGGAGCTGATTAATGGCCATCGGGGTATTGTTAAAATAATGCCTATAATAACTAGAACGATTAGAATTTCGAGTAGGCTAAAGGCATATACTCTTTGGTTCTTACTTAAACACTTTACTAAAATGGTCATCACCCTTATCCATAGTTTCAAATACACCATCTTGGCCAGAAGATCTTATCTGTATGCCACCATTTGCTTTAAAGACCATTTCATATTTATTACCCCATGGATCTTGAGGGAGTTCAGCTAGATAGCCTAATGAATTATTTTCAGTATTGATAAGTATTCTAAGCCCATCATTTTTCGTGGGAAAAGTGCCTTTATCTAATTTGTATAAATTTAGAGCTGTTTCAATTGAAGAGAAATCGTTTTGAAGTTTTAGATTGCGAGCCTGATCAGGACGGTTCATCACCATTGGTGCAACAAACGTCAGCAAAACACCAATAATTGTTAAAGCAACTAAAATTTCTATTAAGGTAAACGCATTTTTGCGTCTATTAGCTAGTTTTCGCATTTCCTATCCTACTGACTGCTGTAGTGACATCATAGGAGTTACAACTGCAAATGCTACGAAAAAAATTATTAATCCTAAAATAATAATAGCAATAGGTCCTAATAATTGGATCAATAGATTTATCCATTTTTGATAGTTTTTAGTATTATCATTAAAAAGGGATTTAAATGTATTAGGAAGTTTAGCAGATTTTTCAGCTAAGCCTATTCGCAATAGTTCCATTGGGCTGAATATTCCAGTGGCTTTTAAAGATTTTTCAAATGAAGTACCTTCTAAAATTTCAGGTTCAAGGTTTGTTAATAAAATTTTATGATATTGGTTATTTATAGATTGTATCGAAAATTTTAATGCCTGCTTTAAGTCACTTTTCAAACTAAGTGCTAGGGATATATTTTCTAAAAAAATTAATTTAGTTCTTATTCGTAATATTTTCCCTATGAACGGTGTAAAATTTAATATTTTGTCAATTATAAATTTTCCAGTTTTAGATATAGAAATAATAGCATAAAATGATATTAATCCCAAAATAGACCAGAATGCATGTATCAGTGATTCATAACCACGTCCTGCAAATGAGAGAATATATTGTGTTAATTTGCTTTGAGATTCTGCAGATATAATGGCATTAAATTCTGGCAAAACACTATCAAAAATAATAATTAAAACAAAAATGGAAATTAATAATACAAATGCAGGGTAAGCTATCGCTTTTTGTGTTTCACGTAATATTTCATCTTTTTGTGACTTGGCTGACACTATTAAAGAAAGTGCGATGTTTAAACCTGCATTCTCATACCCAATCCGTAATAATGAAATAATAGATTTGTCAATTCCATGAAATACATCCTCTAAAGTCTTCATAAAATCATCACCTTCTAAGATGCCAGAATTAATTTGTTTTGCAATTTTACTCATAGTACGGTTTTCTTGAGCTTCTAAGAGAAAAATTGCTTCTGCAAGTGAGGTATTTTCATTGATTAGCGCGTTTAAGGACTCAATAAAATTCCAGAATATTTTTTTATTAAATTTTTTTGAATATTTTAATTGATCTATTAAATACCCTTTTGCTATTAATTTCTTATTTGCTGCACTTTTTGAATTTGCTTCAATAAAACCAGAGATACTCCCTTCAGTTGATTGCCCGATATAATAATATTTTGCCATTATGAATTTTTCTTTAATTTCACAATCTCAAATTGAGGTGTTAAACCGCTTTTATATAATTCAAGAGCTTCAGTATGCATCGTGTCAGAGATGGTAATTTCAGCTGGATTGGTTTCTATCATAGCAGCAATTTTATTATCTATTTCAACATGTGACATAATAGGTGATCTACCTTTAAAACCAGAATTATAACATGATTTACAGCCCTTAAAAATAACTGGAAGAGTGCTTGAATGCGATTTTGAAATGATCGATTGATCACGACAGTCTTGGCAATATACCCGTACAAGGCGTTGCGAATACACTCCCAATAAACAATCTGATAGTAATGATGGGTCCACATTTAGGTTAGTGAGCCGTTTGATAGCACCTACTGGTGAATTTGCGTGAACCGTTGATATTACTAAGTGCCCTGTCATTGCCGCGCGAACAGCAATTTCAGCAGTTTCAGAATCTCTAATTTCACCAACTAGAATTACATCGGGGTCATTTCTTAGTAAGGATCTCAATCCTTTTGCAAATGTTAAACCCACGTTTTCATTAACTTGTGTTTGGATGATTTTGGGCAACTCAACTTCAACTGGGTCTTCTATCGTCATTATGTTTAATCCACGACCTAGTAATGTATTTAAAAGTGAATAAATTGTTGTAGTTTTGCCTGAACCAGTTGGACCGCAAACTAATATTAACCCAGATTGCTTTGAAATTACATTAAGCAGGGAATCAACATGAGTAATTTTTAGAGAAGTTTCTTCAATTGTTGCATGTGTTAATTTACTTGTGAAAAACCTTAATACAACACGCTCACCATTTTTGGTTGGCAAAGTTGCTACACGTATATCAATAGAATTGCCTTTAAAGACAACATTCATGCGACCATCTTGTGGTAGACGTTTTTCAGTAATATCTAAATTACAAACTAATTTTATTCGGGATATTATCATTTGTGCAACACGTTGATCTAATTCTGTAAAATCCGTCATAACGCCATCAATGCGCATTCTAACCAATAAATTCTTATCGCTTGGGTCTATATGAAGATCTGAAGCATCTCTGGAAATAGCTGCCGAGAGTAATGTATTAAATAAGCGAACTATTGGGGCATCATTTTCATCATTTGCTGATAAAGCAATTTCAGCAGATTTAATGAAATCAATTTCCGAAATATATTCATCAACCTCAGAGAATATCTCACTGTTACGTTGACTATTTGGCGTTATATTTTTTTTTGATTGATTATCATCAATTTTAAAATTTATATCCCCACTAAATGCTAACCATAGATCGTGTTTTGTACAATCAGAAAGATCATTTGGAATATATGCATCTGGAGGTTTTTGATTTTCATCTATTCTAATACCTAATTTTTCAAATTTTTTAGAATTGAATGGCATCATTTTTTGTCCAAGAATTTCTTTGAAGGTCTTAAAAGTGGCGTTTGCATTCTCTTACCAACTGGAGCTGGAGTTCGAGATATCATCTCTTTTTTATCATACTCGTATAAGTTATCCCCTAGATCTTCTTTCCAGGCGTCTAAAATCTTTGTTCTCTGAACCTTAGACGAAACTAAAGTCGGCCGTAAAAATATAGCAAGGTTTCTACTTACAGTTTTTGAGCTTTCTTGCCTAAATAAAAGCCCAAGAACAGGAATATCACCTAAGATTGGAATCTTTGACACTCCAATTTCCTCTTGCTCAACACGAAGTCCACCAATAGCAATTGTTTCGCCTTCTTTCGCACTTACAACTGTTGAAATTTGTCTCTTTACAGTTACGACATCGCTTAAACCAACTGCTGACTGATCTATTCTAGAAACCTCTTGCCAGATTTCCATAATAATATCACCATTTTCACCAATTTTTGGTTTTAGTTTTAATTTTGTGCCAAGGTCTTCACGCTTGATTGTTTGAAAGGGTGCAGTGCCATCACCTTGTTGATTGGTGTAACTGCCTGTAATAAAAGGAACATTTTGCCCAATTAATATTGTACTTTCTTTATTTTCAGTTGTCATCAAGCTTGGTGTTGATAGGATTCTATTATCGGTGTCACCTTTTAATGCATTTAACATGACGCCAATATCTGGTATTTTACTTGCACCAGCACCAAATGTAATCAATCCGCCAGCTGCACCTGATAAAAAGCTACTATTCGCTAGAGTGCCAATATTATCACCTGTTAATCCAGTGGCTGAACTAGCTCCTATATCCCCAGAATTAGCAGAAAATTGGAGGCCTAACTTTTGGGCGGAATCTTCAGATATTTCGGCTATAATTGCATCAACATACACTTGACGCGGCGCTCTATCCATTAATGCAACAACAGATAATGCCTGGCTAACTGAACTTGGGGTGCCTGAAAGTACAACCTGATTTGCACTTTGATGAGCTGAAATGCTTACAGTTGAACTGTTTACATCAGAAGACAGCAATGAACTCAATGAAATTACTAATTCTTCAGCATCAGCAAAGTTTAAATCAACTACTTCAATTATTGAAATTTGTTTTGATGGCTTTTTTGTATCAATTTGAGCTGTAGGTTTTTTTATTAATTCTAGGTTTTTATTTTCAACAATAGATTCTAATTTATTAATCAAATTTTCGAGTACTTCAATAGAGTCGGACTGACCTGTAACTAGGATGGAATCATTTATATTATTGTCTGATATAACTGTTAAATTTTTGAGAACGGGAACAGTCCTTATTAATTCCTTTATACCATCTTTTGAAATTTTACGCTCAAGGGAAATTCTTACAAGAGAAGTTTCTGGAATTACAATTTTTTCTACAGGGACTACCACTATTTCTTCTTCTTTGAGGGGCTCTATTACCTTGTATGAACTATTTGATATTTTTTGAACTTCACCGCCTATGCCATCAATTAACTCAACAAAGAAAAGATGAATATTTTTTGTTCCTGCTACATCTTTTGAAATGGATATTTTTTGGTTTGAGGTAAAATCAAGTATATATGTATTTCCTGTAAGTTGTGAGAAATATGCAGTAACAGCATCGATTGGGGCATTTACCAGTTTAATCTTATCTGCAAAAACAGGTAGTGATAGAACATTAATAAAAATAAAAGCCCATCTTAATATTTTCATAATCTAATCCTAATCATTTTCAAATTACCAGATCTTTGAATCTCTACATCAAAAAAGTCTGTATTATTCTTATTTGATAAGTGTTGTTTCAATTTATTTATATTGTTAGCAGATACTCCATCTATTGTTACTATAATATCATTTGATTTGAATGGTGAAGTGAGTAGTAAAATATTTGGAATTTTTTCATTTAAAAGCCAACCTTCACGACCTCCATTAGTTCTCACTTGTTTTGGGAGTTCTGTAAATTGAGAAGAAATAAAATTTGGTATTCCTATGAATTTTGCGATTTCTTTAAAAACCTTCAAAGCTTTTTCATCATCTATTAAATTCGGTGTTGAAATATCATTCATATAAATCCTTGGCTTATCTGATTTTTCAATGTTGGGTTCTTGATTAAATTTGATAGAATATTTCGAATTTTCTGAACTCTTTAATATTAATCGTTCGCCATCAAATTGAATGGCTGTAAGCTTTAATCCATTGACGCTTTCAGTTTTTCCAATTTCAAATAGCTTATAAGTATCGTCTTGTATATTTACTGATAAAAATAGTGATCCTTCATCAGACTCATACTGTGCTAACAAAGCATAATCCTTGAGGTTTGTTGCTTTTTTACTTGCGAAAAAAAGACGTGAAAAGTTTATTTCAGCATAAATTGGTCCGCTGACAAAAATGAAACAAACTAATATAGTTATAAATCTACTAATTATGTATTTTTTTGCCATCATTTATGTTTTGCCAAATATTGGTATTAATTTTAATAACTAATTTTTCAGTTAAGAGAAGTATGATTCTTGAATCTACTTAATAGATTCTTAAATTTACAGTAATTGCATTAAATTAATAGTATCAATTATAATTTTTACAAATGTATGAATTTATATTAAATTTCTAAATCCAATCTAGGCTTCCAAAAAGGTCTAAATAGCTCAATTTTGGGACAGCGATTCATTACAACTTTCAGACCGGCACCTTCAGCTAATTCTGCTGCTCTGTCATCATAAACGTCTATTTGACCCCAGAGTACTTTGGCTCCAATAGATATTGCTTGTTTAGCAAATCCATAAAATTCTTCTTTTGGGCGATCAAAGGTAATCTGGATTGGCAAGAACAGGGCCTCAATCCTCCACAAATAGTCCTAGAGCAGGTTAGTGACTATAAGACTGAAATGGATAGCATTGCGCAGTTCGTCGAACAGGAGTGTAGCTTGGAACCTGAAACAAAGTATCCTGCCTCAAAGCTATATGAGGCTTATCGCCATTTCTGCCAAGCTATTGGTCGTAAACCTCAGTCCACCAACGCCTTCAAGAAAGCCTTGGATAAACTAACTGGCGTCTACCAGTCCCGTACTTCCAGTGGAATGCAGTGGAGCGGCATCAAGCCAGTTCTACAGTTCTAAGCCCAGATTAGTGTAGGCAGTGTAGGCTGTGTAGGCATTTTGG
>Ga0206129_10007636_pt1 | contig 10606 bp, 8 predicted proteins | sample Helgoland_Spring_8_FD_148616 | JGI IMG/M metagenome (GOLD analysis project Ga0206129, IMG submission 148616) | Pelagic subsurface seawater microbial communities from Kabeltonne, Helgoland, North Sea - Helgoland_Spring_Bloom_20160502_2 | ecosystem: Environmental > Aquatic > Marine > Epipelagic ...
ATGACCGCCAGATAGTGGCGCCAATCATAGATGACTTTTCCTGGCTTGCGATGGGAACGATCAATGATGCGGGCATGCGTGCAAACGGTTTGCCCCTCTGCAACAATGACCAGCCGCTCTGGGTAAACACGAAGGCTGACAGGCCGGTTCGCAAAGCTGGCAGGCACGCTGTACCGGTTGCGCTCAAAGGTGATCAAGCACGTTGGAGAGACGCGCTTGCTGTGTTCGACAAACCCATCAAAGGCTGGAGGTAAAACCATCAGTAATGACTTCTCAGCCTCCCAGGCATCGGCAACTGAACCCGGTAATTCTCGGTGCGCTATCTCTGACCAAAGGGCGATACAACGATCTTCAAGCCACTGGTTCAGTTCCCCCAGATCCTTGAAGACTGGCATAACCTGCCACAAACGGTTGCGCGCATCACGAACGTTCTTCTCAACCTGGCCCTTCTCCCAACCCGCCGCTGGATTGCAGAACTCAGGCTCAAAAACATAGTGGTTGGCCATGGATTGGAAGCGTGCGTTGACATCACGTTGCTTGCCGCGCCCGACACGATCCACCGCTGTCTTCATGTTGTCGTAAATTCCACGCCCTGGAACACCGCCAAACACGCGGAAGGCGTGCCAATGGGCGTCGAATAGCATCTCATGCGTCTGCAAAGGGTAGGCCCGCACCAGGAATGCCCGGCTGTGCGACAGTTTGGTGTGTGCAACTTGCAATTTGATGCGCTCGCCACCAATCGTGGCCCAGTCTTCGCTCCAGTCGAACTGGAACGCTTCACCCGGCTGGAACACCAACGGCACAAACGTCCCGCGCCCAGTCGTTTGTTCTGCGCGATGCCGATCAGCACGCCACGCACGGGCAAAAGCTGCGACACGCTCGTAAGACCCATCGTACCCGAGCTTAACCAGATCTTCATACATCAGTTTAGCGTTGCGCCGCTCTTTGCGAGACTTGCGCGTCTGGGCCAAAAGCCATGCAGACAACCGATCCGCGTAAGGATCCAGCTTGCTTGGACGCGACGGCGTTTTGAACCTCGGTTCTACAGCATCTTCGCGCAGATACTTTTTGATGGTGTTGCGAGACAAACCCGTACGTCGCGCAATCTCGCGTATTGGCATTTTATCACGCAATGCCCAGCGTCTTATGACACTCAAAAATCCCATGTCGATCACTCCATGTCTCCCCGACCAAAACCGTCAGGGCTATGTGTTCACATGGGTCAATTCTCAGTGACAATTTATGGGGCTACCGGGTCAGTTCTCAGTGACATTCAACAGGTTATGGGTGACATTTAAAATATCTATACTGGCTATTTTGTTCGGCTCAACCTTGGGTTTTGGTCTGGGAATAGTACGGACCCTGAATTACAAAATCCCCAAAATGGTGATTGGCTTGTACCTGCATATTTTCCGCGGATCACCCTATCTTGTGCAACTTTATATCATCTATTTCGTACTGCCATCGCTGGATATTGAATTTTTAAACTTCGACAGCTTTACAGCCGGTGTCGTTTCATTGGCGCTGTACACGTCCAGCTATGTGACCGAAATAACAACTGGCGCCATACAGGCTGTGCCTAATGGACAGGAAGAAGCCGCGCGCTCATGTGGGTTTTCAAAAACCCAAGCCCTGTTCCATATCGTGCTGCCACAATCGCTAAAACTGATGATACCGCCAATGGCCGGGGTCTATGTTGTGATCATAAAAAGCACCGCGATTTTATCAATCATCGGCATTTCAGAATTGACCAGACAGGGTGAAATTGCGATTTTACGCATGCCCGGCGATATTTTATTCGTCTACAGCCTGATTGCCGCCATGTATTTTGTTTATTGCTATCCGGTCCTGCGATTTTCAGGCTGGGCGGAGAAAAAATACGGGTCTATAGGTCAATCTCAAGACCTTTAATACAAGAACTACGGCGGCATTTTGCGTCCCCTCACCCCGAAAATATGTGGAAACAGACCATGGGAAATAACAAAACCCTCGACCCGATATTTGAACCATACGTCAGATTGATTGAAACGATCTCGACGCAATTTGGGTCAAACTGCCAGTCGTCATTGTATGATATGCGCCAACATCCAGTCGAGCTGATTTATGTGGCTGGATCGGTCATCAAAAAAGACCTGGGATCGCCTTTACCGGCGCGGGTGTTCCGCCACCTTGAGAAAGACAACCACCAATCCTCTGGTCGCTTGCTGTTCACGTCAACCAGCCCTGATGGCCTTAGGTTAAGCTCTTCTGTTACGATGATCCATGATGCCGATAAAAATCTGATTGGGTGCATCTGCATTGATCTTTGCATCGAAAGCCTGATTGCCAGCATTGATGTGTTGCAGAATTTTTGTAAATTCGACAACGAGGTTTCTAGCTCTGAAGAGCTCGATGACGACGTGTTCGGGCTGGTCGATTCAATCATTACAGATGTTCTGCGAGAACCCCGGACCTTTCCGAAAGCGGACAAAAAATCAGAACGCCTAAGGATCGTCGGTAGGCTTGAAAAAAAGGGAGTGTTTTTGGTCAAGGGCACGGTGGAGCTGGTTTCGACCCGTCTCAATATCTCAAAGTACACGCTTTACAGCTATTTAGATCAGCTCAAAAACGCCGGTGGTGTCGCCGAAATTAGCCATGATCCAAGAGATGCGGGAAGATCCTAAAGCTATGAAACAAAATCCAAGCCTGATCCAGCTGCAAGACCCGCGGTTCGAAATTCTGAAAAACCCGACTCCGTTGCAACGGCTTGAGCGCACCGAGTGTAAGCTGGATCATTCAGGGCTGTATGTGAAACGCGATGACATGATGGAAGTTGCGATTGGTGGCAACAAGCTGCGCAGTTTGGAATTTTGGGTAGGTGAAGCGCTGCGGGAGGCGGCGGACGTGTTGCTGGTCGCGGGTGGGCCAACATCAAATCAATGCCGCTTGACGGCTGCGGCAGCGGCGATTGCCGGTCTTGATTGCATAGTATTTCACAATGCGATCAGTGATCCAACCAGTGAGCGGGACAGCTTCCTGAACAAGGTTCTGGGGGCCTCGGTCCGGTTTTTAGTGGCCATTGACGAGACGCAAAGAGCCGAGGAAGTCACAAAAGCGGCCAACCAGTTAAGGCAGGATGGTCGCAGACCCTACATCGTCGGAAATGCGGTTATTGGCGGTCTTGGATATGTCCGCGCCGCCGAAGAATTACTGCTGCAATCACGCGCATCTGGCGCTGATATCCGCCATGTTATTTTGCCCGGATCAATGGGGCCGACCGAGGCCGGTTTTATTTTCGGCAACCACCTGCTAGGCAACCCGTTTCACGTGCATCTGATCAGCGTCGAATATGGTCAGGCAGAACTGGCGGCGCGGATCGACAAAATATTCAGGGGGCTCGCGGCGCATACTGGACTGGGCGGCGCAAAATTTGATGATGCGCATCTGCATATTCACATGGATTACTTAGGAGCGGGCTATGGTAAACCCAGTGCCGCGTGTGAAAAGGCCATTATGGAATTTGCCCGCACCGAGGGTTTCTTTCTGGAACATACTTATACGGGCAAAACTTTTGCGGGGTTTTTGGACCTAATTCAAGGCGGGGTAATCCCCAAAGGAGAAGCTGCTTGCGTCATTCATACAGGTGGTGTTCCCGCGCTTTTTTCCCAATTCGAGCTGTTTCAGTCATTGTCACATTAGCGCTGCCCCAAGCGCTCGTTTAAGTCACGTTTCGTTCGAAGGCTAATGGATCAAAATAGTGGGGCTGCCTCTGTTGTCTGGGGCAGCCCCACTATTAATTTCCCAAAACAGTGCCAAAGATGGCCGTCTCTGGCTCAGCATTTTGGCAAACAATCGCGCGGTACATACCGGAAGTATTAAACGGCGCAACCGGACGACCCTTTGGTGCAACGGCAATAACGCCCCCCCGACCGCCGGCTTTTGGCAAATCATCCATGACGACAGCTGTTGTAGCCTCTTCAAGGGATTGGTCTGCGTAAAGCATCCTAGCGGCGATGTCATGTGCCACGGCTAGGCGAATGAAATATTCACCATGACCGGTTCCAGACACCGCACAGATGCGGTCATCAGCCCAAGTTCCCGCGCCAAACATCGGCGCGTCGCCAACCCGGCCTGGGCGTTTGTTGGTCATCCCCCCCGTTGATGTGGCCGCAGCAAGGTGGCCCGCCGCATCGCGCGCGACGGCCCCAACGGTGCCGGTCTTGAATTCGGTTTCATCCGCATGGTCCAACATAACTTTTTGCGCGACCTTCGCGCGGGCTAATTGTTCGCGGCGATAAGGCGTGTCGAAATAGTCTGCGCTCATTTCGGGCACGCCCATTTCACGCGCAAATCTCTCGGCCCCTTGGCCGCTCAGGGCGACATAATCAGTCTGGTCTTTGACTTGCCGTGCCAGCGAGATTGGGTTGGCGACCGTCGATGTGCCCGTCACAGCCCCTGCCGATCGGTCCGCGCCATTCATGATGGCCGCGTCGTGCTCGAACGTGCCGTCTGATGTCAGCACCGCCCCACGTCCCGCGTTGAACAACGGGTTGTCCTCAAGCGCCCGCACCGCGGCCTCAACCGCATCCTGCGCGTGGCCGCCGGCGGCGAGTATGGCGCTGCCAGCCGCGGCGCACTCACGCAAGGCAGCATGATATGTCGCCTCTTTTTCAGCTGTCATGTCCTTGCGGTTCATCGTACCAGCACCACCATGCAGCGCCAAAGCCCAACCTTCGCTCATTATATGTCGCTCCTGTTTTTGTTATTCATCTATGTTTTCAAAGGCAAAATTCATACCGGCGGCATCCATGCGTTCTCGCAATGTCGGCAGCCGACCCCCATCATACCCAGTGTGGCTTTCGGCATGGAGCAAGGCATTCAATATCGCCTCTTCGGTTGCCTCAACCGCCGCATGGAAAAACGGGTTGATCACAGTTTCCGATAACCTTGGGACAATGCTCTGTTCCTCATCGGCGCCCGCAACGGTGTAGGCGGTGGTAAACGCAAGCGCCACATCGCCGCTGCCATGGCCAACAAAGCTGCCCAAACGTCCAAGCGCGGGGGCGCCGCGACGGGCCAATCGGGCCAATTGGCGGGTTTCAAACGGCGCGTCGGTGGCAATGACGATGATGATGGAGCCACGCTCCGGTACGGGCGGCGGGGCTGGTTGAAGCGGCACGGGATCAAGCCGCTGACCAAAGATCCGCATCTCGCCGGATTGGCCGAAATTGGACAGGACAAACACGCCAACATTGTAGGGCGTTCCGGATGAGAGAGTGACGACCCGCGAGGCAGTTCCAACCCCGCCGGCCATTGCAAATGTGCGCATTCCGGTGCCAGCACCAACCGTGCCTTGGCCGAATTGTTCTGAGGCGGCGGCAATGGCCTGTGCGGCAGTTTCTTCTTTGACGGCCAGCGTCTGGATGTCGTTTACAGTGCCATCGTTGCATTCAAACACCAGCGGATTCACCGTCGCAGCATCGCGCCCGATGGTCGGGTTGGCCTTGATTGCGGCGCGGATCAACGCGGTGGCGCAGGCCGGAACGCCGAATGTATTGGTCAGCAATATTGGGGTTTCGATCTGGCCCAGCTCCGCCTGCTGCATAAGGCCTACACTTTTGCCAAACCCGTTAATCACCGCAGATCCAGCGGGGACTTTGTCGGTAAAAAGGTTGCCGGAATGGGGCAGAATTGCTGTAACCCCGGTTCGGGTACGGCCTTCGATCAAGGTCGCATGGCCGACGCGAACGCCCTGCACATCAGCAATAGAATTTCTTGGGCCGGTTGGCAAAGCCCACCAAGCATCAGCTTCTTTAATACGCACCACGATGTCCCTTATTTCGTCTCGTCAAGCTTAGGATCTAACGCGTCACGCAACCCGTCGCCAAAAACATTAAAACACATGACGGTCACGAAAATAGCAAAACCAGGGAAAAAGGTTAGATGCCATTTCCCGGCCATAAGATATTCGCGCCCAGCCGAAAGCATTGCCCCCCATTCAGGCACCGATGGTTCAACCCCAAGCCCAATAAAGCTGAGCGATGCTGCGGTCAGAATTGAAGTGCCAACCCGCATGGTGAAATAAACGATCACAGCCCCCAATATGCCCGGCAGGATGTGCCGAAACATAATGATACGGTCTGGCGCTCCGGCCGCGCGTGCTGCCTCGACATAGGTGCTTTCTTTTAGACCCAGCGTTCCGCCACGAACAATACGGGCAAATGCAGGCACCGAAAAAATCGCCACCGCAAGGATAACATTCAAGATTCCAGGCCCAAGAATAGCGATGATGCCAATGGCCAAAAGGATGCCCGGAAAGGCAAAAAGTACATCCGCGACACGCATCGTCACCGCATCAATCCAGCCCCCGTAATACCCAGCGAATAATCCAAAGGTCACACCAATCACAGCACCGATCGTGACCGACGAGATGCCAATCAGCAGCGACAGTTTGGCCCCAAACATCAGACGGGCGAAAACGTCGCGCCCGAACTCATCGGTGCCGGCCCAATGCAAAAGGCTCGGCTCTTTTAATGTATTGGAGTAGTCAAATGCGTCCGGCGTGAAGGGCAGAAAAATCGGTGCGGCAAAGGCGAATAGGAACAACAATCCAAGCAGTCCACCGGAAAAAATCGCCAAGCGTCGCGCCTTTAGCCGCCGCCAAAACTCTGACAGAGGCGAGCGCATCTTGGTGTCTTTTACGAGGGTGTTTTGTGCAGTGTCATTAATGAATGTTGTCATTTGTTCTGCCTATTTGTAACGAATAGCGGGATTGATGAAGCCATAGAGAATGTCGACGAGCAGGTTAATCAGCAGGAACTGCAGCGAGAACAACATCAGCTCTGCTTGAATGACGGCGAAATCGCGAAACTGTATCGCCTCGACCAAAACAGAGCCAAGACCAGGCCAGCGAAACACACGCTCAACAACGATGGAGCCACCGATAAGGAAGCCAAACTGTAGCCCGATCATCGTGACAACCGGGATCAGCGCATTTCTCAGCGCGTGCTTCCAGATCACGATGCGTTCAACCAGACCTTTGGCGCGGGCGGTGCGGATATAATCTTCGCGGACCACTTCTATTACCGCGGAACGGGTGAAGCGGGCCATCACGGCGGCAACCCCCGAACCAAGCGTGATGGACGGCAAGATCAGGTCGCTGGCGCTGTCAAACCCCGAGGTTCCGACCCAACCAAGTTTAAGCGAAAAGAGTTGTATCAGCAAAAGGCCCAGCCAAAAGTTCGGCATAGAAATTCCTGAAACGGCGGCAATCATACCGATGTGATCGGCAGCTTTACCAGAGCGGACAGCCGATATCACACCGACGAACAAGCCAAAAACAACGGACCAACCCAAGGCGCAAATGGCCAATAAAAAGGTCGGGCCAGCCGCGCGGGCCAGCATGTCATAGACGGACTCTCCGGTGCGCAGCGAATTTCCAAGGTCCAATGTGACCGTGTTTTTCACAAAGGTGAAGTATTGTATCAACAAAGGTTCGTCGAGCTTGAGCGCACGGCGCACAGCCTCGACATCTGCCATTGTGGCTTGCTCGCCCGCAATCATCCGGGCAGGATCACCCGGTATCGCGTGAACGAACAGGAAGACGAAAATCGAGATCATCCAGAGAACTGGCAACATGGCCAGAAGGCGGCGGATCAGGTATAGATGCATTTTCTTCTCCAGAAGATTGGACGATACGCCCCGCCGACACTTGGCCGCCGGGGCGCAGGTTTATCAGGACTTATTTAAAATCCGCGTTGGCATAGGCAAAGGTGCCATCAGGCATCGGAAAGACGCCGGACAAATCAGCCCGCGCACCGGCCAATTTATTTTCAGCCGCCAACCAAATCACAGGCCGATCCTCCCAGATCAGTTTTTGTGCACCCGCATAGGCCGCCGCGCGCAGAGCATCATCTGCCGAGTTCAGGCCGCTGGCGATAAACGCATCAACTTTTGGGTTCGAATAGAAGGCCATGTTATAGATGTTGGGAATGATGGCTTCGGTCGAATAAACCGGACGTAGATGCCAGTCAGCATCGCCAGTTGAGGGTGACCAGCCGCCAAGCGCCAAGCCAAAAGTAGCCGTTTCTGCCGTGACGTCATTGCCAAAGAAACGTGCCGAACGTGCCGCGGCTTCCATTGGGTTGATCTTTACCTTGACGTTGATTTGACCAAGCTGTTGTTGCAAAAATTGCAAAGTGCGGGTTTCATCCGAGGAGTTACGCCCCGCAGCTTCGATCGAGAAACCGTCGGCATAACCAGCCTCGGCCATCAACGCCCGCGCTTTTTCAAGGTCAAATGGGTACTCTTCTTGTGCCGAATAATATGCGGTATTGGCTGCAATTGGCGACGTTGGCACAACACCGTGACCGGCGAACACCACCTGAATAAACGCGTTTTTATCAACGGCTAGGTTAAAGGCTTCGCGCACGCGCGGGTCCTGAAACTGTTTCATCGCCATGTTCATAGAGGCTGTGCGCACCGTGATGCCCGGCACTTCGAGAATGTTAAAATTTTCGTCCGCATCAACCGTTTCGAACAGCTCTGGCGGCAATGGGAAAACGAATTGCGCCTCATCAGCTTTTAGCATGGCGATCGAGGTGGCGGTTTCCTTGACTGTCAGAAAGTTCACCCCGTCAACCTTTGGCAGACCAGCTTCCCAATAGTTAGGGTTTGCCAGCACTGAGTAACGCTCGCCTGGCACCCATTCATTGAACACAAAGGGGCCGGTGCCGACTGGGTGTTTGCTTACATCGCCGCCGTCTTCGGACAGTGATTTTGGTGAATGCATAACGATTGACGGATGCGCGAGCGTGGCCAGCATGGCGCCAAACGGCTCTTTCAGGGTCAGGCGAAAGGTGTGCTCGTCCACCACCTCAGTTTTATCAACAACCCGCATCATCGAGTTACGCTTGAGGTTGTTTGACTGGTCGGCTAAGCGATCAATATTGACCTTCACGGCGGCAGCATCAAAAGCGGTGCCATCGTGGAATGTCACACCTTGGCGCAGGTTGAATGTGAAAACCGTGGCATCGTCATTGACGTTCCAGCTTTCGGCCAGCATCGGCACCATTTTCATGTCTTTGTCAAAGCCGACCAAGCGCTGCATGACGCCATTCGAAATAGACGCGACTGCGTTTGCGGTGCTGTTGTGCGGATCAAGCGTTTCCAGCGTTGCATCGATGGTGATGTTCAACGTTTCGGCATTTGCCTGCGTTGCCAAAAGCGGCAACACCGTAAGCGCCATCGTGGCACCCAAGGTCATGGTTTTACAAAAGTTCATCTTTCTCTCCTTGCTGTTGGGTCGTTCGAAATTTTCTCGGATCCTTTGGCGGCAAAAAACAATCATTCCAGCGCCACTTGATGTCCTTGACCAAGATCGCGATAGGTCAGAATGCGCGGGGGGTTATCGATGCTGCGGATCGGACTTGGGATTTCCCCAGTGATCTGGGCGCGGTCTTTGTTGCGCTGCCTCGGATCAGGGACCGGCGCGGCAGACATCAAGCGCTGCGTGTAACTGTGTTGAGGGTTTTCAAACACTTGGCGCCGTGTTCCCCGTTCAACAATTTGACCCAGAAACATAACGCCGACCCGGTGTGAGATGCGCTCAACCACCGCCATGTCGTGACTGATAAACAGATACGACAGCCCGAATTTATGCTGGAGTTCCATCATCAAGTTAATGACCTGCGCCTGTATCGATACATCCAGCGCCGACACCGCTTCGTCGGCGATGATCAGTTTTGGATTGGTCGACAGAGCGCGCGCGATGGCGACCCGTTGGCGCTGGCCACCCGAAAACGCATGCGGATATCGGCGGGCGTGGTCAGCACTAAGCCCGACTTGTTCCAACAACCAAACCGCACGATCAAACGCATTCTTGCGGGTCTCTAACTTGTGCAAAAGCATTGGTTCGCAAATTGAGAATCCAACCGTCAACCGCGGGTTCAACGACGCATAGGGATCCTGAAAAATGAACTGAATTTCACGCCGCAACCGCATGAGGGAATCTTTGTCAAAGTCATCTATGACTTGGCCGTCAAACCGCATTTCATCAAAATGAGAGCTCACGAGACGCAGCAGCGAGCGCCCGGTTGTGGACTTGCCACAGCCCGATTCACCCACGATGCCCAGCGTTTCACCCGGCCAGATATCGAGGTCGAGTTTTTCCACCGCATGGACGCGTTTTCTGACCCGACCCAACAGCCCTTGTGGAAGATCAAAGCGTGTCGTCAAGCCCCGCACCGAAAGGACCGGTTCGGCATCATAATCAACAACTGGGACCTCAATCGCTTTGCTTTTTACAGCCTCCAACTCGGTGGTGGATATTTTGGAAAACGGTGCCGGATGGTCGGTTCCGTTCATCGCGCCCAATCGCGGCACCGCCGTCAACAGCGCCTTGGTGTAGGGGTGCTGCGGCGCGGAGAATACATCCTCCACCGTGCCTTCTTCAACTTTTTCGCCGTGGTACATAACCACGACCCTGTCGGCGACTTCGGCAACCACGCCCATGTCGTGCGTGATGAATAAAACCGCCATGCCGGTGGTGTCTTGCAAGTCACGTATCAGGCGCAAAATTTGGGCTTGGATGGTCACATCAAGGGCCGTCGTTGGCTCATCCGCGATC
>Ga0206129_10007637_pt1 | contig 10604 bp, 24 predicted proteins | sample Helgoland_Spring_8_FD_148616 | JGI IMG/M metagenome (GOLD analysis project Ga0206129, IMG submission 148616) | Pelagic subsurface seawater microbial communities from Kabeltonne, Helgoland, North Sea - Helgoland_Spring_Bloom_20160502_2 | ecosystem: Environmental > Aquatic > Marine > Epipelagic ...
TACTAAAGATTCTGATGCTACTAACGACCACAGCACTACAAGTGCTATTCCTTCTTTAATGAAAGGTTCAGCTAACTGGTCAAAGGTTGTTAAGTATCTACAAGAAGGTGGAGATTTAGATCCTGTTCTTAAAAAGTATAGTGTTAGTTCTACACTTAAAACTGAACTACAAAGTTTAACCAATTAATATATATATTATGATTTTTAATGCAAGTATTAACTTAACTAAAATTGAAAAGGCTTGGCTAAAACAAGGCAAGTATTTAGACATTAGTGGATTCATTAATGATGAAGTTGACCAGTATGGTAATAACGTTGCCATTATTGTATCTCAATCTAAAGAAGAAAGAGAAGCAAAAACTCCTAGAGTTTATTTAGGTAACGGTAAAACAAATACTGTTAATGCACCAGCTAAAGCTGCGCTAGAGACTAACACTCAAGCACCTGCTTCGGTAGGTGTGGATGATTTACCATTTTAATTATAAGGGGGTGGCAGAAATGTTGCCCCCTTTTATTTTCCGATTATGATAGAACGTCAAGTAAGAATATTATCCGATTATATTTCAAGACAGAATAATGCAACTTGGAGAGAGAAACAGGCTTTTAATGATTTAGTAAATCACTGTGAAATGCTTGACAACAACTACAAGGATAAAACATTATACTTAGAGAGATTAGCTTCTTGGTATATTGACCATATTTTTGAGTTGAACCAAGACGATATTAAAGAAATTAGTTGGGAGTTCTTTAAGCATATATTGCTAGATAAGCTAGCTATAATATTAAACACTCCTTCACAATATAACTATAATAGCTTAGAAAATAATATATTAGGTTTAGACATACAGAACGGTAATAAGCTAAAGCCTTATGGAAGCGTTTCAAGAGCCTCTGAGCTACTAATAAAAGATATTATAGTAAATAACACCAAAGATAAATATGAACCAATTAAAGATAGATTATGAGCAGAAGTATAAAGCAATCTTGGAAAGCAGCTACGTTGATCCTTTGGGAAATGTATCGCAGCCGCCCCTTGCCCTTTCTTATGGCAACAGTATTGGTTATAATCCTACTCCCACTGGTATTGCCAGTTATGGGAATTTCAGCTTTGTACAGGCTCCTCCGAAATCCAAAAAGACGTTCTTCCTTTCACTTATAGCAGCAAGCTATATAGGGGGAAAAACAGAAAGAACTGGTGATATGATAGGTTATAGAAAAGGTAAGAAGTTAATCCACTACGATACAGAGCAAAGTACATTCCACGCTCAAAAGGTTTTTCGTAGAGTTTATGATATCTGTGGAACTGCTGAAGACTACCACACTTACGCCTTGAGACAATATTCTGCACCTGAAAGATTAGACTTTATAGATTGGCATTTATACAATACTGACAATATTGGGTTAGTAATAATAGACGGTATTGCTGATTTGGTATTAGACAGTAATGATTTAATACAATCAAGTAAGCTCGTTCAATATCTTATGAAGTGGACTCAAGAGTTAAACATTCATATAATAACAGCTATCCATTCCAATTGGAACTCTGAAAAGCCTACAGGACACTTAGGTTCGTTCTTGGAGAAGAAAGCTGAAACCCAAATAGCTTTAGAGTTAACAAGCGACAAGAGTGTTGCTGTAGCTAAATGTAAAAGGAGCAGGGGATATTCTTTTGATGATTTTGCTTTTCAAGTAGATCCAAAAGGATTACCTTTTATATTAGAATCAATCCCTGATCAGATAGACAAAGATAAATATATAAAGATATGATAGTTTATTTACTATTTCTTTTGGTGTTAATAGTGATTTTGATTAAATTGTTCACTTATAAACCATCAAATAAAGAATAATTGAGGAGAAGACCTAGAAAGAAAGGCCCAGTACAGTCAAAGAAGATATCTTATGATGGTATCAACTTCGCCTCTGGACTTGAAAAGTATATGTATATGGCTCTAAAGAAACATAAGATAAAAGCAAAGTATGAAGGTGAAACCTTTGTGCTGATTAATGGATTCCATTTTGAGAATGAATCTTATGAGAGACAGGCCAACGGAAAAGGAGAACTTATCAATAGAGGTTCAAAAAGAATACTACCTATTAAATACACGCCAGATTTTATTGGTGAGGATTTTATAATAGAGACTAAAGGAAGGGCTAACGAATCCTTTCCTTTAAGATGGAAGTTGTTTAAGAGATTGATTACAGAACAGTTTCCTGCTTACACCCTATACAAGCCACAAAACCAAAGAGAATGTGATAGGGTGATTGAATTAATTTTAAATAAATATGAGAACAATTAAAATGCTTTTTGTTTCACTAGGGTTTGTAATGACGAGTACCTTGTGGGGCTATATAATTTTAGTAGTATTAAAAAAATTAAGATATATAATATGAATATACAATTTGAAATGATAAGAGGATTCCTTCTAGGAATTGATTATTTGGAAGATATTGAGCAAGAGGATGTTCACGGAGTGATTACTTTTGATTTGCTCAGAATAAGTTTAGGAATAGTTTTTATACATATAATGGTTAATGCTAGAGATTCTCAGTAAATATCACAGCACTTGGGTGTCTATGGGATTATCTATTGGTATTCCAAATACTATCGTTGAGGACTTTGTTCACGAGACGTATCTTAGGCTAAACAAGTATGTCGGTAATCCAGAGAAGATTATGTATAATGAAACAGAGGTTAATAGGTTTTACGTCTATATGACCCTAAAGAACTTGTGGACTGATTACTGCAAGGAAAGGTCAAGATATCAAAGAAGGGATATCACTGACTACTACGAGTTTGAAACTCCTGATTGGGCCATTTATGAAGAGGTGGACTTTGAGAAGCAAAAGGCTGAGGAATATATTATAGCTAAGATAGATACAGAGATAGAATCTTGGGAGCACTGGTACGATAAGAAGCTCTTTAGACTATACTACAATACTGATATAAGTATGAGAAAGTTAGCTAGTGAAACTAAGATATCCGTTACTTCTATATTCAATAGCTGCAAGAATTACAAGGAAATATTGAAAAGTAAATTTGGAGAGGACTTTGAGGATTACCTTAATGGAGACTTCGATAAAATATAACGATTATGAATGAAATAGATTTAGTAGACTTTATAGACTGGTACAACGTAATGCACGAGGATTTAAAGGGTAAGACTTCAGAAGAAATTACAAATATGTATTATTATTATTTAAACAATAAATTATGAGTGAAGAACAAATACCACAAAAACCAAAGGATAAAAGAACTAAGCAATACAAGGATTGGGTTGCGAAGTATGAGAGTGCCTCAGAAGGTGTTGGAGACACAGTAGCTAAGATTACAGAAGCTACAGGAATAGATAAGGTTGTTAAGTTTCTAGCTGGTGAGGACTGTGGGTGTGATGAACGAAAGGATACGCTAAACCATTTATTCCCCTACAATAAACCTAATTGCTTTACTGAGTACGAATTTGATGTATTGAATGAGCTTTTCTCTGATGAGCTTTGGAGAGACCGAGCAAAACTTAGTAGCGAAAAGATTAAAGGACTTTATGCAATATATAATAGAGTTATGAATACTGCTGATATTCCTAGTGGATGTAATAGCTGTGTCTTAACTAGACTGAATAAGTTAGAGCGTTTATATAAAGAGTATTTATAATGGAGATGTGGAATGAACAGAGATTGTTCGATTATCTCGTAGGGTGTTGTTATAGTGATTTAGTCAAGGCTAAGAAACAAATGAGTAGATGGGATTGCTATAGCCCTCAAACATTCCACAGAATAGAATTGAAGTGCAGAAGTAAGCATTATGATGGTTTATTGATAGAGAAGAAAAAGTTTAATGCACTGATAGAAAAGTGCCACGACAACTTAGACATTCCTATTTATATTAACTCAACCCCTAATGGGGTTTTTAGGTTTAATCTATATAATGTAGCCCCTAACTGGAGAGTTGATCACTTTAGAAAAACAACCCAATTTGCTAATAACAACAGGATACCTAAAGAGGTGGCTTATTTAGATGTAAAAGATGCAGAGATATTATGAGTGATTCAATAAAGAAATACGAAGAGATGATGGAGGATGGGCAGTGGTCTACCGATAGTACAGGCTACTCCTACAATAACTTACCCAAAGACCCAATAGTATTGAGTGTTCTGGATAAGTATAAGGCACGTTCTAGGGATGGTATTATAAAATATGGTACAACCCTTCACGATAGTCCTGATGGCTTCTACGCTTTCCTTACTCACTTACAGGAGGAACTTATGGATGCTACTTTATATATAGAGAAACTAAAACAACAAAAGTAATGCAGATAGAGGAGAGAATTAGAAAGATACAGGGATATAAGACTTGGTCCATTAAGAGAAAGGTTGATGAACTGCTAGAGATTGATGCTCACAATTACACCAATCTAGGTATTGATTCTTCTAAGGCCGATAAGAAAGCTGTAAAGGATATAAGTAGAAAGATTTATAGGGCTATATCAGTCATTAGTCCTATGGATGGATATATACTAGAAGCTCATATGAATGAGAAAGATTTAACTAAAGCAATACAACAATAGATGTTGATTCATATAGTAGATACTATTGGTGTAATAGCAGGAGTGGTCCTGTGGTTTTTTGTAATTAAATATTTTATAGACGGAAAGATATGAAAGAGTCAGTTTTAATAAAAATGCAGTACGACCTTAAACTTGTGCAACAGGCATTAGTAGTGGCCTTAACTAGGATAGATAGATTAGAAGAAAAAAAAATAGAAGAAAAGTAGTGGTTGTTTAAAAAATGTTTATATTAGCAGTATGAAAACAATTAAACTACTAGACAATAAGGATTGGGATGTATCTGAAATCCTAGACAAGATGGAGGATGATTCATTTTATTATGGATATTTGGGTAAGTATGCCCTATCTTCTTCATCTTCTAAAGACCTTTATAAGTCCCCTAAGAGTTACTTTAATAAGACTCAACAAGTTAATGGTGATATACCTGCTCTAAGAGAGGGAAGGTTAATTCACACTGTAGTACTTGAAGAGGAAAAGATTAATGACAAGTATGACTTTGTTGATATAGGTGGGAGAAACACCAAGACCTTCAAAGATGCTAAGGAAGAGGCTACCAGTAAAGGCAAAGAGATTATGTTAGTTAGTGAACTTAATAAGGCTAACGAGCTTTGTAACTCTATTAGATTCAATAGAGATGCTAATGAACTATTCACTGGTGGAGCTTCTGAAGTTCCTGCTATTGGCAATTTGTTTGGTGTACCTTTTAGAGGTAAGGCTGACTATTTAAAAGATGGCCACTTAATAGACTTGAAAACTACGGTTAAGCTAGATGGATGGGAGAGAGCTGCTAAGTATAGTTGGCACTACGATATGCAGGGCTGGATTTACTGTGAACTCTTTGGAGTTGAGAGGTTTACTTATGTAGTGATAGAGAAAGGCTCTGGTGATATAGGAATATTTGAACTCACTAAGAACACAAAAGAAATAGGTGGTGATAAGGTTAAGCAAGCTGTAAACACTTACAAGGAATATTTTATAGAAAAAAGAAGCAAGGTTAATGACTTTACAATCAGAGGATTCCTTTAGTTTATTTGAGGAAGAGAAGATGCTATATTACTACCTATCCTTAATTGACTTACTTCACGGAGTGAGTATAAAACAACTAGAAGAGGATATATCTATCTACGAGCAGATAGAGTCTTACGAGGCTTGTGCAGGGATTAAGGAAGCAGTTGAAGTAGCTAGATATAAAACGTATCAAGATATAAAATTGATAGCGTTAGAAGTGCAAGAGAAGTACCAATTTGAAATAGATTAAATAACAATTAAAAACGATTAGAATGATTACAGATTTATTAAAAAATGTAGTAGAAGAATACTACGAATTAGATTTAACTTTAAACACTAGACAAAGAACTCACGTTGAAGCTAGAGCTATCTACTTTAGACTACTAAGAGACAAAACTAAAATGAGTCTTGAGGCTATAGGTAAGACTGTTAATAGGGATCACGCTACTGTCCTGTATGCTAACAGAAAGTTAAAAGATTGGATTCAATATAATTCAAAGATTAAAAAGGAATATGAGATTATTAGAAACAAATTTGAACACGCTTTGTCATTATCTGATACAAGTACTGAAGAAGACTATTCAACAACAGAAGGGTTTTATGAAGCAAAGTATAAGGAGTTGGAAGGAAAAATAATGGAAGCCCTTGCTAAAGCTGAAGGTAAGGAGTTTGAAGATATTAATTCAGTACAAGCCTTTGAAGCACTAGATAACTTGTTTACGAAGTACAACTTCTTAAAGGCAAGTTTTTATAGAACTCACCCTAAGAGAGCTTTGGCTCGTAAATTTGATTTAGTGTAGTTATGGCTAAGAAGGTTGCAGTAGACTATTCCGTTATAAATCAAGAGGCAGCTAAGTGGTGTATGGATAGAGGTTATAAGATATATCCTACACCAGTTGAGTTTAAGAATTTAAATGAAAGAACTAAGAAGGGGATTAAGTTTAAATTGGTTGTGGAGTTTGGTGGTGCTAAGAAAGTTGGTACTAAACTTTATACTGATGTTGAATGGTCTAATGCAATATGGTCAGTATACAGTTACCTATATAACAAACACGGAAGGAATGGGTAGAAAACCAAAAGAAAGGAAGTTCGTTAAAGCTACAGATGGTAGACGTAATAATGGTAGGAAGAAAGGTGACAAGGTAAACAAACCTGTTATGGCCACTCCTAGTGCTATTAATGAGGCTAAGAAGAATAGAGTAGGGATATATGCCCTGAACGCTATGCAGAAAGTATTTGGATCTGAGGAAGAGGCTTGGGCCTCACTAGCAGAACAAGCTAAGGATTCCTTCCCTCATATGAAGCTACTGTTTGAATACAAATATGGTAAGCCTGATGATGCTAGGATAGGTGGAGAGAAGCCTAAGGTAAATATAAATATAAAGAACCTGTTTGCAGGTAGTCAAGAAGATAACAAAGATATAATAGACATTACAGATGAATAATGAATTGCCAAACGACTGGTGGAATTACGGTATTAATCCAATACTAGGTTATAGATATAACCCAGAGGGAAAGCGTTTTCACCTCAACACAAAAAACCCAAATAATGAAAACCCCAAAACTAAACCCAAAATACCAATCACTAGGGAATGATAGTAGATACTTTGTAATTACAGGTGGTAGGGGTAGCGGTAAATCTTTTAGCGTTACCTCTTTTCTTGCGTTACTTACTTTAGAGAAAGGTCATAAGATATTGTTTACTCGATACACTATGACCTCTACAGCCAATTCAATTATCCCTGAATTTATAGAGAAGATTGAACTGTATGGTATTGGTGAGCATTTTAGAATTACTAAAGATGAGATTATAAATATCTCCACAGGAAGCTCTATAATGTTTAGGGGTATCAAAACCTCAGCAGGTAACCAAACAGCTTCTCTGAAGTCCTTACAAGGCGTTACAACGTTTGTATTGGATGAAGCAGAAGAACTTATTAATGAAGATGATTTTGATAAGATTGACCAATCTGTACGTTCTAAATCTAAACAGAATAGAGTTATCCTGATTCTTAATCCTACTACTAAGGAACACTGGATATATCAAAGGTTCTTTGCAGCTAAGGCAGTAAAGAGTGGATGGAATGGTTGGAAGGATAATATTACTTACATACACACTACCTTTAAAGATAACTTAGATCACTTGTCAGAATCTTTCTTATTCCAAATAGAAGAGATTCGTAGACGTAGGCCAGACAAATACAATCACCAGATATTAGGAGGTTGGTTAGATAAAGCTGAAGGTGTAGTATTTACAAGATGGGATATTGGTCCTTTTAATGAGTATTTACCCTCTATATATGGTCAGGATTTTGGGTTTTCTGTGGATCCTACTGTATTACTCAAAATGGCTATAGATAAGGATAGGAAGAAGATATATGTCAAAACTCAATATTGTAAGGTAGGTTTGTCTACAAAAGAGATAGGTGAGCTAAATAGGAGATATGCTGGGGAAGAGCTTATTATCTGTGATAGTGCAGAACCTAGACTTATTCAGGAGCTAAAGATATATTGTAACATTAAACCTACAATAAAGAAGCAGGGTAGTATCCTAACTGGGATAGCCTTGATACAAGATTATGATTTAGTAATTGACCCTGAATCTACAGAGTTAATTAAGGAGCTTAACAATTACGTTTGGCACAGTAGGAATGAAAGACCTATTGATAAATGGAATCACCACTTAGATAGTTTGAGGTATGGTGTTCAATATTTTTTAGCAAATATAAATAAAGGAAGTTACGTTATTCGATAACTCTTAAACGCAGTAGGTTATTATTTTACAAATAATCTTCTTAAACGCAGTACCCCACTGAACTCAGTACCCTCTTGAACGCAGTAGGTAAATTCTTAAACGCAGTAGGTATTTTTCCCCTTTGATTGCATTTTGCAAGTAACCCCTCTAAGCCCCTCAAATTTCTTTTAGGTAGGGTTATACCTAAAACGGTATAGAGTCTCTTAAAACGGCTTAAAATAGCTTCCACGTTGATTTTATTAGTAATACAAAAAAAGCTATAATTGATAGGTTAAAAAAGTTTCTTTTCCCTTGTATATTAAAAAATAATATTGTACGCGCGTACCTTAATTATATCTTTACGATTAAAAATAAATTGTTTATTATTTGTTAATTATTAAATTATTTGTATATTTGAACAAGTTTAACCGATAAAACATAACAAAATGAAACTATTAAAAATACTTAATCAATTCACTTTAATCTTTACACTTTTATTTTTAGCCTATATTATTGGGCAAATTATAAGAGCTATTATTTAACCAGTTAAAAACTAAAGAAATGAACAAAGAACAATTATTTAAAGAAATTACAAGTGGAAAAATCTTTACGGCTGAGTTTATTAAAAAAGATAACACTAGGCGTGTAATAAATTGCCGCACTAATGTGAAAAAGTTTACTAATGGCAAAGGGCTTTCTTTTGACCCAATAGCAAAAAACTTGCTTCCGGTTTACGATTTAAAGGTAAAGGATTATAGATTTATAAATTTATCAACTTTAATAAGTATAACTATAAAAGGGGAAAAATACTTTATTAATGATATTATAATAAATGAAAGTATTAATAATATTAAGGAACTAAATAAAACTATATTAAAATGAAAATCGATAAAATAAAAAAAGTAGAAAATTACGTTGTTTCAACGTATCCACAATTTAAAGCAATTATAAATAAAATTCCTTGTTATGTTATTGGGGTATATTATAACGGCGGCAATTTAAATGAAATCGAATGTATAAATATTGAGAATGATAATGATATTTTTGATACGTTACCAATAGATATTCAGAATGAAATTGAAAATATATTGATTGACATTTTAGGGGATAAAAACAATTTAACATATTTATAAAATGGAAAATTATACAATACCAAAGAACCTTTTGAGCAAAGGAATAACAAACGCCAAAACGGCAAAGAATAATATTGAAACTTTTATATTATATCTAGCCCCCCACAAACAAAATGCTAAAGGGGTTAATATTTGTCCAGCTGCGTCGGCTGGCTGCGTCGCTGCTTGTCTTTATTCCGCTGGACGTGGCAAGTTTTCTAATGTCCAAAAGTCTAGGATAAATAAAACTAATTTTTACATATCAAACAAAAGTTTATTTGTTAAAAAGCTAGCAACGGAAATTTTAAGAGAATATACAAAAGCTAAAAAGAAAAATATTAAAATTGCTTTCAGGCTTAATGGCACCAGTGATTTGGATTTTGTTTACTTGCTGCAAAAATACGCTGGCTTAGATATTAGCACTTTAAAAGACGTCGCCACGTTTTACGATTATTCGAAATTGCTAGGTAAGGTTAAAAAGTATCTTGACCACCCCAACTACTTTGTGACTTTTTCACGTTCAGAAATAAATGAAAGCGTAGCTATAGCGGTACTCAATATGGGCGGTAATGTCGCTGCGGTTTTCTCTAATAGTTTACCTAATTTTTGGCGGGGCTTTAAAGTAATTGACGGGGATAAAAGTGACTTAGAAATGCTTTACAATAAAAATGTAGTGCTAGGATTAAAAGCAAAAGGTGATGCACGAAAGGACAAAAGCAATTTTGTAATAGAAAGCAAAGCGGATATATTAATAAAACAATTAAACTAAATATAATGGAAACAAAAGAAAATAAGTACCCATATTTGGGAGCGTACGAAATTGAACAAGTAAAGAAAGAAAATACAGAGGAAATACTTGAGAGACTTAATAACAGCGAAAAGAAATATAAACGCCTTTATTGGGACTGTCAACACTGGGGTGCTGTTATCATTCATATATATAAGAATGGTATTGAGATACAAAGAATAGAACTAAACGAAAAAGATACCGCAAACGGTTTTGATTTTACCGATATAAAAAGTATTGCTAATGATTTAGAAAATATGTATCAAGATTATGAAAGTCTAATCGAATCAATAATAACTTTAAAAAGTGAATGGGATGAGAGAGAATAATCAAATAATAAGAGTTAACAAAGACTTTTATATATATGAAAGTAATCATAAATACTATATGACTACCTTATGT
>Ga0206129_10007638_pt1 | contig 10604 bp, 9 predicted proteins | sample Helgoland_Spring_8_FD_148616 | JGI IMG/M metagenome (GOLD analysis project Ga0206129, IMG submission 148616) | Pelagic subsurface seawater microbial communities from Kabeltonne, Helgoland, North Sea - Helgoland_Spring_Bloom_20160502_2 | ecosystem: Environmental > Aquatic > Marine > Epipelagic ...
GTAAAATATCAAAATGCATATGAAAACGTCCAAAAGGGTCTAAGTACGTATTTGTTGAACTTAGGATTTCTCCATTACTCACATCCATTATGCGTTTGTTTATTTCCTGGATATAGAAATTTACATTATACATTGTTGCTGAATTCGGTATATCAATACGATAGTCATTACTACTAATATCATACCCTGGTTCTATATTTTTCAAGTAGATATAAGGAGATGTTGTCACCTGAAATTGGTCGGTTTGTTGAACCAAGGGAGATACCTCAGATAATATATCATTGATGATTGTTTCTTTATTAATGAATTTAAAACATGACGAAGACCCCGTCCAAATTAACTGTGGTGTGACATCTGATATTGTCTCGTTTGGAAAAATAATACGTATCTTCGAATTAGGTATATTATTTGTTGTAAGACGGTTTGCCTTTATAGACATCTTAAAATAAGAATTTGATTCTTTATTTATGCGTTCTACGTTTGATTCGTCATTTAAATATTGATTTTCCGATATCACTTTATTTAAGTTTGCATAAATAACAGACCGGGGATATGAATTTCCGCTGGTTAATGAGAGTGTTACTACGATTGATAAATCATTTACTTCAGCAGTGCTACTGGGTACTCTAACAAACTTTTCTACTGTAAATGAATTATTCGCACTTGTAATTAAATATTTAAAGGTGTCATTCGGATTGGTTGTCAATGGTAACGCATTTTCTCCGTTCAAACTAATGAAATTATAGGTTTCCTCTTTAAACCCCAAAAAACCGGGTATACTTTTTGAACGCTCATTGAAATAATTTATATCGTCTGGCGGTTCTGGAGTCGTCCATCCTGGAAAACGCAAATAATAACTGGTTTCGTTATATTGTTTATATATTTCAGTATTTGTTGTAATTTTCGAACTGTTTTTATTATATTCCAGTCCAGTTGTTCCGAAATCTACGTCCGTGTATGTTCCCTTTACAACTGTTATACTATTATTAATAGCATCAGATAATTCACTTGGACTATAATTACCGGGCGTTATTTCTATCTGATAATCGTGATTACCATTGTCTATTCCAGGTACATTACCCTTTAATACAAAAAAATTACTTCCAAAACCTGAATTTATAGTCCACCAAACATATGGTATTTCTACTGAATATAACTTCATAGATACCACATCTTTTAATGGCTCAGATAAATTCAATGTAAAATCTGTAGGAGCACTACGCTTATCTTGTCTATACTGACTATCTATAGTTACTACTCGTTTTACTGTTTGTTGTAACAATGGATTTAAGTTTCCTTTCGCATGTTCTAATTCTTTTGTATAATTTGTTACGTTATCCATCTTAGCTTGACTTGTATCCAAAAATCCTTTAGGTTCTTCTGACTTTAATTCATTCATTATGTCTTCACTGGTATTTTGTTGTGCGATTAGTTCATCATATTCATCTTTTGTTAGTTGCTCTCCTATATCATCCATACCTTCTATTATACTTTCATCTTCGTCACTGGTTTCAAAAAAATGATTATATATACCTTCAAAAAAAATCACTAACTCGTCTCCCGAATCGTTCTGCATGTTTTTGTATTTATTGATTAAAAAAATGAGTTTTGCTTCCAATTCACGGTCCGATGGATTTGTTAAGTCTAATATATCAAGCAATTCTCTGTCACTATAAGTAGTTATATCATACATGTTTTTACTTTTTGGGGGTTCTTTCTTTGTATTATTCATCATATATATTTATAAACACAACTTCTATATACTATTCGTGTTATTTATTTGTTTGTTTCGTTGGAAGAATTCATTAATCGTTCTTTAAACATATTCCCTATGTATTTTACCAAATCTACCTTTTTAAACAATGTAAATAACAGTTCTATGGGAAAACTCTTTAATCCTTGCCCGCGCTTCATATGTTTATTGCCACGAAAGCATAATATATCAAATATTTTCATTACTAAATCTTCTTCTTCATTCATTTCACTACGGTCAATACGTTTTCGACCTACATACGTATACCGATTGTAATTACCTTTAGAATACACATTCAACTTACCATTTACATATTGATTACGGATTAATCCTACACCAATTATTTTATTTGTATCATTATTCATTTCCAATATAAATAAATTTGTATCTAACTTTATTGATTTAGATATAGGGTCAGGGCAACAATAGATACATCCTATATTATTATGTTTGTTTCTGTAAAGTTCGTTTTCATTCCAAGTCGATGTTGTAAAACGACTTGTCAATATTCGATTACGTAAATTTTTTTCAAATGAACGCAATTGCTTTCTATATACACGTGTTTCGGGAGCTACTGCGGTTGGCATTGTGGTTAATTGTTAATGTTCTCATAATATGGTTAGAATGAATCAATTTTTAGTTTGAATTCTCATATTTTTTTCTATTCATAATCATATTATGAATATAGATATAGATATCTCCAATATAGAACAAACAAATACAAATACAAATGTATCATCCGTCAAATTTCATAAGACAAGTATGTATCCCACATACAATGGTACAAATAGCAGTTCAGAAGGGAGCAGTAGTAGTAGTGGTAGTGGTACAGAAATAAAAGACATCGAACAACCTATCATGATTAGGGTGAATAGCGACTTTCCGCTTCAACAAGCAAATATTGAAGATGAAGGGTCGATTGATACATATACAGATAATCATTTTGTTACATTATCTAACCGAGACCTTGATAATTTACATAATACAGAATCATTCTTTATACAAAATTCAGAAGGAAACAGTCCGATTATGTCAGATAATAACTCGAATAGTAATAATAATAGTGACAATGATAATAGCGACGATAACGATGTTATAAATAATCCCAGATTATTACGAAGCTTCAAATCAAATGCTATTAAAAATAAATACGCAAAACTAAACACAACCGATATTGAAAAATATGTAAAAAAATATTATTCTAAATCATTGATTGATAGTTATTCAAATGAACTTGATATATTAACTACCTATGTAAGAGGTCAAAAAAATTTATACGCCCAGTCCAGAAATATTACTCAACAAAAACTTTATTTTTTAATGTGTCCGGCACTTATTATAGCAGCTGCTATTACATTTATTTCCCCATTCCTTGAATGCGACACGGTTAATACAAACATCGTTGCCGGATTGAATGGAATTGTTACCTTATTTATTTCTATGGTTGGATTTTTTAAATTAGAAACTTTGTCAGAGAAGTATATTATATTAGCGTCTCTGTTTGATAATTCAGAAACCGAATTGGAATTAGCTTCTACCAAAATTATGATCATGAAAAAAGAAAAAGATATTTCAAACTTAATCATATCCAAATTTAATGAAACAGAAGATAAAATATCACAATATAAACTCATTAACCAAGCATTAATATTGCCAGAAATAAAGTTACTATTTCCTATTATATCACATGTGAATATTTTTTCATTTATCAAAAAAATAGAATTATTGAAGCGAGGTATGATTGAAAAATTACGAAATGTCAAAAACGAAATTTCGTATATTCAGTATAAAACCGAAAAAAAGAAACAGATTCAAACTATCAAGAAATCTACCAACAATCAGAATAATAATAATGATAATAATAATAATGATAATAATAATGAACACGACCAATATACAAAAGAAACCACCAGACTAAACAAATTATATAGGATTAAAAGTACACTTACAAATGAACTAATCGAACTACAAAACGCATATTCTATTATAGATGCTATATTCTATCGGGAAATATCGTCAGCTGAAAAAAAACAGAATAGATGGTGGTTTTGTTTATTATGTTTTTATTGGAATAACCCGGATAATAGTCAAGATTATATAGATGACTTATTACAGCAATTATCACCATCACTTAGAGATATTATAGTACCCTCGAAATAGGGAGTTATCGTGCTGGTAATACTTTCCAGTACCAAGGCATGTCATAAACTAAGTTTACGGAACCTTTGTCTTTTATACTTGTCAAAATCTGATTTGTTTTTTTATTATGCATGTTCCATTTTATTTTTAGAATTACTCGTTTATGATGAATGTCTTTATGTAAAGGGATTTCCTTTATTGTTTCAATCATTCCAATTTTCATACTACAAATAATGTCTTCAATGTAATTACATGACATAGTTGCTTCTACGCGCGGGATACATATTGTTGTACTTGGCATTGTGTTATTTCCTATTTTTATAAAGTTGAAAAATCAATTTTATAAAAGACTCCAACACCCAAAAATCCACTATGTGAATTGCTGTTTCGAATAACATTCTTAGAAATTAATTAGTCATCAAATGTTTATATACCGTTAAATACGGGGTTATATTTGCTGTTTCGAAACATATTATATATGGCTATATCTTTAACTTGTTTTGAAATACTTAATAAATATTAAATTGGTTTAAGTTAGCAGTTTTTTTTGTTTATGTATTTAAAATAATGACGTCACTTGAACGTTTAGATGAAACGTGGATACATGAGCTACAGAAAATACAAGATATAAAACAAAATTATTGCAAAGAATGTATGGATTCAATTTCAGTACATTCTATCTTTGTTAATACAGATAAACATATTGATAAAATTATTAATTTGGAGGTTGCCCTTTCTTCACATACTATTCTTGAAAATCATATGTATATACCTAAAAATAAGCTGATGTCTATTATTAAACAGAACAAAGAGCACTTGGGACAACAAAGTAAACGTGAATATAAACTTATTGATATCGCTTCCTTTTTTGTCACATTAGAACCCGAACATATACAGTCTTATTCGAAATCAAATACGCTTATCGACCATAACTTCTTCAAAATACACCCGTATATTGATGATATACATGTTCCTACTTCTATTTTTATTTTTCACAAACTAAACTCTATTTTTCTCATATATCAAGAGTTTGTCTCTACTTCGAATAATCATACCACAAAATCTATCCTGAAAAAAAACAATGATAAAAATACAAAATCATCACATACCAAAAAAGTAAAGATTAATACAGAACTGAATGAATCATATCGCAGTGTGCGAAATAAACATACAAAAACACGACGAAATCGTACAAAGTCATAATGTTTATGTCAATGTTCTCAAACTATTCAAATGTAAATGATATAAATATTTTTATTGTAGTATAATTACCTGTATCATTTACTATTATGGATAATGATAATTTTCCATTGATAGAAACTAAATCTGATTATTCGTCTTTTTTTCATGACGAAATTGTATTCTTCTATTTTCATTCCGTTCAGTTTCAAAAATATACTGATTTCAATTCATTTTCCAATCGGTATGAAACACTACTGTCTGTTATAAAAGGACAAATACGCGTTGATAAGGATGCAACATTACCATACTTGAAATCTGTCTATAAACTTATCGCGAATACAAGAGATATTCGTCACGGAAAGGGACAACATGATGTTGCGTATATGATGATTTGGAAATTATATAAATTCTTTCCGATTTTGGCAATTTATATGTTATATCGTTTTGTAAAAAATACCACTAATCAATCGTATACATACGGCTCATGGAGAGATATTAAATATTTATGTGGATTTGTCAAACAGCATAGTCGTCATGGAGAAAATGATTCTATTATTCAAATGTGTATTGAACTTGTTAATACACAACTCAATGAAGACCTCAATACATGGAAATTTTCCGAAAACGCGATGGATTCACGATTTATATCACATGTCGCAAAATGGATTCCGCGAGAGAATAAAAAATTCGGATGGCTTTTTGATTTATTAGCTAACAATTGGGGAGAAACACATTATCCATATATTATTCAATCCGCATCCAGTTACGATTCTCAAATTAGAGCACGAAATAAATATAAACAGTTATATAGAAAAAATGTCTCCTTTTTAAATAAAGCTCTTGATACGGTTGAAATCAACTTATGTGCGAATCGAAGACTATGTATTGAACCGAATAAGATACCGTTATGTTCTCTTTCCAAATATAATAATGTTTCTTTTTATGATTCAGATGACAATGATAAACTTGCATGTAGCCAACAGATTATTAATCATCTTGAATCAAAATATTCAATTCATAATGTATATAACAATAAAGGAAAGTACAATACATCTTCATCGTTACCTATTTCTTATTACGTAAAACAAGCTATTTCGGTTATTCAAGGAAATTATAATGACTCTAATCCACAATTCTATCTTCTCAATAAACAATGGGTTCATTTGGAAAAGGTAACCGCTCAGACGCAACATGAGTATATGATACCAATTATTGATATTTCTTCTTCTATGCGAAAATATGACGATGAACCATTATACGCAGCTATAGGGTACGCTATTCTCATTTCGAATCAAAGTTCTATTCAAAATAGAATTATGATTATGGATAATAATCCTGTATGGATTCAGTTCGAAGACAATATGTTATTCGTTCATAAGGTAAAACGTGTTTTGGATATTCTTTCTTCTGTATATTCCACGAAAACATCATACATCAATACATTCCGTCTTATTGGAAATACATTTGGAGATGATATCAACAATATGCAATTTGTTATTTTCTCTACATTTACCGAAGAACAATCACCAGATACTATTCTATATGATACTATTATGAATACATTATCGTCATATACGAATTCAGTATCACATATCTCTTTCTGGAATCTATCTAAACATGAAAATACTATACTACCATGTCTTTCAGAACAAAATAAAACCAAATTATTGTCGGGGTATTCTCCACATTTGATTTCTCAGTTGTATAATCCAAAACGATATTATATGTACACGCCGTACATCAATATACTATATGAACTCAATTCATATCAATATGATATACTCGATGAATATATCAATAATCTTGTATGTATGTAGACTTATTCTTACTATTCAGATGATAACAACATATAGTTATTATCATTTACATGTTGTCTATTTTATCGCATTATATACTTTTGTTTCTCTTTGTAAATTGTTCTGTTTTGTGTTTATCATATTAGTACGAATATTCATCTTCTTTTCATTGCTTATCTTTATAAAATCCAGCACCTTCATCATATCCTTACTCTCATTACTGCTTATATTCGTAAATAATTTTTCTATGTTAGTTATCATTTCTTTACTACTTGGTCGTTTATCTGGGGGTGACAACATAGCATCTTCTAATGTTTTTCTATACGAAGTCCAGGAAGGAACCTTCATATCTACATTATTTAATTCCAAATCTCGTATTATATATGAATACATTACAGATACAGCATAACAATCCCATGATGATACATTCTTTTCTAACTCATCTGCTACATCTTTCCATGTCTTACCTATGAACCTTCCAAAATATTCATCTAATGTATTTTTGTAAATCTTTCGTTGAGATTCACTTAATAAATCTATCATAGCATGGTTCTTTGTTATGAAATCGTTTATTATTATGGTTAGTTTCTCCTTTGTTACCATTCCATCTAACCAATTTTCTGCTTTTTTCTTTTCAAAACCAACAAATCCTAACATGCCAGGAGGGATTATTTCGGTTTTCAATTCATTTGCCATATAGGTCAACATACAAATATCTATACACCATGGAGCATAATCCGGTCCATATACGAAAAAAACATCGCGATATTTATTTGTATTCATTTTGGTTATTTCAGATGATAATCCAAAATCAATTATTATTGGGGTTTTTGTGTTGTCATCAATCATTATATTGTTCTCTTTTACATCCATGTGAACTATTCCTTCTGATAATAATCGGTCGAATCCTTTTAATAAATGTATATGGGTATCCAACAATATGCGAAATAATTGCTTTGGGGTCGCTTCAACCACATTCAAAATATGTGTTGCTAATGTATTTTTGCCTACATATCTTAATTTGTTGGTCTCGTATGTCTTTTCATCATCTTCGATAAAATCACAACGCTTTATTTTATCATTATTCATTCTTGCTAATGATACTTCACATTTGCTTAGAATTGGGGCAAAATAATCTTCATGATCGGTGATATTCTTTATTATTTTACCTAATTTTGTTTCGCGTTGGGATGTACTCGCATTTTTTTGAACTTTTGTTATATATTGTTTATTTTGGGTTTTTTGTATTGGCTTTCCTTTACAATTAAATCCGGGGCTAAATATACAACCATAACTCCCTTGGTTTATTAATTCTACCTTAGGTTCTGCCATTTTATATATTACTACTCTACAATAAAAAAGAACGTCACATTCTTTTTATTTTTGTTTATGAGTTTTTATTAATATGCGAATTTGATTTTACTTTGTATTCTCATCTTCGATTTGTACTTTAATCTTATAAAAACGATTCTTATATGTCTTCTTTAATCGATTTACTGCTGCGGTTGTCTCAATACGACGCTCCTCAGCACTTCCATTTGATTCGGTCAATAAATCATTTACACTTTCTGGGTTTTCTTTCAAATAGAATTCAAAACTATTCGCAGGTGTAAATCTACTTATTATTTTATCATTTTCAGTCATATCAATACTTCCGTTTATTTCACGAATTATTTGTGCGTCCATTGTACGTAGAACTTCGGCTGGAAATCCCACGTACTTCTTACGTTCTTTTGGAACAACATCCATATTGTTGACTTTCTTACGATAATAATAACGCGAACTCTTATATAAACGACTCAATACGTCATCTGCCATTCCCATTTTTATTAAACGACATTTTTCATCTTCTAATTTATTACCTACCTCTTCTTCTTTTATCCAATTATTCCAAGCTTCTTTATAATCCTTGCTTCCATCATACTGATGAATCTTCGCAAAATCGGATAGCATATCAGTTACTTCCTTGGTGAACTTATAACGATTTGTCTGTAATTTCAAATTGTTATATTGATTTTTGGTTTCCTTTACAATATCCTTTTGTGTAGGAACTACTGAACTTTCTTCGAATACCTTTGACATAATTATTACTTTTGGTGTATTATTAATTTTGATTACTTCTTACTCTATGGTAATAAAGTTTTCAATTTTTTATATTTCAATAAACTATTGAAATATAATACGCTCCCGGAGTGTTTCGATCACTCGACATTACGATTAACAGTCGTACGCTCTACCAACTGAGCTACGGGAGCTTTTATGTTATGGAATATTATTCCACAAACTATGACAATCTCATTGCGCGATACTCACGCTCCATTGTCAATATATTACATGTATTTCTCTTTATATTTATTTTGAAACTATCTATTACTTTATTCTATATGGAAAGTCCTTTTGATAACTATAATAGCCATTGTATCCTTTATTTAGAGCCTTTTCTTAATAATTTCCATAAAACTTACCAAAATGTGATTACGCTTAGTTCCATGCCAGATGGACCTCTTGCTAACCTTGTCACCACCACATCTACATCCAAACTTTCACCATTTCAACAATTGAATTCTATATCATCTAACCCTTCCAATTGCGTACACGTACTGCTACGGTATCCGAAAAATAGTGCAGGTTCCATTTCTTCTGTTAAAAATACAGAACATTTCATGGGTCATGATGACATACCTTCTATTTTCTCCTATTTACAGAGTAACGGATATGAAGTTGATACTAAGCTTACCAAAATGCTATTTAAAAGTGATGTTGTTGGGGGCTCTTCACAAAATAGACTCTCGGGAAATAAAAAGATGATATGTATGATACGTTATACCAACTGATTTTATGTATAATAATTATATAACATGAGCTCATACAGCAAATCGCTTTTTACAAATAATACTGTGTTCTCGAATGAACGTTCTTTATTTAATCCGATTTCTTTTGCTATCGCAGTTCAAACTATTGGAACCGGAACTTCACAAGAGCTTGAATTCTTAACGCAATATTATATAGGTATTATTAGACTTATACAAACGGATTATAGTAGTAAAATCGCAAATCAAACATATGAATCGATACCCACTGACTTTTCTCAATATACAAACCTTGTAAAAGAAGTTCAAGAAATGCGTTCACAAACTACTAACGCATCTGTTCTATTGTTATTACAAATCGCAGAAGATACATTACGAGGCGCGTTTAATTCATTATCTCTATACGGTGACAATTTGTTATTACAACTTGATAAGGCCGATTTACAAAAACAGGTTGCTGATATTTTATCCGATAAAAATGTTACATCCATTCAATCATCTATGTCTACCAATAATATGACACTTACACAAAGCTTTCAATTGGCTCCTGTATTCAATTATTATATACGAATTTATGGAGCGCCCTTACAAGGACAAGGATTTGACCCTGTCAAAGTCGCATTCCTTATATACACATTACAGGAAAATGGAGTTGACCCATATTCTTAAAAATTGATTTATTGGTTATTTTACTATATTCACCAATTCATATATATGTCAAACACACCTTACTGTAGAACTTGCCATAAAGCAGGAAAATCATACAGCGAATATACGAATCATTGGACGCGGGATAAACCGGGAGATGATGGTAATATTATATGCCCGGTTATTTTAAATACGGTTTGTAATTATTGCAAAGAAAAAGGTCATTGGTTAAAATATTGTCCGAATTTATCAAAAAAGCAGTCTGATATAGAAACT
>Ga0206129_10007641_pt1 | contig 10602 bp, 10 predicted proteins | sample Helgoland_Spring_8_FD_148616 | JGI IMG/M metagenome (GOLD analysis project Ga0206129, IMG submission 148616) | Pelagic subsurface seawater microbial communities from Kabeltonne, Helgoland, North Sea - Helgoland_Spring_Bloom_20160502_2 | ecosystem: Environmental > Aquatic > Marine > Epipelagic ...
ATATATTTTTTCCTTTTCGGGAAAATTATCTGGTAATACTGAACACGAATAATCCATTATATTGACGTATGTTTTTGAACCAAATATAGTTTTCAATATATAAGGAATATAACTTAAACGTGCTATTCTTATAAAGTCATCTTTCATGAATATTTTGTTAGTTTTATCTTTCTCAAATACAATTGGTTTTTCATGAGACTTAACATTATCTGGGATAGATGGTTTTTTCTCACTGCTTATTTTGGCAAGTGCAGCATCAATATAGTCTAATCTATCTGGAAAATAATCCAACAATTTACTATAATCATCCAAGTTCAGCAAATCAATGGTAGTATCATCATTTTCAAAAGGATATACTAACTCTAACATATTTGTATTTTCATGTGTAACTTTTTTATGAACAGATATCAAAAATACTCCAAACCCACTTTCAATAAACGATCTATTCACGAGACGACCTATAACTGAGTTTGCATTCGATGTAGAACCAAATGTATGTATAACTTTGTCAAAAGTAACAGGATCATATAATTGTCCAATGTTATCATCTACATATAAATCGCTTTCTTTCTGCAATTCAATATATTTTGGAGTGCTATAATCGATATATTCCTGAATTACGTCAAACGTATTTTTGTTTACTAAGTTTCTGCGAAATATTCGTTTCAATAGTTTTTTGTATCACTTTCATATATACACTTTGCCCAAGAATAATCAAGTTTCCGACTTAACTGGTATAGCCTAGTGTTATCAAAGCATTTCGAAGTTTCGCTATTTAAGTTTAATATTGTAGTTCTACCGTAAGCAATTACCATAACAGTTGCTACATATTCATCTTTTGCATTCATAATAATAAATAATTCTTGTGTATATAATACGCAAGGATTATTTACTTAGCACAATCATCATTTAGTTTACATTTTCAGTAATGATCATGGGTATATCACTTTCAGTTAGTGTATCATTCTTAGATAATATAGCAGCACCAGAAACCTTGTTTATTATACTTTTATAATTGTGTTCATCTTCTGCGTCCGTTCCGCCGCCCATCACTTTATTAGCAATATTTATATATTCACGATTTTTCGGCGTAGTAAGAACCTTGCTACTTGGATTTTCTTCTTGCCATTCAGGTAACTTCATCATATTTTTGTGACGCACACTATCGATCATTTTTTTCATATTATTCATTCCGGGCTCTTCTTTGTTCCACGTGTCTTTGTCTTTTAAGTATAACGATTTACGTTTTAGATCTGTACAATGGATGGGTCTCTCTGCAACTTCAAGCTCATTCAATCTTTTGATAATCACATTACTCACGCCTTCAATAAAGCCACCCTTTCCGAAATTATCTAAATCGCCCATACCGATTTTAAGCGTATCAATGAAATCGGCTATATTCATCGCATCTTTACACGTATCATTCAAGAAAAAGTTTATGTTGATGTTATTGTTAATTGTGTTACCTTTTGCATTCTTAACTGTATCAAGTATTTCTTCTGTATTTTCCATCTGTTGCTGTATCAAACCTGACTGTTTATTTGAAACTTCTACCTGTTGTTTTGAAACTTCCATCTGTTGTTGCATCAAACCTGACTGTTGCTTTATAATTTCGTTACTTTGTTTCACAACTTCGTGGAGTTCTGTATTTTGTTTCATAAGTTTTAGATAATTTTCCATAGTAGGCTTGGACATATCCTCAGAGACTTCTGTCTCTTTTTTTGAAGAATTTTGAATATACGTACATTTCTTCTTGTGCTTGCTTAAGCCCGAAGCATGATTGTATTCGTTCCCACATGAACACATATATGGTGTGGCGTTTTTTGGCGTTTTTTCGTTATCCATTTCGCTCCTTTTGTGTTTTGCTGTGGATAAATGTCGCGTATAATCACTTTTTTTAGAGCATGTAAAGTCACATTTTTCACAATAATATTTATTGTTAATTTTCGGCGTTTTTTCGTTATCCATTTGTTATCCTATATTGGATAACGAAAAAAACGCCTAAATATTAACGATTTTATGTTAAAAAAAACATGCAGCCAGTTTTTTCGACCCAAAAACGATTTTTAGAGCATTATGATAAGAAATCGAAAATTCACGTTTTTTTCAATTCAAAAACCTTGTATATTAAAAAATGGACATTTTAAAATGTCCGTTTCAGATTATAACCAACTTTTGAATCGACTTTTTTTATAATTTCTTTAAGTTCAAAAATACATAATATATATTATTTAGTAAGATTTGATGGGATCTACAATGGGGTACTTTCGATCAACAAGAATGAGTAATCTGTATGATCAGATGTGTTGAGATAGTTATTTCCTCTAGCACAAAACACTATTGTAACATTCGTATTTTTAAGAACATCATCGTTACACTTTTTTAAAAACGTTTCCATTTCTGGGTGGATAATTGTCGACCATGCAATGCATGGTGAAATAAAGGAACATAGAATAGGCAGTATCACTAATAGTGGATGTATAATAAACCCTACTATAACTGCAATAAATGTTGCTACGGCTGTAATTTTGACGCGATCTTGATTTTTCTTTCGTATGGACATAATTGTATCGTTATACATAATGAATATCTTGTTCCATTTCGATTTATCTATTACTTGATTTAAAACATTAGGTAATGCTGGAAATGTAACTTTAACGTCGGGGTCAAATGCAAATATAGTCTCACAACATTCATCGGGTAACACATTTGAGACAAAGCTCCACAGAACTCTATGTTTCTCATCATTGATATTTACGCATATATAGTGTAGCATTGTTTCAGCAGATGTAAGCGGGTTTGTCAAAGTGTTTTCATTATAGAAGGGGGACTGTATAGATGGATCTGGGTGGTGATTGTTTACGTAGGTGCGTGTTAATGTAGTTTCGCCTTGTGGAGTTGTTGTTACAGTTGCACATATAGGTACGGCAATATGGGGGCTGGGCAATGCATAAATAGTCGGAGATAGAGTGGTTGGCATGTTGATATAGATAATATATGTTTGATACTTTAGTTATGCGATAATAATCCATGATCAATTTCTTTACACAAAACAAAACATCGTTATTTTGTTTTGTGTATATAACTTATAGAAGAGCTTGTTTATTATGTCAAGTGAAACAGTGGAAACCCGCGTCGTGGGTATGACTATTAAGATCCAAAACCTCGACCCTACAACATTGGGAAAGACAAATCCAACTCCAACGGTAGACGTTGGCGTGCCGTTCAACCCATATTGGGGAGTTAACGAATACTATTATAACACTATCGACAAGGAAGATGGAACAAGAGGTGCACCAACCATCATAAAATCGATCGATGAATTAGAAAATAAACCATTCGTTCCAAGTTGGAAAAGATAGTAATATGTTGATCCTGAAAGATTTAATATTTTAATACTATAAATGGTGAAACGAGCAGTATTAATCGGAATTAATTATAACACTATCGACGATCTCAAGCTAAATGGTTGCGTTAATGACATCATTGTTATGCGTAATGTTCTAATCGATGCATATGGCTACAATCGCAAGGATGTTACAATGTTAAGAGATGATGGAGCAGAATATCTTTTGCCTACTAGAGAGAACATTCTGGAGGCTATCGCTAGTGTAGCCGAATTAACGAGCGTTGGAGACGAAATGTGGATACATTATTCGGGTCACGGAACGTATGATCGCGACACGGATGGAGACGAAGTTGATAAATATGATGAAGTGATTATTCCGTTAGATTATGTGAGCAATGGTTTCATTGTAGATGAAGAATTGAAATCCAAGTTAGAAAATGTCTTGGGGCACGTTATTATTACTCAGGACTGTTGTAATAGCGGAACTGGATGGGATTTACCATATCGTTTTACACTGGATTCTTCGGATCGCGTCCTTCTTTATAGAGAAAGTTCTACTTTGAAGAATAAGAATATTTATATGTTTTCTGGATCTCGAGATGAACAACTCGCCGCCGATACATATGACGACGATATTGCAAGAAATATTGGAGCATTTACAAATGCATTTGTGGAGTGTTTGCGTTCTGGAAACCACAACAATAATTTGATTTCTTTGCGAACCAACGTAAACAACTATTTAGAGGATAAGGGATATACTCAACGTTCTGAGTTTACTAGCACAAACAGTAGTCCACATAATATAGTGTTAACTAGAAATGGCATTATTGACGATGGTCCTCCAATATTTAATAGAAAAACTTTCAGTTCTAGACCTGGTTTAATGTTTCTGTAAGCGTAAAATATTCGTGATACTATAATCACTAATATTTTACAGTATAATTTTTATGTTTGTGTGTTGTCTTTTTCTTTATAAAATCTCGAGATCACGTAGTTTCCAATACTCGCACGCCCCCCCGTGTAGTGGACGTTGGATAATAAACGGGATACGTTTTTGCAATAGCTCCATTTCAGCAATGATATACCCGTCGAGAATGCTATCTGGAACGGGAACGAAAGGTTTTGATCCACTATTTAATTGTTTTGCACGTTGACCCAGAACTCTGGTTCTTTCGTATTTTGACAAATATGGCAACGTTCTATGAAGAGGATCAATAATATTATTATTTTCATCTCGCATGATGTTACACAACGTCTCTATTTCGTCATAATTTTTATTAAACTCGGTTGGATGGTGGTCAAGTAGATAGTTTTTGTTAATTTCTTCATCAAACTTTTGAAAATACACATCTGGGTCTTCGTCGTCGTCATCATATTCATCGTACTCATCATTTTCCATCATTCCATTCATATGGCCGTCTTCTTCGTCTGAACTCTCGTCTTCTTCTTGATCAACATTCAAGAACTCCATTATATTATCGGTTGGTTCTGCTGTAATTTTCGTTTTTTTTAAAGATTTTTTTCCGACAGTTTTTGTGATAACTTCTTCTCCATCTTCGTCTAAATCAAACTCGTCCTCTTCTTCGTCATCAATCTCCACATCTTCGTCATCAATCTCCACATCTTCGTCATCAATCTCTGCCTCTTCTTCATCATTGTCTACGTCTTCTTCATCCTTGTCTACCTCTTCTTCATCCTTGTCTACCTCTTCTTCATTTAGTTTTGTATTCTCATTGTCATTGTTTTCTGTATCATCTGTGATGTTAGTATTAATAAGGCTTTTTTCATTGCTTGCTCGTGATGACATAACGTTTGTATTAATTATCCAGTAGATATACTATAATGTTAGAAAATCTTTAAACTATAATGTGTTCAATTTACCCGAAAAATAAAGAAAAACGAGATAACTTCTCATTTTTCTTTTTATATGTTGTAACTATAATTAATATTCATGTTGTTTATTTATCATTCGTTTTCCAGGTGTAATCGCATGTTGTGCATAAGTATACGTATTTGATGTTTGTTTCGTCATAACGAATGTAAATAATTTCACGCTTGGTATCGTTTGTGTTTGTAGAACATTCGGGGTTGGGGCACGGTATATGATCTATTCTAGGCAAGCTGGGATCAAGTTTCGTATATTTATTAATGATATGTGACATGTTAGTTACGTCATTTACGAACTGAACTTTTGAAACTGACATTGTTCCTTGGATATCATTTGCATCATCTTTATTTCCACAGTTTCTGCAGTAATACTCTAATTTGTCTACATCAGTTTCCGAGACATTAATATAGTACATGTTGTCACATGTAGAACAAAACTTCATACTAGTTATTATAGTAAGTCGATATTTTATTTATATTCTTTATTCTTGTATGTCTATTTCGTGTTCAATTTACGTCAATATCCTTTTTGGATAGTTTTTTTTTAACAATAATTTTGGAGTGCTTCGTAGTGGTTATTTTTTTAGGAGTTGGTGGGATTGGTGGCGTCATGCTAGAACTAGATATTTTTTCGTGAGAGCTACTTTCTGTGAGCTGATCAAGTAAGTCCATTGTTTCCTTATATTTATCGTCTTGTTCGTGTGTTCTCTTTTTTATAATTGGCGGATCAATGGTTGGTATAGCTACCCAGGATGTTAACTGTTCCGCCGTAGAATATTTCACAAACATGTTATTAAATCTCGTTATAATGTTGTTATAATCAACGGGTATAGTCATTCGATAGATATTTGCAGTAACAAGATTACTTTCTTCGTGTAAGAAATGTTTGTTTCGTTTGACAATATTTTCAATATTTTTTCGAATAGACGGTAGATTGTTTGTAAAGTTGTTGAGTGCATCGTCATAAAACATATCAAACCATGGAAGATATAAACTGGGCGATTTGTCTATAATATTAAATATAGCAATATTAATGTTTTCGTATTCGATAATACGGTTATATGGTTTGAAATCTCGGTGTCTTTGTTGAACTCCTGGTTCGTTTAATAATGGTTCATTTGTTAACAGTGTGCAAAGCGTTAACAGAATGGTTGAAATACTTTGACAAGCTGTCCACTGTTCTCCCCTCCATGTGTTAAGTAGCGAAATACATACTTTTCCTGATGTGTATAGATTTGGATTGAACCTTACTTTATCTTGATTAGTTCTAAATGTTACTTTTGGCGGTGTAGACGGATAGTCGTGTGGATAGTCAAATGCAAAGAAATAGTACCCATTTTCATATAGTGTATCTTGTGGGCCGATGATCATTGCATATCCTTTTAGAATGTTGTCTTCATCATGTCGATAATATATACCGTTGCTTGTAAGGGGAGACTTATTAAGTTGCCGGACATCACGTGCCAACCTTTTTATAGTTTCTGGTTGTATAAACTTGGTATCTTCTTTTTTATTATCAGATCTTTGCATTTAGTTTAAATATAAAATCCTGTATTTTAATTACTAGATTTTTATATTTAAACCATTTGTCATGTATATCTTCGCGGTTGTTCTCTCTTCGGGTGTTTTAAGGATGGTAAATTGATTTAGATATTATGGGTTCTTATATACATACAAAAGTATAACAAACCTAAATGAATGGTAATCAACGAGAAAATATGCACCCAGATTTAAGATCGTTCTTGATCTCCCACAAATGTGAAGGTGATAACAAACCAACCCATACAAGGATCGGTGACAAAGCTAGTATTCGAGGTGGGAAATATTTCATACCTCCCGAAGAAGAGGATGAGTTCTTACATCATTATCATGCCGAGATTGTAAAAAAGAATGGAGCAGAATATCTCACAGAGAAACAGTTGGGCGAGGGAGGGGCTATCGCCGTAGACTTGGATTTTCGATATGATAACGATATTCGCGTAAGACAACACAACGAACACGATATCGTCGATCTGATATCTATATATCTTGACGTATTGAAATCCATCTTTATATTTGTTGCAGATGCAGTAGACTTTTATGTTTATATTTTCGAAAAGCCAGGTGTAAACTTATCGAATGATGATGTAACAAAGGATGGTATTCATATGATAATCGGTATAAAGATGAGTAGTGTGCTCCAGCTATATCTTCGCGAGAAGGTGTTAAAAGTATTTGAAACAAATCCTAACGATATTGATTTCATTAATGATCTTCCGTTAAAAGATACATGCACGTGGAATACAGTCCTTGACGAAGGTATATCAAAGGGCTGCGTAAACTGGCAACTGTATGGTTCAAAGAAACCCGCAAACCAGGCTTATAAGTTGGTGGGGGTTTATCATATTACAATGGATGATGCCGACAATGAGTTTTGCAGCACGGGAGTGGATGTTAGTGAATATGAAAGTTCATTTGATAATTTTCGAAAGCTTTCAATTCGCTACCGCGATCATCCAGAATATAACCTTCAGCCTGGAATGGAAGGAGTATTGCAAGAACGTAATGGAAAACGTCAGACAAAGAAAGGTGGGCGAGTTCTCAAGTCAGTTCCAAGTGGAAATCTAAAGGTTTTATCAAGAAGCACGTCTAGTTCAAATATCGACCCCAGTAGTCTTGTTTCAATGGAAAATATTCAGACAAAAGAAGAGTTGGATATGTGGTGTGCTTATCTAGAAAGAACACTACAAGATAGCTCAAAAGACTACAAAGTTAGTGAAATACATGAATACGCAAAAATATTGCCAGATAAGTTTTACGGGCCAGGAAGCTATAATGACTGGATAAGGTTAGGATTTGCATTAAAGAATACATCTGAGATGTTGTTTGTTACATGGATGGTTGTAAGTGCGAAACAGGCTGGGTTTGATTACAGTAGTATTCCTGAGTTTTATACTACTTGGACTAGAATAGACAGGAAAACCGACGGAAATGTCTTAACGTCAAAATCGATTGTATATTGGGCAAAAGAGTACAACTATGAGGAATACATGAATGTAAAGAAAAAAACATTGAGTTACTTTGTAACTATATCTGTAGAAAATCCTGATGATCGCGAAGTTGCACAAGTGTTATACAATCTTGCAAGTGAGCGGTTCGTTTGTGCGACACTAACGAATACAAGTCATACATGGTATGAGTTTCAGGGTCACAGATGGTTCTTAGATAAGGGGCTTCGTATTCGCAAGTCTGGTATTTCAGAGGATCTGTATGAAGTGTATTACAATGAACATGTAACCATGATGGTGGCAATACAATCACAGGCTAGTTCTGACAGCCTAGAAGATCCTGAGTATAAGGGTTTGATCCGAAAAAACAAAACGATTACCGAGATCATGTCAAAATGTCACAACAATGTTCAAAAAAATCATATCGCAAAGGAAGCCGCAGAACTCTTTTGGGATCGCGATTTTAGTGAAAAACTTGATCAAGATAAAAATACAATTGGATTTGAGAATGGAGTGGTTGATTTGACAACGGGCGAGTTTCGCGATGGAAGACCGCTTGATTATATTTCCAAATCAACACTTATTGATTATTATGACGATGCAAGGATGAAAAGCTCTGAGAATGTGAAAATCGCCGAAGAAATTAACGAGTTTATGTCTCAGCTGTTTCCCGATGACGAACTGAAAGAATACGTGTGGGAACATCTTGCATCCACGCTTATTGGTGAAAACGCGTCGCAGACATTTAACATTTACCGAGGTGATGGTAGCAATGGCAAGTCGTTGTTAACAGTGCTTATGTCAATGTGTCTAGGAGATTATTGTAATCCTACCGCTCCTATTGGAGTAATTACATCAAAGCGTGTCGCAACAGGTGGCACATCGTCAGAGCTTTATGCATTGAAGAGTATTCGATACGCTGTTTTCCAGGAACCGACAAAAGACATGGTGTTGAATGAAGGTGCGATGAAGGAGATGACTGGAGATGCCAAGATCCAAGCAAGAGAACTCTATCAGACGTCTTCAACATTTAATCAAATGTTCACACTCGCCGTTTGCACCAATACCTTCTTTCAAATAAAAACGCAGGATGAGGGAACGTGGCGAAGGTTGAGAATTGTCGAGTTTAAAAGCTGTTTCAAGAACCCCGATGTGTATAGCAAACTGCCTGAAAAACAACGCAACAGTAAATATATTTACAAAAAGGATCCGACATTAAAGGACAAACTCCCTATATGGGCTCCGGTATTTATGCGAATGTTAATCGACAGATGTGTTAAAAATCAAGGCATTGTCGTTGATTGCGACATGGTTCTCGAAGAAACCAACAAATATCGTTTCAAGCAGGATCTCATTGGACAGTTTATGCAAGAAATGATTGTCGAAGCAGAAGGAGCTAACTTAACAAAACAAGAAGTGTCTCAGCAATGGAAACAGTGGTGTGAAACAAATCAGGCAACAAACACTCCTAAGGTCTCTGAAGTGGTTGAGTACATGGACAGCAATTACGAGAAGAATGGAAAGAATGGATGGGTAAATATAACATTTAGCACATACATTGATGCGGAGCAAGAACTATAAAGTATATATATCTATTTGTATATCAAATACACGAGAACATTATATTATGTACTACTATACATAACATAATGAGTTATCTACATAATTCAGTAAATAAAACACAAAAATCTCAAGAAAAATATGATATTCTTAATATATCGGTGGCATTTATGTCGCTGTTTATATTTTTCTATCGATTTATTTTGGTTGCCGTGCCTATGTTCAAAGAAGCATATAGTGCAGGAAGTCTTCGCGATATGGCATTGGCCATGACTATGCTTGTGTAAATATATGATATCGACTTTATATTTTTACATCTAATTTCGGAACCTGATAAGAAGGATCGGGGTCAACCTTTGTTCTTGTATTTTCTTCGGGGAATGAAACACCAAGTGCCTGGGTGTATGTGTTATATGGAATCATACTTAATGTTGCCCGTATGCTAGCGAACGACGTTACAGCAATGGATGATATTACAAATGGGTAAAGAATGAGAATGGCTAGTAAAATGCCTCTTACCTTCCATGAATATGTAGTTGGTGTTAAAAATGACGCAACGATGAATGAAATGATTAGCAGTATATAGAGCCACTTCATAATCATGTACCACCACCCAAGGTCTTCTGTTCCTTGCATTTCGTAGAATGCCTTTCTGTCATTTGTTGAATTTTTGGATAACATAAGTTCATATTCTCTCTTGAGAGAACTATTGGAAAGTGATATCCGCCCGTAAAAACTATCTAGCTCTGTCAGACTGTTATATGAGTCTTCGTATGCATCTATGGATGTTTCCATCTTTTTGACATCGGCTTTCCAACC
>Ga0206129_10007642_pt1 | contig 10601 bp, 10 predicted proteins | sample Helgoland_Spring_8_FD_148616 | JGI IMG/M metagenome (GOLD analysis project Ga0206129, IMG submission 148616) | Pelagic subsurface seawater microbial communities from Kabeltonne, Helgoland, North Sea - Helgoland_Spring_Bloom_20160502_2 | ecosystem: Environmental > Aquatic > Marine > Epipelagic ...
GTTAAAATGCGATTATACCTCCATTGGTTCTTCATTTTCAAGAGAACATATAAGGCAAACAGCACCATTAATACAGGTTTAATGGTATTGGCAAAGTTCATTTGAAAATTATCTGACAAAATAAGAATGTACCAAAAAAGTAAGAAAACATATTCACTTCTTCCTTTTATCATTAATACAAGAAAGAAAAGAAAAACAAATGCAATTAACCCTTCCCCTATCGGCCCATATAAAAAAGGCAGGAATAGAAGGAGACTGAAAAATATCCAATGAAGTTTAATTTCATTAATCAAAACCTACCCTGATAATTTTATAATCTTCTTAAAAGAAAATTACTGATTTCTAAAAAAATTAAGAATTTCTCCAATGACCATTTCTTGATTATCAACATCAAGATCATAATAAAACGGTAACCGGAGCAAACAACTACTATAATTGTCAGAACAGTTCAATTTTCTGCCATCATGTTTATTAGAATAGTAAGGACTATTATGCAAGCTTAAATAGTGAAATACAGCATTAATTTGATATCTATTTAAATGATTTATTAAATCTGTTCTTTCTTTTTCAGACCGACAAACAAGATAGAACATGTGTGCGTTATTTGTTGCGTATTCTGGAATTTGTGGCAATTGAACACCAAATTCAATTAACACTTGAAGACCCTTCCAATATCGGTTCCAAATCTCCTTCCTTTTGGATTGAATTTTATCCAAGGATTCCAGTTGAGCCCATAGAAATGCTGCTGTCAATTCCGATGGTAAAAATGAAGAGCCAACATCTACCCAGCCATACTTATCCACTTCTCCTCTCCAAAATGCCGAACGATTGGTACCCTTTTCCCATATAATTTCAGATCGTGCAACAAACTGCTCAACGTTTACTGCAAGTAAGCCACCTTCACCACTGATAATGTTTTTGGTTTCGTGGAAGGAAAATGCTGCTAAATGACCCATGCTACCAAGTGGTTTTCCTTTGTAGTAACTATCTATTGCCTGCGCAGCATCCTCAACAACAAACACATTGTGTCGATTAGCTATGTCCATTATTACATCCATATCGCAAGCCACACCTGCGTAATGAACTGGAACGATTGCTTTTGTTTTAGGTGTAATTAAGGCTTCTATTTTTGACTCGTCCATCCCTGGGTGATCCTTTCTAGAATCACAAAAAACGATTTGAGCCCCTCTGAGAACAAATGCATTAGCAGTAGAAACAAACGTATAGGAAGGCATGATTACCTCATCTCCCGGTTGAATATCTAAAAGTAACGCACACATTTCCAACGCGTCAGTACATGAACTGGTTAATAGTGCCTTTTTAAAACCAAATCTTTCTTCAAAAAAGGTTTGACATTTTTTTGTAAAAGGGCCGTTGCCGGAAAGTTTTAAATTTTTAGCAGCCTCTGAAATATAGGTCGTTTCTTTTCCTGTAAGGTGGGGTATGTTAAAGGGTGTTTTCATTTGTATAAAAACTTATTTCCATCAAAAACCACTAAATACATCCCATTAACTTTAAACAAATGCCGCTCACTATCAGGTTTATTTAACTGCACAATCGAACTTTTGGATTTACGAAGCTCAATCCGGTACTGAACAATCCCCTTTTGTTCTGTTTTATTATAGTCGTATTTAATCCGTCTTTCTACATTCTGCCTTAGAGGTTCTGAAACCATAAATCCCTTTAGGTCATCAACTCTTATAACTGATCTTCTAAACCACAATGAAGTTCCAAAATAAAGCAAGTCCGAGTTATGATTTTTAAAAAGCAAAATATCTCTTGAGTAATTCAAACGTTCGCCATTTGATCCGCTAATCGGCACCACTGCGCACTCACTTGAGCTAATACTACTCCGCTCAATAAACAGCCAGCTATTTCCAAGAGAGAGGTCTGATTTGTTAAACACACCTGGTAATTCAATGCCTGATTGATATATAAATTTATTGACAATAGCTCGATTCGGTAAGTTTAGGACTCTATTAACAAGAGGTAAGTTGTACATTCCATGAATAACAACAATTAAAAAGTATAAGCTAACAACCACTATATTGCCCCATGGCTTAATCGGCGAATTTAACTTTAACTCGTATGCAATTTCATCTTCAAATGACAACTCACACTTCCCAAAATACTTATACCTTCTTTCTGCAATAAAATTATATATTTTTGCGCCTAACCCTCCTATTTTCCCTAGAATGAACAAGGGGTAAAAAATCCACAAGAGCGGATTTGCTTTAACTAGTTGAACATACAAATCATAACCAATGTAAACCTGTCCTTTGCAAGTCCCTGCCATATATGACTTAACAATTTTATCGGTAAGTTGGAATCTATCGTAAGCTTCTTGGTTTGTTGAAATTGGTACAAACAAAAATTTACCATTAAAATTAATCACTTTAAAAAATATCATTGCGCGCTTGCAGAGATTACAATAATCATCATAAAATATTTCAACTCTTTCAACTCCACGAATTCGAATTGGGAACAAAATGGCTACCCACAAAGCGATTTCAATATGAGGTAGATAAGAAAGACTCAAACATGTAAGGGAAATAATGAAAAATTGCATTCCCCACCACTTCACAAATACTAGTCCTAATCGAAAGAAAACAAGTGGAACCATTATAAATTGAAAAACACTTTGAAAGACACTCGCTGCAATACTGGTATATTGAACGAGAAGAAAATATTCTTTTTCTAGATATCTGAAAAAGGCAAAGTACGGTGTAAGGTAACTGTTTGTCAGCATTGCTCTTACGGTTAAGCCATGAACCCAGTATTCATCTTGAATATGGACCGAAAGTGCAGCAAAGCTTATATAAGCGTATAGGCTAAAAACAACGAAATTCACCATAGTTAAACCGTTAGCTGTAATTCCACCAAGTATTCCATACAACTTAGAAATAAGTATTTGCAGTACGCCTCTCCTCTTTAACAATAGGTTATCAAAAGAATAATACTGTCCAGAACGGGATAGTAATATTAATAAAAAAAATAAAATCAGTATGGACGATCCTAAAGTATCCGACATATTTGATGCATCAAAACGCCTAATGAGTACAATTAGAGTGACCACAGAAAAAGGTGTAAACAAGCCAATTATGAAACAGAGACAAATTGCTAATGTAGCTACATGAATCAATGATATAGCACCATACAACTCCCAGTTTGTAAATACGATCTGAAGTAATCTCACAAATACTACAATGCCAAGAACTATTCGCAGTAAACCCAACTTTCTCTGTTCGAGTATTACTGATTCTACTTTTGGGAAATAACTTCTATCAATCAGTTTATCTAGCATTTCCTTTCCGCTATTCCAAAACCATTTTTTCCATAGTGGTTTCCATTATACATCATAAATTGCCTATTATTCCAGTTAAACACACAAGGATAGCTAATCATATGACTGTCCCATCCAGTTGGAGAAACATCAATACCTACTTCCTCATCCTTTCTAATCCAATTCAAGCCATCTATCGATTCAGCATATCCAATGCGATAAGTATCAACAAGTCCGTTTCCGCGAAAAGAATACCACATTTTATAGATATCCCCTTCTTTAATTACCCAAGGTTTAGACAAGGCAAACTCATTCTGGTGCTCTAAGTTTACCGCAATGTGACCTGTCCGTTCCCAACGTAACCCGTCGGTTGATTCCGCATACTTTATCACATGCTGCATCGACTCTTGCGTACTCCCCCATTGCAAATTTGACCCATACCACATGCGATACACTCCATTATCTTCGAGAACAGAGGGGTAGCTAATTGAAAATGGGTCAACATCACTCCTATCCATCATTGGGGCACGTGAAAGCTTTTCGAAGGTATTCGATTGAGTATTAAGCTTTGCTACCCCCACGGTATTCAACCACGGGACGGTTACCTTTAAATTCCAGCCTAGGTAATATAAATACCATGTTACTCCTACTTTCAAAAAGCTTCCCATTACTACTCCAGAATCATCAAACAACCCTAATTCTCCAGGTGCTAGAACAGGTTCTTTTGATACCTTCACCACTTCAAAGTTGTTTTCAAAATCAATATCAACATATGCGATATGACTCCGTGAGTTTTTATCCCTAGAAGAGAAAAAGACGCGGCCAATACCCCCCTCAAACTTCCACAACACAGGATTAGAAGCATGAGAATACATCCAATCGCTTTCTTTATTAGCTACAAAAATTTGCTTAATTTTTTCCCATGCCATGAGGCTACAATTTTATGTCACTACTCTTTTTAGGTAATTTGGTAGGGCGAGCAGCTACATAAACACCGTTTTCTTCTGTGTTTTTACTAATGACGACTCCAGCCCCTAACAGGGTGCCCTTAGCCAACTCCACCTTATGAGCTAATGTTGCGTTAACCCCTAGAAAACAATGCGAATTAATCTGGCAGTGACCAGAAATAACAACGTGTGAAGAAACGAAGTTATGTGATGCAATGGTGCTGTGATGTCCAATGTGGTTGCCACTCCATAAGGTCACATTGTCTCCAATCCTAACAAAAGGCTGGATAGTGTTATCCTCAAATATAAAGGCATTCTCTCCAGGTGGGAATTGGGACCGGTAAGTACATGCTGAACTAATATAACTAGCCAATGTATATCCCTTCTTTTTTATCGAATGAAAAATTCGCTCACGTAAGCGGTTCATATCTGCATAGCTTACCGCAATAAACACATCGACTTCACCTGGTTTATACGTTTCCGAAATACTCTCGAAAGGCAATACCGGTAATTCTTCAAAAGTATCATTGGACATATACGCTGATTCCACTGTAAATGCTACAGGTGTGTATTCAGAATCAGTTTCAAAATAATATTTCGCAATTTGGGCAATATCTCCTAAGCCAAAAATAATAAGTGGTTTCATTTACGTACAATTATGGTGAATTCATACAATTGATAGTCGTGCAACAAAGCGACGTCTTTAGAATAACACTGCTTGCAATGAGCAAAGAGTACCATAGGGTTAGCGTAATACAAGTAATCCCTTTTGTACTCTTCATCGGAAAAAGAAGTCAACACGTTAAAAGCGAACCCTTTTGTTGCCACTGAATTCATTTGATCTAGCGTATCGTAGATGTACTGAAGCCATTCTTCATCACCTACTTCTTGACGCACATTGAATACACCTGAGGCGATGGCATAATCAACTTTTCTATTCGAGTCCAATGAAGACAGAAAAGTGTGATTCGGATATTTTCCCTTAGCATGGACTATCATAGACTCAGAAATATCAACTCCGATATAATCAACGCTATGTGATAATGATTTTAGAAAATCGAGATAAGCGCCATACCCACATCCCAAATCCAACAGGGAAAAAGAAGCTTCTGGCTTCTCTACATCCAAAAACACTTTTGAAAGCTGATAAAAACGCTGATATTGCGAGTCTTCACCATTCCAGTCAACCCCTTGACTTGTGGCACCGTGCAATACAACCTTTGAACTGTAGTAGTTACTTACTTCGGATAGTATATTTTCATTCATCTTCTCAATCGATTATTTCTATATTCCTCTACTGAATCAAAGACTTTAAATCTCGCCCCCAATAACTCGTTCAGGACAACATCTTCTTGTGCACAACTCAATGAAGAGTAGTCTATTTGCTGTTTTATAAATGGTCTTGTAAATACATGGTTCAGTCCAAATCTCGTTTCCTTACTGGAATTTATACCAGCCTTGTGATAAACAAAGCTATCAAATAAGACTAGACTTCCTTTAGGAACCACTACTGACTCTTCGTTTTCTTTTGTATAATATTCACTTGGTAGGGTTGGAAAATGCTGAGAATATGGCACTACAACCATAGCTCCATTTTCCACAGTAAACTCTGTCAAACAAATAAACGCGTTTACAGCTAATAGAGAAGATGTGGTAAATTCTTGATAAGGTAAATCCCTATGCCATGCGGTTTGGTGATGAGTCCATGCAGGCCTATTGATAATACCGTTTTGCAAATGCAATTGGGCAGGACCTTCCAATAAAGTATGACACAAGTCAAGCAACCATTCATCTCTGAGTATATCCAAAAAAAATTTGTCATATAGTAACGGTGACCTGCAAACATTTACTTCTTGAATGGACTCTAAAACATCAGATCCAGTTTCTTCAATTTGTAACTGATAAACTTCTTCTAATTTGTTTGAAAGTTCATCACATTGTAATTCTGAAAAGTAATTCTCAACGATTGAAAACCCTTTTCTTTTTACACCTTCAATAACCCTTTCTTTAGAATTTAAAGGCTTTTCTGATTTCCTTACTCCGTATGATTTCATTTTTCAAGTTCAAAATATAACACCATACTATTCTCGTTTTTTCGAAACAACTTCTGAAACAAATGCAATGGAAAAAGAACTATTGGGTTAAGCAAAAATCCAGTCCAAAGCGGAAAGTCCGTTTTGAATTGAACTTCTCGACTTCCAGTATATACTGTTCGTTCTTGTTGGCTCTTATCAAGCATATCTTTCTCATTTTTCGAAACAATGGCATTCGATAACCGAAACAGCCAGTTGCTCACTGGGTAAGTTAGTCCAGCAATGTGTGCAACCTTCATATTCAACTCTTCCGCTAACGCATAAACATCTGAACGCTCAAAACGCAAAATATGGCCCGCAATATCATCTTCAACTCCCCAGTGCTTCATAGAAGAAGGCACAAGACACGTAATCCGCCCATTTTTTGAAAGCAAATCTTTACACTTCAGCATAAAGTCTGTTCTACTTTCATTAGGAATGTGTTCAATAACCATGCAACTGAAAACCACATCGTACTTCTCGGTAATTTCTTGGTTTGAAAAGTCCCCATATTCAACAGTGTATTGCCCTTTTTCAACAAACGAAGTATTTTCAATCATGGCACGATCACACGCTCTGTTATTTAGGTCAATGGCTTTTCCACTTAAACCTAGGGATAAAAACTGCTTTGAAAAAATGCCTTTACCACATCCAATTTCATAAAACGACTTCCAACCGTTTTTTCTGATGCGCTGTCGCAAATACAACATTTGTAGAATGGTCCCTGGTGCTTCTGCAATCATTTGTTTATCTTTTTATCAATTAAATACAATGGGCGGTTTTTAGTTTGTTCAAATATTTTTCCTATATATAAACCAGATATTCCTATACTTGAAATGATTAGACCACCTATAAACAATATCAAAACAAACAAACTAGGCCATCCTGCACTGAATCCAGAATAAATAGTTAGCAACACAACAATGACTGCTACAACAAAAGCCAACGCACTTAACACAAACCCAGCAAACATAGTCAAACGAAGAAGTTTATCAGACTGAGAAGTGATACCATCTAAGGCATGTTGAACCAATTTGCTAAAAGTATAGGAACTCTTGCCTTCAAATCTTGCAGAATGCTCAATTTGAATGGTATGAGATGGAAACCCCAACCAACGCAATACCATTAAATAGTGTCTACGGTAATCCTTTATTTCTAGGTAGGCATTTACTGCTTTTCTAGAGAGTAAGCTATAACTGCCAATCGCTCCAGAAGCTTTCCAGTGTTTGTTGTCGATAAGGTAATTAAATACCTGATTAAACAACTGGGCCGTAAGGTTTTTAAACCAACTATGTTTACGAGATGTTTTCTCTGTATATATAATTTCCGCACCTCTGTCTTGCCCCTCAAGTAGTTCAGGAATATATTTTGGGTCATCTTGGAGGTCACAATCCATAACAATAACTACATCTCCTATGGATTCAGCAAGTCCAGCCGTTATTGCATAATGTTGTCCAAAGTTTCGACTCAACTTAATGCCCACGACTTCCGGGTGCTCTTTACAGGCTTCTTCTATGACTTGCCAACTTTTATCGGGACTACCATCCTCCACCAACACAATTTCGTATGTATGTGGCAGCGATTCCATTGTTTCTTTAATGCGTCGCACCAATTCTGGAACAATTTTCTCCGCGCGATAAACTGGACTTACCACTGAAATCTTCATTACGCGGCTTCTTTTAGATAAGCTAAGTCATCTAACGAACAGTGAAACAAAACATCCCAAATAGTGACACCATGCTCAAACGGTGGATGTATTTGTTCATAAGTAGGGTATTGACTGTAATCGGCATAGATAATATCAATACCTCTTTCAGTAAATGGCGTTTCGTCCATGTAATTCTTTGCAGCTGGCCCTGTGATATAACCAGTGGCTTGCAGCTGTTCGCATACACCCACAAGCTTTTCAGTTTTATCGCCTTCCAAAAGAAATTCTCGGCTATCCTTCACTTGTGTGTCTATCCCAAGTTTCTGCATAATAGCCTCAATAAAGTGTCGGTTAATCTCTGTCAACCACGGTGTCGTGCAGTCTCTGTAAAGCGTCTCAACCCAATCCTTGTGATCGGCAAATAATGGAGCCGCGCGATAATGATTTTGCAAAGCGCTCCAGTGTTTTTCATTCCACTGTGCATCACTTACCTTGGTTTCGTTGATTTTTTGAAAATATTTCCCCTTCACCTCTACCGGTATGCTCAACCACTTTACACCTCCGGCTGTTTTCACCCTATTGCGGTTTCGCCAATCGCGCTTGGTGTATTGCATGTCGTCATATATCACAAACACATCCGCCAGGGCCATGTTGTGGAAGTACCCCTTCCACGGAATATAATTAGATTGGGTTATTAATACCTTCATACTATACTTAACTATCTTCTTATATTAACAAATCCTTTAATAATTAGCCTTTACTTGATCAAGGAATAACTGTTTGTGTCTACAATAATATCAATAATAAAATTACTTTCAGACAACAATTTATAAAAGAAAATTAATTCTGCAATTCTCACATATACTTTTAAACCTGACAAGATTTTAAATTTAAAAAGTCTGTTCAAAGACATCATTGGCAGTAAACATCTTTAACACTAACTGACTACATTTTCAAATTTAGCTTCTTATTTAATTTAAAAGTTTCTTAGTTATAATGACCTGTATTTGACAAGCTGATAAGAACATGAGCAAAACATAACAATGAATAAAATAACGTGCTTCCTGAATTGGAGAATAAACACAAATCACGCTAATTACGGCTCCAAGAATGTATAAAGACAATCGACTAAATGAATCCGATTTTATCTTCAAAATAACTCCTAAAAAGCCAAAGAACAAAACACCATAATACAGAAGTACAAAAACAACTTTCAAAAAATAATAAGTTATTCCTAAGTCCTTATAAATTGATAAATAGGAACTTCCTGAGGTGAAAGCCAATCTTTTTAACCCCTGAAATGGAGACAATAGATAATATTGAATGGGGTTATTCGATTTCAATTTAAGAAGCAAAACCTCGGCAATTTCAGCCACTTCTGCATCAATGTTGTAATAACAACTATCTTCTTTACATGCCAAACTTGACCTATACTTTTGTTTTAAATTTTGCATTTCAGCATGAGTAATAGCGGTAGACCTGACTCTATAAATCAAGTCCTTAGGTATTGTAGGCTGGTTTGGTTCTCTACGCATCCAATGCGCTAACCCAGGTTGAAAATAAGCTGCCTCTCCTCCCATTTTATAAATCAATAATCTACTTTTTTGCCAGCCGTCTGAATAAGTTCTCCCATATTGCTCAACTCCAGTTGTTAATGGAATAAACTTATCAAATACAACAGCATTTCTAGCTATCCAAGCGACCTCCATTATAAGAAAGGGAATGAAAAAAACCAGCGCATATTTAATGTTCATTATAAGCCCTTTTGACGAATTCGTAAAAAGTAACCAAGTTGGTACAAGGATAATGAGCAGCCCTAAATAAGGTCTGAGCATTATTGCCCAGGCTAACCAAAATCCAGCATAAAGGAGGTTATTAAGACGAGAGTTTCTGTTTTCTAGGAATCGATTTAAGAAATATAAAAAAATTGTAAAAGTCGAAATAGAAAAACTTTCAGACACTGTTTGATTATCAAAAGGGAAAAGAAAAGCACTTAAGCCGTAAACTGCAGTGGCTATTACACCAATTTTTCGACTATCTAATTTGGATTCAACCAGTTTACCAAAAACAACAGCAGCTATTATAGCTAATACAATTTGAAGTGCTATTAGTATTTGAAGCCCTATTACAGCCGAGAATAAATACCGAATCATTAGATACGGCGCCCAATACCCAGGCATTCTACCGCCAAATGCCGTTATTCCATCATATGAATAAAGACCGTTACTAAAATAGTTTTCTACGGGCAAAAGTAAATAAGAGTAATCGTTATGTATAAAGACCCACCCAGACGCTAATTCTGCTGATTGAGAATTACTCTGTAGGTATATAACTAAGCCCAGCGTACATAGCTTAATAAGTACTGCTAAGATTAAGTACAGCCTAATCTCCTTCCAATTAAATAGCATGCACATTCAATTTCTCAATTTCAAAATTCATCAAGTAGTGATGTGTATTTGTTATAAATTAAGGGTGCAGATTTTGAAAAACGGTCCAAAGCGAAATCTCTAATTCTCTCTTTATTCTTATTACAATCTAACCCAATCGGAATTTCATCTTCCTTAATAACCAACCCTAATTTATTATGTTGTATGATCTCAGAATAGTCTCCTATTTTATCCGAAATAATTACTTGTAATCCCGCACTTAAG
>Ga0206129_10007645_pt1 | contig 10600 bp, 7 predicted proteins | sample Helgoland_Spring_8_FD_148616 | JGI IMG/M metagenome (GOLD analysis project Ga0206129, IMG submission 148616) | Pelagic subsurface seawater microbial communities from Kabeltonne, Helgoland, North Sea - Helgoland_Spring_Bloom_20160502_2 | ecosystem: Environmental > Aquatic > Marine > Epipelagic ...
AGTGGCTGGCGTGGCATTGCCCGCTTCGTATCAGCCCGATGGCATCAGCCAAGTCTCGGTGCTACTCGGCAACGAAAAGCCACTGCGCGAAAAGCCGCTGTTTTGGAAAGCAGATGCGCCTTGGCCCGCGCAGCCGGAACGGCCCGACCATTGGGTCTCGTATGCCATCGTCGATCAACAGTGGAAACTCGTCGCCAATCAAGCGCTAGATCATGTCGAGCTCTACGACATCACCGCCGACATTTACGAAAAAGATGACCTGAAAGCACAGCATCCAGAAGTGGTGACGCAGTTGCTTCTACAACTCGAAGCCTGGCAGCAGACCTTACCGAGCCAGCCGACTGGTGATGTATTCTCCGCTACGCGTAAAAAGTAATTGTTTCACTCGTAGGATTGGTGTGGGCGGTATTGCACAGTATCTGCAATCAGTGAATTTGGTGGTGTTACTTTGGTTTAAGGCGGGTGATTGACTTTTTCCCATATACCCATATAGTGACCCATATTATGAAAACGACGATGGATATTGATGATTCCTTGCTGCTTGCTGCCAAGGCGACCGCGCTTAGGCGGGGGACAACGTTGAGGGCTGTTGTCGAGCACGCGTTGCGGCGTGAGGTCGAACCTGTGGGATACGCGCGCCGCGATTCGGAGTGTTGTTACGAAGTCAATGAGCGGGGGATGCCTTTCTTAAAAAGCAGCGGTGGTCAACAAGTGACATCAGCTACGGTGTATGAGTTGATGGACGAGGAAGGCATTTAATGTTTCTGCTAGATGTTAATGTGCTGATTGCCTTGGTGGATACAAACCACGTCCATCACGAAACCGTGGCGGAGTGGTTTTGGAACCATCATGTCGATGGTTGGGCGACCTGTCCGATTACAGAGAATGGTTTTATACGGATTCTGGGACATGAAAACTATCCCAACGGGCCGCAATCGGCCGAGGCTGCCCGTGGTCTACTGGTGGCACTGTGCGCTCAAGCGGGCCATCAATTCTGGGCAGATGCCGTTTCGATGCGAACAGTTGTCCGTTACCCGAAATTGCCTGCCTCCAAACACCTCACTGATTATTATCTATTAGCCAGCGCGATTGAGAAACGAGCAAAGCTAGCGACGCTCGATAAACGTATCTCACCCAGCCTGCTCGCTGGCGGTGAGGATGCTTTGCATGTGTTGTAGTGCAATCGCTGCTCCAAACGGAGGCTCGTTCCAGACTGAGGGGATACAGTTGTGGAAACAACTCCAAGCCTGCCAGCAGACCCTACCGAACCAGCCGACTGGTGATGTATTTTCCGCTACGCGTAAAAAATAATAGTTAAGGATCAGTTAAAAACAGAATCAGTGAAGAAAGCCTAACAGGAAGAGCGGGATCTTATGTGGCGCGTTGGTGTCGCCGTCGGCAGCACTGCGCGCCGGCGACACCAAACTGGTCGAGCGTTTCTCTGACGGATCGGTCGAACTGTTCAATTTGAAAGAGGATGAGGGCGAACACAATGACCTCTCTGAAACGATGCCAGAAATGACGAAAAAATTGAAAACCATGCTCCATTAATGGCGTGAAGATACGGATGCATACATGCCGACGGATAAGATCAAGGAATAAAAAAACTGGCCACTACTGTCTAAATAGAGGGTGTTCGTTGTTTTAAGTGCTTCTATAATGGGGTTTAAGTTTTGAGGACTCACGAGGGATTTTATATGATACGATTTAGGCAATACATACAGCTCGCAGCAGTGCTATTCTCCATCGTAATACCGGTTGTGGTGTCGGCCGCGCAGCCGTCCACGACGTTGCCGGAACAGCGATCTACGCCGAAGTGGCGCGCTGAGCGGCATGCGGAAAAGGTTGCTCAGGCCAAGACCGGCAAGGCCGAGCTGGTGATGATTGGCGACTCGATCACTCACTATTGGGAAAAGCAGAAGACTTACACCGAACGGTTCGCGCCGTATAAGACCCTGAACCTGGGAGTCGGCGGGGCCACCACCCAGACCGTTCTTTGGCGTCTGCAGAATGGGGAGATCGACGGTATCGCGCCCAAACTGGTGACCCTAATGATCGGCACCAACAATAGCGGTCGCGACTCCGCGCCCGATATTGCACTCGGCATTGAGACGATCGTTGCTGAGCTGCGTCAGCGTCTGCCCGAATCCAAGATTGTGATCTTCTCTGTTTTTCCTCGCAGCAACCCGAGAACTAAGGGCGATTTTGAACGAGTTCAAGCGATCAACAAACTCCTGCCAGCCATTGCGGACAACCAGCACGTGTTTCACGTCGACATCAATCAGAACTTTCTTGATGCGAACGGGAAGATTCGCCCGCAGCTATTCGGCCGCGATTTGCTCCACCTCTCTAGTGTAGGATATGACGCATGGTATCAAGCGCTTCAGTCGATCTTAAAAGAGGCAGGTTTTAAGCTCTCGCAGGTCAGCCCAAGGGCAGCTGCCGCGCCGAAAAAAGCGCAGGCTGCCGCGCCCTTCAATGAATCGAAAGTGCGCCGCGTGAATCCTTTTCAAGATCCGTTCGCCAACCCTATCGATGACCCCGCACTGCCACGGGTATTGATCATCGGAGATTCGATCTCCATCGGTTACACCGCAGGGGTTCGGAAGCTCCTTTCAGGCAAAGCGAATGTCCACCGCGTTAAAGGCAACTGTCGCTATTCTGCCTTCGGTGTGCAGCACATCGACACATGGATCGGTGAGGGCGACTGGGATGTGATCCATTTTAACTTTGGCCTCTGGGACTGGTATGGCTGGTCACAGGAGCAGAAAGCCACCCCGGAATCTTACGCGGCCAACCTCGACCAAATCGTCACCAAACTCAAGGCGACCAAGGCCAAGTTGATTTTCGGCGTCACTACACCTCCATGTGTAGGCCCTGAGACCAAGGTGAAAATTATCGTCACGGAAGCGCGCGCCAAGGAGTTCAACGATGCCGCCCTCGGCGTCATGAAAAAACATGGTGTCGCAATCAATGACCTCTACGCTCCTATTGCAGGGAAACGGGCGCAGTATCAGCAAGGGGCGAATAACGTTCACTACAACAACGCAGGCAAGTCGCTCCAAGCAAAGCAAGTCGCTCAAGCCATCGAAGCTGCTCTCACTCAGTCCACTTCAAGCGCTCCCGTCATCCGGCTCTGGCCGATCGAGCGGGTCGGCGGCGAGCAGAATCGCTTGAAAGAGGAATACCGTGATAGCCGCGGGAAGCCTCAACTCTGTGGCGTGCTGGATCCTTACCTGACCGTTTTTAAGGCGGCCAGCGACAAGCCGACGCCTGCCGTGGTCTATTGCCCAGGCGGCGCTTATAAGATTCTGGACCCGCAGCCACCACTGGTTAAATGGCTGAATGCGCAGGGGATCACCGTCTTCATGCTCAAATACACGATTCCCGACAATTTGGATGCGGCCTTTAATGATATTCAGCGGGCGATGCGTTTAGTGCGTCATCAGGCCAAGCAGTGGAATATTGATCCCGATAACATCGGAGTCATTGGCAATTCTGCGGGTGGACATTTAGCCGCGCGGTTGACCCAGAACTATTTGCAGCAGGGGTATGATTCGATTGATCCCGCAGATGCAGTGAGCTGCGAGCCCAATTTCGCGGTGCTACAATGCGCGGCCTATTTTCAGGGCAGAAAAATGGATAAAGAGTTCGATGCAGAACGCTTTCATATGAAAACCAAAGTCGCGCCGACTTTCCTGACCTATGCAAAGGATGACAAATTCAGCAAAGGCGGCATGGAATATGCCAAAAGGCTTAAAGCCGCCGGTGGCTCCATTGAGCTCAAGCTCTTTGAAACTGGCGGACATGGGATGAGCGGTTGTGACTGGTTCACGCCCGCAGCGCAATGGCTGAAAGCACAAAACGTGGTCGGAGTGAGCCAATAATTCACCGGCGAATTGGATGATTAAAATTACATTTTTAGGACTGATCTCGTTGCTGCTCAGCAGCGTCACTTTTGCGGCTGATCCGCTGGGCGTTGCCGTGATTTTTGCCGACGGCATGGTGCTGCAACGGCAGATGAACGTGCCCGTCTGGGGAACGGCGCAACCAGGCGATACGGTTAAGGTGACATTTGGCGGACAGGAAAAAACAGCCACTGCCGATGAGGCTGGCAAGTGGATGGTCAAACTCGATCCCTTGAAAGCTTCGGCCGAAGGCCGCACGCTCCTGATCGCTTCCCCGGCAACGAGCAATACTACTGTTTTTTCAACTGGGCGATACCGAAAGCATCGACCTGACTGTGCCGCTCAGCGCCCGCGCCACCTTGACCGACTTCTGGACGGAGGAAGCGCTCGGCGTGCATGAAGGTGCTTGCACCGTAAAGCAACTGCCTCCGCGCTCAGCCCGCCTGATCCACGCCACCCAATAGCCAGCTTGCGAAACAGATGTAAGGGCTGCTCATACGTGAAATTTAAACCACAGATGGACACTAATAGACACAGATAGTCTCTGATCCGTGTTCATCGGTAGTTGAAAAAGCCGAGCCTCAGCACCCATGCAGGGAATACGCTTGATTAGTCCCCGGACAGGCTGACGTGTTTTTCGGTTTTCAGCCATGGTTTTCCGGCGAAACGACTTCCGCCTACCCTCTAAAAGTAGGGTATTCAAACAAGCCAGATGCTGTATAGTAGCGTCAGTTCTTGCAACGCGTGGCGCAGTCTTGAACTACCACTTGCTTCCTTTTATCCAATAATTGAATACCCCATGAAACAGATCACCAACACCTTTCTCTTACTCAGCGCCCTCGTTGGTTGTTCTTTCACCACTGCACAGGCGGCGACGCTCACCTCTACAGGGAATGTGCAGCTTGACAGTGCAACCGGCTGGAGCCCTTCTCAGACGCCGTCCAGCGGAAATGACACACTAAGCATCGGTCACAATTTATCCATTGATTCAACGTGGACCATTGGCTCGGGCCAAGCCATGACCTGGACTGCTGGTAATTGGCGATTTGCCCAAGGGGGGCATCTGACTGTTGCGAGCGGAGGAACCTTAACTGCTGACGGTATTTATGAAAGCGGGGCAACTGCAACGCGTTCCTTGACTATCGAGGCGGGCGCTACAGCCACAACCAGAAAGTATTTTTCGGGGAATAGCGCCGTCACTGGTGGAGACTCAGGCTGGACCACTAAGTGGATTGCGGACACCTCAGGAGTCACTACTTTTAATATCACCGCCGACTACAGAATCCGTGGGGGGTCGATTGAGGTCGATCTGTCCAGCTATGATATTTCTAACGGCACAACCTTGATTCTTGCGGACTATGGTACGTTACTTGATGGGCCATACTTTGCTGTCACTCTGACCTCCGGATGGACTGGTACGGTCGACTTAACTTACGACCAGGGCGGCGGCGATTTGGCTGTTGCACTCACAAACATCGTCGCTCCTCTACCACTGATCACTAGCACCACCACGAATGGTGTCTTTAACGTGGGTGCAACCTGGGTGGGCGGAGTCGTTCCGGTGAGCAGCACCGACTCCGTCGTGCTTGCCAGTGTCGTGACGCTTACATCGGATTTCATAATCGGGAATGGTCAATCATTGACTGCGGCGACGACGAGCGGGCGTTTGTCACTCGGGGCCGGGCATCTGACCGTAGCGACGGGAGGCACCTTGGATCTGGTGACGGTTGCTGCCAATATAACGGAGTTCGGTGCCGGAGGGCATTTGACTATTGAACCGGCAGCGACAGCAAAAGTGGATCGTTACTGGAACGATGAAGCGAGTCCTTCCTATATCAATGAATGGATTGCAGATGCAGACGGTGTGACAACTTTTGAGGTCGCAGGCTCATTTACATTGAGGGGCACGAACAGTGAGTTGAGAGTTGACCTGAGCAACTATGATACCGCGAACGGCGATACGCTTGTTCTCGCTTCTTATGGAAGCCTGGCGCTCCAGAACCAGGCAGCGGGTGATAATGGTTGGGCCACAATCACGCTGACCGCTGGGTGGTCGGCTGATCTTGATCTCACCACGGGCAATGAAATTCGCCTCATCAACATCGTCGCACCTTCACTGCCTATCACTTGGGATAATTCCGGAACTGGCAATTGGACCGATGGCACGAAGTGGGTCGGTGATGTAGCTCCCGTCACCGGTGACGGGAAGGATGTCGATATTGACTTTGGAACAGGTAATTATGACGTGAATTTTAACACCACTTATACGGTCGAAAGCGGACAAACTCTTGAATCGGGTTCCAGACAAACAGGATTCACTCCGGAGCTGGCTTTCCAAGTCGGTAGTCATCTGACTTTGGCGACCGGTGGAACCATCGACCTTGCTTTCATGAGGCCTCGTGCGACTGCTGACTTTACTATCGAAGCGGGTGCCACTTTGAATACGGACATTTATGGCTTGGGGAATAAAACTTTGAATATCACTTATACTGCGGATGCTGCAGGGGTGACTACGTGGAACAACTCAGACATTTTTGATCCGAGACTCGACAACCTGATTGTTGACCTGAGCAACTATGATACCGCGAACGGAGACACGCTGGTGCTTGTCGACTATGGCTCATTGGAAAACGGTTATGAGTTCGCGTCGGTTACTCTTACAGAGAGTTGGTCGGGCACGATCGATTACGTTTACGATACCGATGGAAACGGTGATCTCGCGATCGCCCTGACCAACATTCAGTTCGGGGCGGATCCGGTTACGAGCAACGGAACCTTGGAAAGCTGGCTCGACCTGTATAGCCTGGTTACCAGCGGCGATTATGAAGCCGCGGATCTGCTCGATTCCGACAGCGATGGACGACTCAATTGGGAGGAATACCAAGACGGCACGGATCCGACAGGTGTTGGCGTGGCCGCACCGATCGCTTTCACTTTGGTGGATGCCACTGATGGCAGCGCTGATATGCTGACGTTTTCCGCGCCTGATACGACATGGGTGATTGAAGCATCCACTGATAACGTGGAGTGGGGCGTTGTCCCGCAGGTGTCATTTGTGGTCAATGCCGATGGCAGTATCACCGCAACGGTTCCTCAACTAGCGACTCTGAATCCAGGTGGAACCTATCGTGTGGTTGAAACGAGTGAAAATACAAAACTGGTCATTTTCTTGACGGAAGGCCAGTCGAACATGGTCGGTTGGAGCAGTAAGACGTCTTATGAGATGGATGATTATCCAACGCCGAACATGTTCCAGCAATCCCGTGGTCAGGCTCGTGGGGAGTATGATCCCGGCGCTGTTGATTCGGTCGTGCGTGCGTTTCAGCCGTTTCAAACGACGCAACACCGGTCGGGATCAACGACGGGGAATTATGTTTCACTCGATTTCTATTTTGCACGTGCGTATGCAAAAGACCATCCCGACGAAGATGTGCTGATCGTTAAAAATGCGATCGGTGGAAGCGGTTTTGTGACGAATCAATGGAACGCAGGCGACTCGCTGGATGTGCTGGCCGATCCGTATCTGGCCGCTGCACTGGCTGAGGTGAGCGGTGAGTATGCCACGATTGAATTCGGTGGTATACTGTGGCATCAGGGTGAAGCCGATGCCGCAACGGCAGCGAGTGCTGCGGCCTATGCTTCCAACCTGACGGCGCTGTTTGCTCGCCATCGCGTAGTGGTTTCGAGCCATTTCTCGGTTACTCAGGCGCCAGTTATCATCGGCACGATGGTGCCAGCTAATATCGCGGATAATTCAACAGGCTACTATGACGATATTGATGCCATTCACCGCGATATCAGCAACCTGGTTGCCAACGCAAAGTTTGCTGACTTGAGTGGCATTGTCGGAGAGGCCGGGCAGCATTTTTTGGCCGACGGCTACCAGACGGCGGGCGAGATCTACTATGACACATGGCTCGCGATGCAGGACATGGTTACTTGGGTGGGCGACAATAACCTGACCGGCAACGATGCACTGCCCGGCAGCAATCCAGATTCGGACGGCCTGAGCAACTTGCTCGAATTCGCCTTCGGCACCGACCCGACAGTTTCGAATGGTGGCTCAATCGGCTACAGCAGCGGAGTAGTGACGCCAGGGTTACCGCTGCCAGTATTAGAAACCATTTCGTCCAACAATGTGGATTTCCGCGCGGTCTTCGCGCGGCGCAAGGCGTGGGCGGCGGCGGGACTGACCTACACGCCGCAGTTCAGCCCAGACCTTACGGAGTGGGTGGACGTCACAGCCGCACCGACACTGATCGAAAGCGGCAGCGGCGATATCGAAGCGGTCTACGTGCCTTACCCCATGATGATTGAAACCACGACTGGCTGGGAGAAACCACAATTCTTCCGCCTGAGCGTCAGTCAGGACTAACTCCTCTTAGATACTATAATGGCACACTCCTCAACACACTCTGCGCATTTCCGCGTTGCCGCGGCACTGCTCTTGAGCAGTGCGCTGCCAGTTGCTGCCGACGTGCTTTACAGTAACTTGCAGGACCTTTCGATCCCGACCAACTTCGACGGCGTCTATATAGACATTGAGAGCGGCACCAACGACACGTCGGGGACGACGTTCGATTGGGACGTTAACTTATTCTTCGGCGGGATCGGGGTAGTCAACAGCACTGGCTTCCAGCCAGTGCGCGAGACCGACGCTGGCAATGGCACGCTGAGCAATCTAGCGTGGGGCGATACGGTGAACTCTTCGTCGACGTTCGACTCGAGCGGCGGCACTGGCGGTTCGACCGATCACCTCGGCAGCACTTTTACCGCCGGCACTGAGGGCTACATCGGATTTGAGCTTACCGGCGGCAACTACGGTTGGATGCGCGTGGTGTTAGACGGCAGCGGCAGTGCTTTAGTCAAGGACTGGGCCTACGACACTAGCGGCGGCACTGGAGCCATCGCCACCGGCAACGTCTTGCAAAGCGGCTCGACGGTTACGGTGGATTCATCCTCCGGTTCGTTCACGCTCGGCTCCGCCCTCAGCAACGATCAAAGCCTAGTCAAAGCCGGCAGCGGCACCACCACGCTCAATGCAGCGAGTACCAATAGCGGCACGACTACTGTCAGTTCGGGCATGTTGCTGGTCAACGGCGACAACAGTGCAGCGTCTGGCGCGGTCACCGTCGCCTCAGGTGCAAGCCTCGGTGGTAGTGGCATCATCGGCGGCGCCACGACCATCCAGTCGGGTGGTTTCCTAGCGCCTGGTAACAGCCCTGGCATCTTGACCTTTAGCGACGATCTGACACTGGCCTCGGGTTCGTTTACCAATATGGAAATCACCGGCAGCACACGTGGCACCGACTATGACGGTATTGATGTGGGCGGTGCATTGACCTACGGCGGCGGGCTGACCTTGACATCGAATACCTTGATCGGGGTCGGCACATATAACCTGTTCGACTTTACCGGTGATAACGCCAGTGAAAGCGGTGATTTTTCATCAATCACATTGAGCGGAACTGCCTACGCCAGTAACGCATTTATTCAAGACGGGGATGTTTGGGACGCGATTGTTGATAATCAGACCTATACTTACTCGCAGGTCACCGGCAATTTGGTCGTGGCTACGACCGCAGTTCCAGAGCCAGAAACCTTCGCACTGCTTGGCGGTCTGTTGGCCCTCGGTACCGTGATGCTGCGCCGCCGCCGCTAGGTTTGTATTTTTTAAGATTTTTCATATAGTTTTCAATCGGCTGGGGAGTCGATTGATAGAGGTAAACGCCCCGAGCAATTCGGGCGTTTTTTGATGCCTGGAGGCCAAGGTTGAGACACTGATCTTTAGGTTACGTATTTTAGAACCGCAGATAGCCGCAGATCAAAATCTTTGTATCTGCGTTCACCCGTTTATCTGCGGTTGACATATTGCTCCGCGATCTCTGGCAGACCTCCTTCAGTTGATTCTTCTGTCGATCTGTAATGGTGTCAGAGTCAGCATATCCGCCGTGCGTCGGTATAGCCGTGTGCATCGTTTTCGCTTCTCTGACGGCGGCAATGACGGAGCATTGCCCTCCAATTGCTTGGGTTTTTGCCGCAGTTTAGGTATGTGCACGCACCCTCTGAACGAGGGGTAGTCAGGGAACGGCAACGGGGGTACTATGTCATGAAACCCATGAGGCAGGCAGTCCCGTTCACCGGTTGACGGGAACAATGATTGGCGAATCCATGGGGCTATGTATTTTAGACAAACACCATCAATTGGAAAGAGCATGAAACAGAGTATGAAAAAGTCGTTCCCCCTTGCGCTGATTTTATTGGCGGCTGGTTTTGCCGATGCCGCGCGCGCACCTGAAGCAAAGGCAGATTATTTAGCCAATAAAAAGGCTAATATCGAAGCGCGCGGGAAGGTGTATAGCCCGCAACAGTGGAGTAATCATTTTGATCGGATCGACGCCAACCGCGATGGTATCTTGACTGCGCAAGAGCAAGCCGAATTTGACCCCGCGAAACAGGCCGATTCCATGGTGGCGACGCCAGCATCCAAACCACCCGCACCCGTCAAGACGCAGGCCGCTAAGTCAGCATCGAATACGACACCAGCCGTCACGGCGTCGAAGGCCCCCTCCCGCAGGGGCACGAACTCATCGCTAGGCATTGGTTGCAGCAAGTCAGCGCGAGTTGGCCGCAGATATTATCGAAATAAACTGCTCTTAAAAAAAGCAGAATAGAAAAGCAAAGAATCTGGC
>Ga0206129_10007659_pt1 | contig 10589 bp, 11 predicted proteins | sample Helgoland_Spring_8_FD_148616 | JGI IMG/M metagenome (GOLD analysis project Ga0206129, IMG submission 148616) | Pelagic subsurface seawater microbial communities from Kabeltonne, Helgoland, North Sea - Helgoland_Spring_Bloom_20160502_2 | ecosystem: Environmental > Aquatic > Marine > Epipelagic ...
TTTTTACTTCTTTTCTTTATTTTTCTCGCTGGATTACCCGCATATATATTCCATTCAAGAGTATTTTTATTAATTAATGATTGAGCTCCAACCGCAGTTCCTTCTCCCAATTCTATATTTGGTAATAATATAGAATTTGTACCAATAATACAATGTTTATTTATGATTACATCTCCATATAATACCCCTAAATATTCTTTTGGAACTGTGGGATTAGTCATATATTCACCAGAGTAATCATCTGACCCACCAAATATTTTAACTCCATGTGATAGTCCACTAAAATTATCTATAATTATATTAGAGGATGAACTTAATAGACAACCTGCACCAATATGGATATAATTATTTAATACAACATTTCCTTTGCCTGATATTATTGTAAAATCATCTATCCTTACATTATCATATATAGTTAATTTTGTAGGATTATAAATTCTAGCATATTTACTTATTTTTATATTTTTACCTAATATTTTAACACCAATATTTTTTAAATAATTTAAAGAATACAAATTATTCATATAAATAATTATATGTTTTTATTTTTTAAATTAAACCACCGTTAATATCTATAATTGAACCTGTTATATATTTATTTTTATTAATAAAAAATTCAACTAGTTCTGAAATATCTTTTTCTTCGCCAAGTTTACCTAGAGGTATATTTTCTATTACATTATTTAAATCCTTTGATTTCATTTTTTTTGTCATATCTGTATTTATATAACCAGGACATATACAATTAACTAAAATATTTTTTTGTGAATTTTCTAAAGCTAATGATTTTGTTAAACCAAACATAGCTGATTTAGAACTGGAATAATTAGTTTGTCCTAAAGCTCCTTTTTTAGCATTTACAGAAGAGATAAAAATTATATTACCCTTTTTGTTATTTCTCATTTGATTAACTATAGGATTTAAAATGGAATAATTTGATGTAAAATTAGTTTTTATTACATCTTCCCAATCATTTTTTGTCATTTTATGAAAAAATGTATCTTTTGTAATACCAGCATTTATAATACAATTACCAATATTATGATTTTTAATGATATTATTAACAATATCACAGTCCAAATCATTAATATCATAATTATAATTATAAATATTTTTACTATTAATTTCACAATTTTTTCTTGATATATTTATAATTTTATGATTTTTTTTTAATAAACTCTTTACTATATTATATCCTATTCCTCTACTACCACCAGTTATTAAAGTCACTTTTGATATCATTGTATAATATATATTATATATATTATTTAAAAAAAAAATCATAAAATTATAAATATATCAATAAAATATTTATAATTTAATTAATATGGCAACTACAATCGGACATGATGTGATTATTGGTGATAATAATGTTATTTCGCCTCAAGTAAGTATATGTGGAAATATTATTATTAAAAATAATAATTTTTTTGGATCAAAATCTGTTATCATACCAAAAATAAAAATAGGTTCAAATAATATAATAGGGAGTGCCACAAATATAATTAGAAATATTAGTGATAATTTAAAAATAGTTGGTAACCCAAATAGAAAATTATAAATATATAAAAATTTTGTTAATAGTAAATAAGAGAGGGATATTATATAAAACGACTTGCTTTTTCGAAAATAAATATATCAGGGTTTACTTTGTTTATAAAGTCGGGGTTAATATCTCTTGAAAATACGAAATAAAATTCTCGAAAATATAAGCTGAACATATGAATTAATCCCATCGACGAATAAGAATCACCTATTAATAGTAATTTCTTATCAATATACACACTTTTATTAATTTTAAGCTTAGTATAAATGAATAAACCAGAGCAATAATGTTTAAAATCTCTTATGATATCACTAATATCGTGTTCATAAAATGGAATATTGATAATACTACCAAATAAATATAATTTCTCAAAGCAACTTGTAGGCTCGAGCGTGGTCTCTCTTAAATTAATACGGTTAATGTCATATTCTTTACTAAGATCACCCTTTATTAGTTTTATTAAATCAGACGAATATAGATTATTTCTTTTTAAGAAATTTACTCCTGATTTACTTTTAAAAAAATTTAACTTCCATTTATTAAAATCATGATTTGTCATAACAACTCCCTCTTTTTTGTTTTCATAGACAACCGAATTATATATTTTAAAAAGTTCTTGTCTAAAATGATCTCCATTATATAATAAATCCGCCGGAGAAATAATCTCATCGTCACTAAATATATGTCTTCGTTCAATTTGAGGTTCGATATTTTTATTAATTTTACTAATCAATACTTTAAAAATACAAAATGTGGTTTCATATGTATAATGCGAGTCTAATGGCCAATATAACTCTGTTTTAGTTTTAGTTTTAGTTTTAATTTTTAACAAAAATTCTTTTAAATTAAATACAACAGTATTTTTATTAGAATTTAGTTGTGTATATAAATGATTATAAATTAAGTCTGAAAATGATTTTTTAAAGGGTTTTTTAATTTTTCTGGATATATTTCAACTTTGTCAGGTACTGTGAAAATAAAAATATTTAGATTTTTATTTGTAATTTTTTTAATACTTTCTATATGTTTATTTAATATATTATAGTTTACCATATCGGTATCATATTTTTGGATAACTTTATTTGAATCGTTGTTCAAAAATAACATATTATCACCAACTATATATTGCATATTTATATATATATAAATATTTTTATATATATATATATATAAAATGAAAAGTCGCTTATCAAATCTGCAACTAAATAGTAATTCTTTAAACGTGTTAGAGACTACGAATAAATCTATTACCGGGAGAATTTTTCATAAACATACTTATATTTTATATGATATAAGAACCTTATTAGGAACAAATTTAAAAACTTACTTAGAAATAGGGTCATATATTGGCTCGTCAGCATCATTAATGCTAAATCATCCATACGAAACTAATATTATTTGTGTTGAGCCGTGTGTATTAGATAAAAGTCATTACGGGGGTATTATTGACCAATATCACACACTTGAAAAAACATTACAAATTAACAATAAAAATAATTATAGTTTCAGTATAGAAAAAAATTTTTCACACGATATTAAATTATTAACCAAATTTAAAACTTATAATTTAAAAATAGACATTTTATTTATCGACGGCGGACACGATTACGACGATGTAATTCAAGACTGGAATAATTATAAGGATTTTGTAAATCCAGGCGGATTTATAATTTTTGATGATTATTGTGACAAAACATATAGTCCAGAAGTGAAACCCGCGGTTGATGATATTGTTAAAAATTTAAATACAGATTCGTACGAAATAATAGGCTCAATCGATAATATCCATAACTTGAACCAAGGGGATTTAACCTATAAATATCCCAATAATATTAACGAGTTTATAATATATAAAAAATTACTTAATGAATAAATTATTTAAGTAAGTTAATAATAAAGTCTATATCTTTTATAGTCATATTAACTGTACAAGGTAGGCATAAAATTTTATTATATATTTCCAAAGTGTTTTTGGTTTCTTTTAGGGGGTGATAATATTTTCTACTGAAAATACCATTTTCTATTAACCTATTTTTAATTATATCATTATATTCATTGAATAATAGACAAAAACAACTGGGCATAATTTTATCTTCATCATGAAATGATGGAAATAATTTTAATGGCAAATTTGCCTGAATAATTTGTTCTTTAAAATACTTATAAAGACGTTTATGTTTATTAACTATATCATCAAAATTATCTAAATATTGTATAATATAAATTGCGGATATATCCGACATTTTACAATTATTGCCCTCTCTAACCCAATAATTTTCTCCTAATGCTATACCAAAATTATTTAAACATCTAATATTATTTTCGTATTTTCTATCTACAATAATGGCACCTCCTTCACCAAATCCCAATGGTTTTGTATGATGAAAACTAATAGTAGAACCATGACCATAATTACAACAAGATTTCCCCTTGTAAAATGTAAATGGTGTAGCTGCATTATCAAAAATTAAAAATTTATTATTCTCTTTTGCCCAGATTTCATATTTATCAATATCTACTATATTACCAAAAATATTTGTAACTATTATACCTCCTATACTATCATCCAATTCATTTAAATTTAACCCGCCATATTTATCAATATCGATAATTTTAGCATTTGATAAGGTTCCTTGAGCCGAGGGGGGGAAAGTGAAAGATTGGGTTGCCCAATTTATTATTTTATTTTCAAAATAGACAATTGATGCTGCGAGGGAATGAAGGGCTACTGAACCATTTGTTACAGCAATAATTGCTTTAGAATCATCAATTTGTAATTTTTCTCTTATAATTTGTTCTAATAATTGAACGTTTGGTCCATTATTAGTAAAATGATTAGTTTTTAATGAAGAGTTCATTAATTGGTCTACTCTATTCTTATTAATATTTTTTTTTGGCACCCAGTTTATTTTCATTTATATATATATATAAAATGAAAAAAATATTGGTTTTTTTGGATCTTGTCAATTACATCTTTGTGATAAATTCTTTTTAAATGAAAAAATTAAACAAAAATAATTAATTATTTAAATACTAAAAATGTAAAGATAATTAAAACATTTTTAATCAAATTGCCAATTTATCCTTTAAATTGGAGTGGTTTCGGTGAAAATAAAACAGATTATTTAAATTGGGAGGGTTTAGATAATATTAATTATAAAGAAAAATTTAAAAAGTGTATAGAAAGTATTCGTAAAAATAATATTAAAAGTGATTTAAGTATGGAACTAACTGAATTTATATTAAATAATTTTAATAAGCAATTATTATTTACACATTCATTACATCCAACAAACATATTATTATATCAATTATGGAAATATATTTTACAAAATATTGATATTGATATTAATAATTACAAATATGATTTAAATCCATATTTTTTTGGTAATATGAAATTAGTAAATATATGGCATCAACCTTTTACAAGCAAAATGGTAAAAGATTTAGATATTCAATTTAGAGATATTGTTATTAATGATCAATTTTACATTAATAGATATAATAAATTTAAATCAGCGTTTTAAAATATAAGTTGTAAATAACTCCATGTATAATAATCATTAATTATTATTCCAACAGTTTTTTTCAATAGCTGCAACTTTTTAATTAACTCTTAGGAATATTACCATCTGTTTTTTTTGTTACCGTGCATTGAGGTATATATATACATTTTATTTTCCCATTAATTTGTAATGTATTTAAATTATTTAATATATCCATGTCAGATGGTATTGTTTTATATTCTATTAGTTCTTTATTTTTAATTTGTTCAATAATCTTGATCCTCTTCTCTAATATTTCAATAAATAAAGAACCTAATGTTATTAAATTAATAGTCCACGATGAATGAACAGAATTCGCGGCGTGCACAATAAAATTATTATATTTTAATTCAATATTCTTTTTATTATGAAATTCCGCAGGTAATGTTCGCGACTTATAGTTTGCCTTATTTACCATAAAATCTACCTCCGGAAATTTTAATATTGTTCTATTGACTACTTCAATATGATTATTTTCCCATATATCATCATCGTCTAGGTGTAAATAATATTTAAATCCTTCCGCAACGGCTTTTTTAATACCAATTAAATTAGCTAGTATTCCTCCATTGGTCCATTTGTTAAAAGGCATATTAAAATAATTTTGTCTAAATGAATATGAGTTGTTATAACTATAAATTTTATGTTTATAAAAGAGTTTAACTATTTTTTGAAATTCATCTTCATCTTGATAATGATCTCCTATTAAAAATATTTTAAAATCCTGATTTGTTTGACTTCCTAAAAATTCACTAACTCTTTTTAAATTAGAATATGACGAATTATCCGAGCGTTTATAAGTAGCAATTATAACAGCTAATTTATTTACAATATTTGTAGGTTTAACAATTTCTTCTATTTCACTTCTAAATCGATTATCATGAAATACAAATTCTTTATCTATATTACGAATAGCAAATGCCTCTTTATTAAAAGTGGGATAATATAAGTTATTACAAAATGCATTACATTCTTCTAGACTAGGTAAGTTATAATTTAAAAATTCAAGAGCGTGATGAAAATAAAAATCTTCTGCTTGTTCATTTTTCATAAATTCTTCCATTATTTCAGGAAATTTAGAATTGTTTTTTTTATAACTTTTAATTAAATCTTCATTTATTTTGTGTAAGCAATCTACCATTGCCGTTTTTTTTCTTAATGAAAAATTACCATTAATTGAAAAATCTTGCTTAGGAGTATCAGTTAATTGAATGGCTCCTCTTTCATCCCAACCATTAACTTGTCTATTTTCGAAGATATATGACTTATAAACACCTCCAATAAATGGATAGTCTAGGTATTTATCTAAATCGGATATTTTATTCATTATAAAGCTATCTGTTTGAAAAATTAGAATATGTTCTTGTTTAATAGCATTCCAAAAATCTAAATTTTTTAAGAGTTTATTATGTTCTTCCGATGTTAAAATATCATCTGTTAGTCCAGTAAAAGTAATATTAGATTTAGGAAAACTACTTCTGATATACGCTAAATCGTGTCCAAAAATATGTAAATTCCATTCTTTTCCTAAATGATGCATAACATTTCTTATCACCGGTTCTAATAATTTATGATTTCGTGGTTCTACAATAACGGCTACTTTATCATTTTTATCTGAATTTTGTATGGTTTCGCCGGATTCTTTAATTTTTTTACATTGTTCTAGTAAAAAGTCTTCTAAAAGTTGAACGGTACTCTTATTATTTTCTTTTAATTTCATATTATTTTCCTTCATTATAGTTAAACAATTTTTTACACTTTCTTTAATATTTGTTATTTGATATCTATTTTCTAGTAGTGTTGTATCTAATAAGTTATTACTTCTTTTACCTAATAATATTTCATCTTGTTCTTCAATAGTAAAATTTTTCCAAGTAAAATAGGGATCAACAATATCTCTATACATCTCTAATATTTCATTATGACTGATTGACCCGGGGTTAGTAAAATTAAAGGTTCCAGTTTCTTTGTTAATCATCATTCTTACCGATAAGGGAATTAATTCATCTAAAACAGACATAGAATTTTGAATTGAACATATTTTTTCATAAGTAGTTATTTTAGTAATAAAATTTCTAGGATTTTGACTACCTGTAATAGGCATTCTAATACGTAAATGAAGAGCATTTGTTTGTTTCATAAGATTATTTGTAAAACCCTTGACTATACTATAATTCGAACCAAAAAAATTAGGTTTATCATTTTCTTTAAATCCATTTCCACTTTCAATTTCATGTTCCTTGTCATATTCATAGATGCATCCAGTTCCTATATACGTAAAATGAATATCATTTTTATCACAAAAAAGAGCTAATGAAAGAGGGGCATACAAATTATCATTTAAATTTATGGGGAGCGTTTCTTTATTCTCAAGATAATCAATAGTTGTATATTTTTTTTCTTGGAAAGTTCCATGTGTACGCCCCATGCAACAAACTACATGTGTAATATTTTTTTCAATAATATCTATTTTTATTTCTTCGGTTTCGGCGCGTAAATCAGAATGTTCGCAATTAATATTTTTTTTCTCTAATTCTTCTAGGTACATGCTACCAATCCAACCCTTGTGTCCTACCAAATATATCTTAGCATTATTTGGATCATTTTTTACCATACGTATTCCCGCGTCACCCATTATTATAATATAATACCATATATTAAAATAATTTTTTTACATCATTAGCATTTCTAAATTTTCTATACATTTTTTATGTCCATAAAATTTACAATTCCATCTATAAAAATGGAATATATTTAATTTTTCTCTACACATAGCACATTTGATATCTGCATAACTGAATATTATTTTTATGACTTCAACAGGTATATTATTCATATAGTTATACAGATATAGTTAGCCTATAAGTGATTTAATATTTCCAGGCAGCGGAGATATTTCCGTAGAATAGAAATTTTGGATTTTCTTTAATTTTTCAAATTCCTCTTCCGTTACGAGATTAATAGCAATCCCCTTGCGTCCAAATCTACCGCTGCGCCCGATACGGTGAATATAAGTCTCAATATACTTGGGAACGTCAAAATTGATAACGACTTCTACCTGCTGAACATCAATTCCTCGGGCGATAATATCAGTAGCAATAAGAACTCGACTAGAACCATCTCTAAAATCTTTCATCGTTTGATCTCGTTGGGGCTGGGTCAAAGAAGCGTGGATAATGGAAACTACATGATTTTCTCTTTCTAGTTCTGTTTTTAAGAAATCCGCCTTTCTCTTAGAATTTACGAAAATAATAGTTTGTTTAATTCTTAACCGTTCATATAAATCATATAAAGTGGCTATTTTATACTGCTCCTGTTCAACTCCCAAATAATATTGCTTAATACCCTCTAATGTTACCATATCAGCTTGAACTAAAATCTTAAGTGGATCCGACATAAATTTTTTAGTAATTTCGATTGCAAAATCAGGCATAGTGGCGCTGAATAGACAAATCTGTGTCTCATCTGAAACAAATCTAAAAATATCACAAATTTGGTCCTTGAAACCTTTTGACAACATTTCATCGGCCTCGTCCATAATAAAAGATTTTAACGAATTAGTTTTGAGAGCATATCTCCTAAGCATATCATATATCCGTCCAGGGGTTCCAATAACGACTTGGACGCCCTTGTCCAAGGATTTAAAATTATTTTCCACACTTGTCCCGCCCATAATAAGTGTTCCAGTAAGTCCTAAATAAGTATTAAATGCCTCAAAGTTACTATATATTTGGTTGGCAAGTTCGCGATTCGGGCAAATTACAATTACCTGTGTATCTGGATTAGATTTATCTACCCTGGCCATCGAACCAATTAAAAAACTGGCCGTTTTACCAGTTCCTGATTGGGCCTGGGCAATAATATCTTTCCCGTCTAAAACAGGCTTGATTGCCTTTCGCTGAATTGCTGAAGGAACTTCATAGCCATAACTATAAATACCCCTTAAAAGTTCCTCTGGTATATCGAGGTCGTCGAATGTTTCTATATCTTCTATAATATAATCGGTGCTGTTGGAAGTCATTATATTATATAACGAATATAGCTTTAAGTGATAAAAAAGAACATTATTATTTAATTATAATATTTATTAATAATAGAGATGGGCGAACCTATCAATAATTATGATGGACCTTTATTCGATATAATAAAACAAAAGGATGATTTAATTAAAAGTTTAAAGGGCACTAATGATGGATTAAATAAACTTATAAATCGATTTGGTAGTGACATGGATGAAATAAATAAGCAAATTAATACCACCATGTCTAAAATTTCTACCAATAATGATATCGATTATATAATTAATAGTAAAAAGGCACTAACCAATAAAGTAAATCTATTAACTGAGCATAACAAAAAACTCACACAAACAATTTTAAATAATAATATACAATTTAATAATTTTAAAAATATTTATTATGGTTTAAGTTCCATATATGTTTCGCGTTGCAATAATATTATACACTATATTAATGATAATAGTATCTTAAATAATAAACTTAAAATGTTAGAAGACAGAATCGAAACTATACAGGGTATGTTTAAGTGTAAAATATGCTTTTCAAATACCATTAATATTATTTTAGAACCCTGCTTACATATTTATATTTGCAAAGAATGCATAGATAGTATTATAGAAAATACCGATGATTCCGAAACGGTTAAATGTCCTGTTTGTAATGAAAGTATTACTAAATACAATAATATTTACCTACCTGTTTGATAATTTAATATATATATATATATTATATATTTATATTAAAATGGTCAATAAATGCGCAAAAGGAAGTTTACAATCCCCGATAGATATTAAAACCAATACAGCTACTAATTGTGGTGCGTTATGTGATTTACTATTTTATTACAGAACATCGTCGATTTATTTAGAAAATGTAAACGGTACAATTATTTTTACTTATGACAACGGTTCTTATATTGTTTTCAATAACGAGGTATATGAATTAGAAAAAATTTCATTCTTCACGCCATCTGCTCATAAAATAGATGGGGCGAATTATCCTTTGGAATTAAATATTTACCATCGCTCTCCAAATACAGGCCGTATGGCCATAATATCAATTTTATATGAGATAAACGAGGGTTCGTCTGGTTCGCATGCTTGTTTGGAAGTATTTGCGAGTAGATTTCCACAGAAATCAGGAGAAAGAAGCACCGTTACAACGTCCGATGATTGGAATATTTTCGAAGCTTTACCAGAGATAAAATCCTTTTATACATATAAGGGTTCACTTCCAAGAGAACCCTGCACGGAAAACGTCGAATGGATTGTCTTAGAAAACAGCGCGAATTGCAGTGCTAAATTCCATAATAGTTTACAAAAAATATTAAATAATAATGCCCGCCCCACTCAGGCTTTAAATAACAGAAAAATTTACTACAATAACAACACGGCCAAAAAAAACAATCAAAATTATGGCAGTAATTTTAGATGTTATACTAATAAAGAATTTAAAAAAGCGTGTTCATGTCAGAATATT
>Ga0206129_10007663_pt1 | contig 10586 bp, 5 predicted proteins | sample Helgoland_Spring_8_FD_148616 | JGI IMG/M metagenome (GOLD analysis project Ga0206129, IMG submission 148616) | Pelagic subsurface seawater microbial communities from Kabeltonne, Helgoland, North Sea - Helgoland_Spring_Bloom_20160502_2 | ecosystem: Environmental > Aquatic > Marine > Epipelagic ...
ATAAAATAATACTATTAAAAATCTTTATGAAAATTCCATTCTCTATTATCATCTCCAATTTTTTGATAAACAGCAACAGTTTTAACTTCTGTAAATACTTTTTTTAAAAATGAGTAATTTGTTTCTATATATTTAGTTACTTTATTAACACCTGGATGTAATGCGTCATCAATAACTATAAAGCCGTTCTTTTTGACAAGAAGATAAGCATAAAATAAATCTAATAATGTATAATCAAAAGTATGCCACCCATCAATAAATATTATATCATATATTTTTTTATCATTTAATAAAATAGGCATTGAAATATAAGATTTTTGTTCAATAAGAGTATGATTATTATCTAAGTGTGCATTAATTAAATTTTGAACACCTAAATTATCCCATTGAGTAGTTTGAAATGGATCGATAGAAGTTAAATTATATTGTTCTTTAATTTTATGTTTTAAAGTAAAATATTTTAAGGATTGTAATATAAATAAACTTGATAATCCATAAGCCATACCAATTTCTAAAACATTTCTTGCATCTGTTTTTCTAATAAGATTATACAATAACTTTCCTTCATCATTTTTAATATTTGAATGAACTTTAACATAATTGTTACCTACTTTCATTTTTTTAAGATGTAATAAAGAAGAAATGTATGGCATATTTTCTGGTTTTGGTGTAAATATTTTAGACATTAGAATTATTGCATTTGTTTCAATAAGTTTAGAGACATCTTCTGGCATAACTTCATATTCTCCTTTAGAATTTTTGAAACAGTTAATATAATCTGAAATTCTATTTAATACAAACGAAGACATATTTTTAATAGGTTTATGAAATTCTTGTAAATTTCCTCGAATAACTTTTTTAACTTTTAAAAATCCTGTGTCTTTTTTTGGTTCAAATTTTAATAATTTTTTTAAATGTTCTTTTAACTTGTCTGTATCTCTAAAATCTTCACATAATAAATATATTGGAGTAGTTGTTCCATCATTAATATAATAATCATAAAATACATGAGTAGAACTATATTGTTGTAAAAGTAATATTAAATCATATATTTGTGGTATAAGTCCTTCTCTAATTAATAAACAAATAACTCCGTTTTCATTTAGATGATCAATAGACCATAATAAACTTGGACTAAATTTTTTAAAATGTAAATATGTTTTACACACTGTATCTAATTTAAAAGAGTCAAAATTATGTGAAATTTGTATTAAATCATATTTTTTAGAATCGTATTCTTTGTTATAATTTTGTAACTGTAAATTATCTGAAAAGTAGAAATTATCATATTCACTATGATGTTTGGTGATTATCATAATATTTTTGAATTTTCTAAATAATAATTTTTCAATAAATTCAATTCTGTATGTATGTTTATTTATGTTATTATAGATATAATATAATTTTTTGTAAAAAGTGTTTTCAACAGTATTATATTTATTTATATCAAAACAATTATAATATTTTTCTAATAATTGTTTATCATGTATTTCTTTTTTACTTTCTTGAATATCAAATTCAATCCATATAACAGGGATAGAACACATTTCAAATATTTGTTCTTCATTTAAATATTTATCTATCCATTTTATAAATTTTTCGTTAGAATTTCCTCCTCCTTCTAATTGTGTTTGAATATCATCGTTACATTGAATATATTTATATTTATTATGTTTGTACATATTTAATAAAGGTATATAATATTTTTTATAATTAAAAATTGAAGTAAAGCATATATTTTTAAAAAATTCTACTTTTAACGACATAAAATTTAAAATTTGATTTATATCCCAACTTCTTGAAAAATCATAAGAAATTTTTCTATTTGAGTAAGCTGAGTAAGGTTTTTTATGAATATAAAATTGTAAATGTATATCCCCATTATCATTTGGATAGTGAGCATAAATTTCAATATGATTTTTATTTATCACAAGAAAATTACTTTTACTATCACTAATATTAATTTCAAGATTATTAATAAAATTTATAATACTTTTTTTTGCATTTGAAACTAAATTTTTAAGATAATCATAATCACTATCTAATAAACTAAATATGTTGATAACCCTTGAATTATCTTTTCTCCAAGGCATTAAATACCCAACCAACACAACATAATTGTAGTTGTTATATATATTTTCAAAATAATTTTTAATAAATAATTTAAATTTTATTTCATCCGTTAAACTGTTAATATCAATTGATCTATCAAGTTTTATTTTATTATCATGTCCAATAAAAAATGTAATTAAACAAGAATATAATTTATCATCAATAAAATAAGGGGATTTTGAAACGTTGTTTTTAATTTTTGAAAATTCTAATGAATTTTTTAAATAAAAATTACTTTCTCTATCTTTTATTAATAAAAATCTAATATATTTAAAAATGTTAGGATTAATTTCAATTGGATAATGTTGACTATGAACAGATGAATATGCACTATTAACTTTTTCTTCAAAAATCATATGTGAAATATAAATTTCTCCAGTTTCTTGAAACATTTTTTGTTTAAATTTTTCAGTTGTTGTATCATTCATAAGTTCTCTAAAACATTTATTTGATTTTATTTTTACATAATAATTATCATAATTATCTTTTTTTTGTATTAATTTAGTTTCGTTTTTGATATTAGTATTTATTGTAACAACAGACTTATCAATATTATCACTTATTTCTATATTTATTTCACTATTTATTTTATTATTTATTTTATGAAGATACAAAACATAATCGAGTTGAGACAAATAAAAATATTCAAATAATTCAACAGAATTTTGTAAATAATTTTCTATTTCGTCATTTGTAATTAAATGAGGTATAATATATAACACATATTCTTCCTTTTCTTTATCTTTTATAATTTTAGAACCATAAATTTTAATATTACAATCAGACAAAGTTATAGAACCGTGCCAACTAATATTTTCAATTATTTGTAATATTTCCTCTCTTGTAATATCTTGTAAGGAAGAAGAATGTAAGTTAATTTTATCAGATATATTATTATTTCCTCCAAGTAATTCCTGTGAAGAATGTTTGTTATGTATATAGTTTTCATACATTTCTCTAGTGATATCTGGAGTTTCTTCAGAATTGTAAATCCATTCTTGACAACTATCAAAACAATTAAAAAATTCTACATCTCTTTTTTTTGAAACAAAGTTAAATATAAAGTTTGACAAAATATTCATTTTTGAATATTGAATAACATCTTCTAAATTAATTCTAGAATAGTAATCCCATTTAAGAACACTTTGACTTACATTATCATTAACAAATTCACAAGTGAAATAAAAAAAAGTTACAGTAGGATGTAAATTAGTCCATATAATAATATTATCTTTTTTAATATTAATTCCAGGTATTTCTTCAATTGGTTTTAAATGTTGTTCTAAATTAAAGATATTTTTATAATATAAATGAACATTTGTTTCAACTTCTTTTAATAATGATTTCCATTCATCTAAAGTAATTTCATTATTATCTAATAAAATTCCTGCATCGATAATTGACGAAATATTATATTTGCATTTGTAAATAACTTTTAATTTTATGTTTATAAAATCTATTGATAAAGAATCGGAAAAGAAAATTAAATTTAAATCTTGTGGAGTAATTAAATAATCATAATCTGGAATAATAATAAAATTTTCTGTATTTATAATAAAATTAATTTTATCAATATTTGGATTATCTTGTTTTAATGAATTAATTTTTTCTTGATATTCTTCAATTGTTTCAATTCTAAGATTTTCAAATTTATCTCTAAAAGAAAAAAATGATTCGTTATTAAAAATTTCAATATTATTTTTTTTATTTTCAATAATATAACAAGTTAAAATATAATAATAAACATAATCGTTTTTTAATAAATTATCAAAATCAAATTTTTCTAGATTATGAGGTGGTAATTTATCTAAATAATTTTGAAAAGAAGTTTTTTTTGAAGGAGGAATATATATTGTATTAATATATTTTTTAACATTTTCCTTGATTTCTTTTTCTAGATTTCTGTTATTTGGATTTGTTTGATATTCTTGAAATATACTTCCCTGTTCAAATTGATAAAGTCCTCTTTTACGTTGAATATATTGATCTTTATCATCTTTAAGTTTAATAAATGATAAAAGTTTTTGATTATTTTTAATAAAACTAATTATATTTCTTGTTGGTAAATGAGGTATTATTTTGACTGTCACTGTATTGTTTTTAAAATTAGCTTGAAAATAGTTAAAACAGTTTGTATTATTACCTTCATGAAATGTGTTGTTTATAACAGTAATATCATTATTCATAGATAATATAATTAATAATATAAGTGTATAATAAAAAATTGATTAAAAAATCTAAAAATAACTAAATAAAGAGATTAATTAGACTTTAATAAAAATTGAAGTAAAATAAATATATATAAAGAAATAAGTGATAATATGAGTAATATGATTTACGATACTTTCAAAGAATCAGGATACCCAGATATTCAGTTGATCTATTGGATCAATATTATTCCAGATGGAATGACTGAGGATGAATATGATGAAATGGAAGAAAAGGATGAAAGAAAAATGACAAATCAAGAAAGAGAAGCAGAAGAAATTAGAAAGAAGAATGCTGCTGAAGTTAAATATTATATTAATGCAAGAAATTTATACAATTATGCTGAAGGAATTATTGAATGTCCTTTAGAAAATTTTAAAAATTATAAAGGAGATGAAGTCTATGAACATTATGAAAAAGTTAAAAAAATTTATTGTCCAACAAAGACTCATAGTTTTATGGAAGTTTATTATGTAGAATGGAGTCAATGTAATCACAATGTGAATGTTATCTTTTTTAATATTACAAATAAATGGTTATTATCAAAGGCAGAAACTGATATTCCAGAAGACAAATCACTTTTAACTGCGATTCATAGAGATATTACTTTAAGAAATGATCTTGTTGATGATTGGGATGATGCTGCTGAATATAAATTAAATTTTATTTTTAAAGAAATTGAAAAAAAACAATTTTATAAATTAAGAGAATTAACACATGATAAATCTTTAATATCTCCTTTTTGTTATCAATTAAATAATATTAATAAAATGATTGATTCAGAAGATATACCAAAGTATGAATTAATTACAGATGATAATTTATTTTCTTATCAAGATGGTGAAAGAATTTATAATTATTACAGAGACGAAGACGTAACTGTTGATAGTTTTACAAAAACTAGAATTAAAGGAATGATTGTTATGGATGATGTTGGTATTGGTAAGACAAAACAAGGATTAGAATTAATTGTTGAGCAAAATTTTAAAAGAAATAAAAATGGTTTATCTTTTATTAAAACTTTAATATTAGTTCCTGATCACTTAAAAAGTCATTGGGAAGGAGAAATGATTAAACATTTTTCACAATTTGATGAACATACTAAATTAATGACATTTAGTGAACTTCAACAGAGTTCTATTAAAGAAAAGGATTTTGATAGAATTATTGTTGATGAAATACATGAATTGTATTCAAAGAGTGAAAATGAACCAGTTTTTGAGAAGATTGAGGAACTTAAATTTCATTTCAAACATGGATTTACAGGAACTCCCTTTTGTACAAAAGATGCTGGTTATTATTTATTAAAATTTTTAACTGATGCGGATATTGATTTGGATAATTTTACAAGGTATGATTATATTCAAGAAATAATGCCAAGAATTTTTACAAGAAATACTCGTGAAAATATTCAAGATGAAATTAAATTACCACCAATTAACGAAGTAAACAAATTATTAACATTTAATCGTCAAGAAAAAATTTTATATGAAAGTGAATTATTATCTAAGAATGATGCTGATGAAACATTTTTAAGAAAGTTATGTTGTGATGTAATGATTAATTTTAAGAATGGTTCAGTTCAAGTTTTAACTCTTGAAGATTTTACAAATACTATTCTTGCTGATTATTATAAAAAATATCAATATGAACAAGAAATTTGTGATAATACTCAACGAATTATTGAAAGTATTGAAAAGAAAATTGAAGAATTCAAAGAACAAGGAAATGAAAATGAAGATATTAATAGTAATATTAAATTAGCAATTTTAGGATTAGAAGATAAAAAACAAATGTTACATAGAAGATTTATTAGAGAATCAATAAAAAGAGATAATAGAAAATCTTCATATGAATTTTTGAAATCTCAGGTTGATTCTGATAAACAATGTCCTGTTTGTCTTGATGATATTCCTGATAGTGAAGAATATAATATGTTACCATGTGGTCATATTTATTGTCCTGATTGTTATGAAATTTCTGTTGTTAAGAGATCAGAATGTGATATTTGTAGAAAGAAAATTAAAGAAGGAGAAATTACAAAGATTTCAAATTATTCTCAAAAAACAATGAATTATGGAACAAAGATTAATGAATTAATTGTTTTGGGAAATAAATTAATTAAACAAAAAAATGATGGAGAAATTGATAATAATAAATTTATTGTATATTCTCAATTTCCAGATATGTTACAAGAAATGGTTGATATTCTTAATAAAGAGGGTATAAAAACTGTTATTTTTGAAAATATCACTGATGTTCAAAGATTTTTACATGATGAATCTATTAATTGTCTTGTTATATCATCAAATAAAAATGCTTCTGGTATTGAAATGAGTAGTGTTAATAATATTGTAATTTATGAACCTATTAAGGGTGATAAACTATATTTAAGAGATGTAGAAAAACAAATTATTGGGCGTGTTTATAGAATGGGTCAAAATAATATTGTAAATGTTTACAGATACATTATTCAAGATACTATTGAGGAAAAGATTTTTAATGAAACTTATGCAAATTTTCAGATGGAAGAAAATATTCCAATGTTGGATAATGAAAATAATGATATCAATATTAATGAAGAAGAAAAAGAAGTAGAAAATAAACAAGTTGCTATCGAAAAACAAATAGAAGAACAACTAAATGATATTGAATCTGAATCTGAATCTGAATCTGAATCTGAATCTGAATCTGAATCTGAATCTGAATCTGATGATGATGATGATGATAATAATGATGATGATGATGATGATGATGATGATGATGATGATGATGATGATGAAGAAGAAGAAAATTAAATTTTTGTTATTTTAAAAATAACATAAATGATTAAAAATAATTTAACCTGTTTTTTCTATTGTAAAAGTAATTTAATTTTTTAAAAAATTATGAAATTATAAAAATTATGAAATTATAAAAATTGTGAAATTATAAAAGTTTTTTAAAGAGTTTTAATATTATATTATATTAAAAAGATTGTTTAATTATAAAATTAGTAAATTTTTTTATTTTTTTTTAATTTAATTTAGTATTTAAGCATTAGGGTTAAGAGGGTCACCATCACAGAGGTAAATTCCAGTATTAATAATAGTTGAAAGTACTTCTGCAGCAGAACTAGCAGCACTAGTAGCAAAAAAGACAGATACTGGTACAGGAACAGCTCTACAAAATAGAGTTTGGATAGCATTAATTTGAATTTGTGCTGAATTAGCTTGGGCAACAACAGCGGCAATTGCTTGCATAGTAGTTCCAGCTTCACTTTCTAAGACAACACCGCTAATTTCTTGTAAACAAGAATCATACGCAGCAGCAAGTTCCATTATAGTTTGCATGGCTAAAAGTTTTCTTTCATCGGTTCTATCTTTTACATTAGTAACAATAGTAAAAATAACACTTCCAGCTGTAGTAGAGGTTAAGATAGCAAGCTTTCCAAGGTCATCAATTGTTTCAACAACAATTGAAATAATTCCTAATATTTCTTCTGCAGCACTAAGGGCTTGTAAAAGAGCAGCAGCTTGATTAGCTTTAACACTTAATACATAAGCTTTTTGGACAACAGCAGTTGGTTTAGAACAAGGACATGAATTGCAACAGTTTGACATATTTATATAATAAATTTACATATATTTTTTGATGATGGTGTAAAATTTTAATAATCTTATAATAAAAACAAATTAATTAAAAAAAAATATTTATATATTATAACAAATGCCTGAAGGTCCAGAAATATTATATTCTTCTATAGTTATTAAAAAACTCATTAAAAATTATACTTTTTCAACAATAGATTCTTTTAGTGACAAACAAGTTAAAATACCTCAAAATCTTAAAGAAAATTTAAAAAACACAAAATCTGGTAAAGTAATTAATATTGATTGTAAAGGAAAAGTAATGTGGATTGAAATAGAAAATATTAATCAAATTCAAATAAAAAATGATAATAAAGATAATAAAGATAATAAAGATAAAAAAGATAATAAAGATAATAAAGATAATAAAGATAAAAAAGATAATAAAGATAATAAAAAAGATAATAAAGATAATAAAAAAGATAATAAAAATATAAAATTAGTAAAAGATAGTATATTTATACATATACATTATGGTATAACTGGTTGGTTAGTTGATAAAGAACCGGAAAAATATTTAAAATACAAATTATGTTTTAAGAAGGATAAAAAAGAAAAGTGTTTATTTATGAAAGATAAAAGAAGATTTAGTAAAATCCAATTTTTAACTAGAGAAGAACATGAAATAGAAATAAATAAATTAGGTCCAGATATATTTACAAAAGAGTTTAGTGAAAATAAATTTAAAACATTAATTAAATCAAAAAAGAAAATTTTAGCAAGTTATTTAATGGATCAAAAAGCAATGTGTGGAATAGGTAATTATATAAAAAATGATGCAATGTATTTATCAAAATTAAATGTAGCGGTAAAAACATCAGAATTAAAAGAAGAACAAATTAAAGAACTATATAAAAATATACTATTTGTGTCATATTCAAAATTAATGACACATTTAAGTGATTCTGGTATAACAAAAAATTTACCAAAAAATAGAAAAACAAATGAACCAAAAAAACTTGAGATTCCTTATGAATTTAAAGTATATAATCAAAAAGAAACAAATAATGGTAAAAAAGTAATGAAAGTTACTATTGGAGGAAGAGATTCATATTCAACAGAAGAATATATTCCAAAAACTGTAAAAGAAAAAAAACGTAAATCAACTAATGAAAGAGGTTATCAAAATAAAAAAATAACAAACTCTAAATAATTTAATAAATTATTAAATTATAAAATTATAAAATTATAAAAAATAAAATTATTTTATAATTAAACTTTAGTATTATTTATATGATTTATTTAATAAAGTTATCATTTCTTTTGATGAAAACTTTGTTCTAATTGGTTCAAGAAAGGAAATTAAAAAACTTGATATACTATTTTTAAAATCTGCGGGATGCAATGTTTTATTATTAAATGATTCTTTAACTTGTTCAATATTATCAAAAATAATATTTCCTCCAAATTCTTCTTTTCTTTCAATTATAAATGGTTGTTGTAAATTATTTAATATTCTAAAAATAACCTTCTCTAATATAACTAATAAAGAATTATCTTCAATATCACCTTCTAAACAATAAGCACCATTTATTTTCTTTTTAATATTTTTAGGCGTATCTAATAAATCAATCTTTGTTTTTTCATTTGATGCACTCATTTTTATATTAATATCTTCATTATCTTTATTATCTTCATTATCTTCATTATCTTTATTATCTTCATTATTTTTTTTTTCTAATTGATTTGTTCTTAAACCTGGGACCATTTCGTTCATTAGATGAATTCTTTTATTATATTTTAAATCAGTGTTATAAGGATTTTTATCTAATTTAGGTAAATAATCTCTAGCAAGAGTAAATATTTTACGTTGATCTATACCTCCAAATTGAGCATCAACTTGTAAATGAACTTCATCTAAAGCTTGTAAAGTAGGATATAACAATCCAGTCATCATAGGATTATCACTTTCTTTTACAACTTGAGCACCTGCATGTTTTGCCCCTTTAATAGTGATTAAAGAATTTAATCTATATACATCAAAAGTATATTCAGGTTTTAATTGAAATTCAGTTCCTCTAACAAAATTAATTCTTGTTATATCAACTCCTAAAAGTAATAACATTTCTCTAATCATTGTTTCATAATATAGTGTTCTTGATTCTAATTCTTTCAAGTTAGATTTCATATTATCTAAATAAGCATGTAAGTCAGCAAATAATATTGTAACTTGACAATTAGCATTAATAAAATCTGCTATTTTAAGGATAGGAACAAAATATCCTAAATGAATTTTATTTGTAGGAGCAGTTCCCCAATATATTTTTAAAGGACGTTTTTCCATAATTTTTTGTAAAATATCGCTTCCAATATGTTCTTGTAAATTTCTTAAAACAAGTTCACTCATTAATATTTTTAATAATAAACCATTGTTTATATTTTTTTATGTTTTTTATTTTTTATAAATAATAATTATATATTATGATTAAAGGAGGATATGCAAAAAGTACTATTAAAAAAACATCTAAAAAAAATTCTAAAAAAATATTAAAAAAATATTCTAAAAAAGGATCTAAAAAAGGATCTAAAAAAGGATCTAAAAAAGATTCTAAAAAAGGATCTAAAAAAGGATCTAAAAAAGATTCTAAAAAAGGATCTAAAAAAGGATCTAAAAAAATAAAAGTATCATTAAAATTG
>Ga0206129_10007667_pt1 | contig 10579 bp, 20 predicted proteins | sample Helgoland_Spring_8_FD_148616 | JGI IMG/M metagenome (GOLD analysis project Ga0206129, IMG submission 148616) | Pelagic subsurface seawater microbial communities from Kabeltonne, Helgoland, North Sea - Helgoland_Spring_Bloom_20160502_2 | ecosystem: Environmental > Aquatic > Marine > Epipelagic ...
AATTAAACGTCGGAGTCGCATTGCCAATTGTGGACATAGCCCCTGCGGTAACTCGGTAGTTACCAATGGATAGATTAGATATTCGATACGGTCACGATTTATACCGCTGAGTCGCGCAAGCCCTCAGATCGTAAATTTTCAGCTTTTTGTTGTTAAAGGGTTTAATTTACCTTTAAAAAAGTAATCAAAATATAATTTATTAATACACAAGGCGAGGCTTGCCGAGCCATAGGAGAACAAAATGGATAAGCATATTGAAAGCGCATGTCAGTTGCTTGATATGTCTGAAGAAGAAGTAATTAAGTGGATTACTTGCATGAATCCTTCTTACATTATTTACATATCCGAAGGTGTAGGTGCTTTTTACACTGATGGTGACAATGGTTTAATCTGGTTCGATCCTGATTGCGAAATTTTTGAAGAAGAAGGTGTAAAGGTTTCTGTAATGGGTAATTATTGCGATATTGATTTTGAGTCAATGTTGGAAATCCACAAGCGCATTTCTGGTATAGACTACGATTAATAATGACTTTAGGAGGTCAACATGAACGGTAAATGGTCACAAGAAAACTTTATAACTCACCATCAAGACAACCCTCAGATATATGATATGTTTGTGGAGTTTGCATTGCAGGTAGCAGCCAGAAGGTCATATTATTCTGCAAAGAATATCTTTCACCGTATACGCTGGGAGACTATGATTGAGGAGTCTGACAGCCAGTTTAAAATAGACGACGGCTGGATCAGTCACTACGCAAGAAAGTTTGTTCAAGATTATCCAGAGCATTGCAATCTGTTTAGTTTCCGCACTAGAAAGAATAGCTATCACGGGGGTGAATAATGTTATTAAATAATGGTGAAAATTGGGAGCCATCTGACGAACTGGTCATTAAGTGGAAAGAACACTACAAGGGTAAGGTCAATGTTGACAGAGAATTAGTCAAGATGGATTTGTGGTGTGACGCAAACCCTAAAAAGCGCAAAACAAAAGGAGGCATACAAAGTTTTTGCCAGCGGTGGCTTAATACTGCCGAAGAACGTGGCGGTGAATCTACTAAGATACAAAAGTCACAAGAAGCAGAGTTTGCAGCAAAGTATAGAAGAAGGTCGGCTAGTATACGTAGTAGGCCCATCGATGAAAGTTTGGCTGACGTTAGCTTTTTATCAGGGGAAGAAAAAATAATGATGCAGCAGGTTTATTTAAATAGATACGGGTTTTACTGGGACGGAGAATTGAAGAATGCCATTTAAAAATAAACCGCGTTACGTTGAATTCAAAGGCGAGCACCCTTACTTCAAGTCTGGGCAATCTTACACATTTGCTGAGTACAGTGATTGGACAATTAAAAACTGTATTGATGGCGGGGTGATGAGGGCAACAATAAAAGGCAGGCTTTATGGTGAGGATGTTTGCACTCCAGCGCACTTAGCGGGCAAAAGACAGTTTGTGTTTGGCAATGATAATAAGAAATTAGGCTACAGCAAAGAGGCGAGGGAAAAAGTAAAAAATGCTTCTAGGCTTCAAAACAGTTCTGAGCGCATGATGGCTAAGTGGTTGCGGGTGAAGCTGTGACACAGGGCGATCACGTTAAAGTTGAGAGCAGTCAGGAGCTAGAAAAAAAGCTACCCTTCATACTAAAGCGCATGCAGGGCTGGGACTACAAGGTTCCGATGGTTGTAAAATTAGACCCGTACCAAAACACTAGAAGTTTAAGCCAAAACGCTATGTCCCATATTTGGTACAGGGAGATAGCAAATGCAATGGCAGACAAGGGCCACAAGATCGATCACGAAGAGCCTGCCGAGGTGTGGAAGCTGTGGTTAAAAAAGCGGTTTTTAGGGACTGCTAGTTACTCGATTGGTAACCAGCACATCCCAGAGCAAGTAAAAAGCACCAGTAAGCTGACTAAAGGTGAATTTGTACACTTTCTTGATAACGTCTATCATTGGGCTACCAAGCAGGGCATTCGGTTATCAATACCCGCAGAAAGCGAGTATGCCGAGCTACAAGCCCAGCAGGAGGCATAGTGAGTAAGGTTGACCCAAGGATATTAAAGGAATTTGCAACCACGGAAAGACATCACCAGGTACTCGATGCAGTAATTGAGTTAGGATCGGCTAACAAGGCATCTAAGAAGTTAAAATGCGGCAGGCGAACTATCGACGTTATGCTAAGGCGGCTAGAGAAGTATGCAGCTAGTCAGGGGGTATCTCCACACAGAGACTTAATCCATCAGACCGCAGAAGGGTTTGATGCAAAAAGAATATCCACTGCTTACAAAGAGGATGGCACTGTAGCTTTACAGTGGGTGATCCAAGAGCCTCAGAAACGCGACATGAAGGCCAAGATCGAAGCCATGATGGATGGCATGACCGACGATCTCAAAGGGTTTATGAAACCCACAAAAGAACCTAAATCTGTTAACTCTGACTACCTAGCCATGTATATGATTGGCGACCACCACTTTGGCATGCTTGCGGATAGCGAAACTAAGATGGATTCAGATGATTGGGACATCAAGATAGCCACCCAAATACTCATAGAATCAACCTCTAGGCTATCAAACAGGGTAGGCAATGCTGAGGTTGGTGTTCTACTCAATGTAGGTGATTTCTTCCATGCAGACTCTAGTTTTAACACGACTACTAAGGGCACCCCTGTTGATGTCGATAGTCGCATATCAAGAACATTTAAGCTCGCTGGCAGGCTATTTAAAGTGCTTATTAGCAAGATGCTGGAGACCCATAAGCAGGTTGTTGTAATCAATGTCAGAGGCAATCACGATCACGACATGGCCTGCCACTTGTCTAGCTGTCTAGAGCTTCTGTACGATCAAGAGCCGCGAGTCAACGTAGTTCCTAACTATTCTAAGTTTATACACTATCAGTGGCACAACAATCTGTTCGTATTCCATCATGGCGATAGGATTAAGCATGAACAGATACTTCAGGCAGTGATTAAGAATCTCGATAATGAGTGGAGCCAGTCTAAGAATAGATACTGCCATCTGGGACACATCCACCACCATACAGCGCGTGAAGTTGGCTCTATGCACTTCGAGCATTGGGGCAGCCTGACCGCCACCGATCAATGGCACTCAGATTCTGGTTATGGAGCAGAGCGTTCAATGACTGCTGTGGTTTATCACAAAGACAGTGGAGAAGATTCCCGCGTCAAAATTAAGGTAGGCTAATGAGCAATGTTATTAATTTCCCTACGAATGGAGTCACTGCTGCTAAGTCTTTCTGTAAGTGTGGTAACAGTCTTGAGTATTGGATTGGCAGCGATGGCAATGCTTACGGGATTTGCCCTCATTGCAACATTGGGATGCCTTGTGAAATTGAGATATTTGAAGAAGAGGACTACGAATGAAAGCACTAGAAAATCAAGTAGGTGGCGACCACTACAAGAACAAAGCTATTCAGCCTATAGAATACATCATGGCGAATGATTTGGATTTTTGTGAGGGCAATGTTGTGAAGTACATTACTCGCTGGAGGGATAAAGGCGGGGTAGAGTCTCTCAGAAAGATTAAGCACTACGTTGACTTCCTGATCGAGCGAGAAATCAAAGATGACTGAGCCAGCTTACAAGTTTATAAATTACCCTTATAAGTCGCCATTTGTAAACCACCCTGTACTCATAGAGTATACAGTTCAAAGCCACAACCTCACGCTTCCTGAGATGCTGGAGCATATACAGTCATTCCTGCAAGCGTCTGGCTATGACTTAACCGACAAATATTTGGATATAGTAGATGCCGAAGCGTAAAAAGACCACTGTAGCTCAAGAGGTAGATAAGGCCGCAAAGCTCCTACAGCGTCTTGTAAGGCTAAAGGCAAGCGATGATAACGGATACTGCCAGTGCGTTACTTGCGGCAAGATAGACCACTACAAGGACATGCAGGGCGGCCATTTCATACCCAGAGGCAGAACTGTCTTTAAGCTATTTGAGGAAAACATCCACCCCCAATGCCCTAGCTGCAACCTGTGGGGAATGAAGCAGGCTCACTATGTACTACGCTATAGGCAGTATATGGCAAATACCTATGGGGAGCGCAGAGTTAAAGCTATGGAGCGTCTGGCGTGGAGGGCATCACCTAAGTTTAACCGAGAGCAAGTTATCCAGTTTGCCCGTGAACTGAAGGAGCAGGTTAAAGAAGAGGAATATAGGATAGGCGAATATTAATTTAGGTTTTTTTCATTTAGGGGTTTACATTTACGTAAACTAGGCGCATAGTTACACCTCAATCAAAAAACAAAGGTATTAAACAAATGACTAAATTAACTTCTAATCAAACAGCGGCTCTTGCAGTGTTTCATGACTTTATCGAATGTGAATCAGATTTTGACTGGGGCGATTATTTCTGGATGGATGACCTAATTGAAATGCTTACCGAAAGCGGCTGGGAGCGAAAAAGCGCAGAAGGAACAATAGGCAGTCTGCTCGAATCAAATGATAGCGGATTGCAAGAGTTTGAAATGACTGGTCACCCTGAAAAAGGTGAAAAAAAAGAAATGCTCTACATTGTTAACCATGAACCTAGCTGGGCTTAATAATCAAACCGCCCCCTACGGGGGGCAACTAAGGAGAATAATATGAAAATTAATGAATGTTGTTTAAAAGATATCAAAGCCCGCGAGAACAAGCGCGAGGATATTGCAGAAGCCAGAATCTTCTTTGTGGCATCTATGGCCCTTTTAATTTTACTAAGTATTGTCGGTAATATGGAATACAGCGACTGCGTTAATCTGGGGGTGTGCTAATGTCTTATAAAGTGCTGAATGATGCTGTAGGTCTGATACGCGATGAAACCCCACTATGGGAGGGTAGCTATCAGGAACTACCAGATGCAACCAAAGACGGACTTATAGCTCTTTGGTTAATCACTCACCCTACATGGATGGATGACGTATTCCCGCACACAGTTAGCGATAAGCGTCTGCTGGCCCTAGAGGCTATCTACAGCGAGGATGCTACATCTAGGATGGCTGCTGCTATGTTCCGCGATGCTGCGGAGAGAAATGCCAAGGAAGTGGATAACGATGCTTATCTTTCTGAGGCCCTTGATGACTTTGAGGCGATACTGGATAGCCCTGACTTCTTGGAAGAGATACGCGAACAAATATACCTGTATCTTGAGCCGAGCATGGAAGAGCTTGTAATGGATTCTTTCCAAGACCTTAATCACTTAGACAGATTACTTCTAGGGAGCCACTGATGGACGTTAAAACGCTAATCAATGAGGCTAACAAGTATGCCGACAAAGCTATCAGGCAGTCTTATATTGAGGCTAGGGCCAGCAGGTTTAGAGAGTGGATAACCGAGCCGATGGTAGTTTATAGATTACATTTTGCAGTAATGACCGCTTTTTTAGCTGCGTTTGTTATTTATCAGGTTATAATTTACTAGCCGAGGGTTTCATATTCCCTTCCGATCAGTGTGATCTACTGTGGCAATACAGATCAGGCCAAGGACTCCTTAACCTTTTGACCCAGAATAGCCCACTGGGGAGCTGAAACGGGCTACTACTTTCTAGGCGCGTTCCATGTCGTTGCGAGCCTAACCCTCAACCCCTCAGACCGATTTTTACTTGGCTGGGGGGTTTTTTTATACATTACAATGTACATTGCAGTATGCATTTAGGTAGTTTTAGTGATTATTGCACACCGAAACTGTACATATCATTAATGGTATAAACTAAATAATAAACCGTCATTTCCGATCATATCTGGTTATCTATACAATGCCGCCCTAACTTACGAACAAGGGGGCAAACAGTGATAATCTACATGATAGTTTTTGTAATTCTTTCGCTTGGCGCAGTCGCTGCTGACGATCTTAGCTAGTTTACATTATAGTAAAAACCATGCACAATGCCTGTTATATACTCAAATCAGGTGTTATACATGGATCAATTAAACCTTACCAAATCACTTGAAGACTGCTTCGACTGGGAATTGAATGACGAGATAATCCGCTTCGATGCGATTATTGAATCGTTAATGACAACTGATGTCCAAAAGCATAAGATCAGAGAAGAGCTTATTGACTGGCAGGATGGTGTTGCTAACATGGTAGATGAGCTATCAACCATTGAACCCTATGAGGGCTTCAGGGAGTTTGCAGCAATGGCAGAAGAGATATTCGGGACAGAGACATGATCCCGAAAGCAATCCATCAAATATACTTTAACTTGACAGGCAAGGAGATCGAATCGTTTCCCATGTTCTTGAAAAGCAAGGCAATATGCGAAAGCTACGGCGACTATGAATACACTCTATGGGATGAGTCAAGTTGCAGGCAGTTGATATCTGAACATTACCCTAAATACTTAGAGTTCTATGATGACTTTAGGTACGAAATACAAAAGATAGATTTTGTCAGGTTTTGCATATTGCACAGATATGGCGGGTTTTACATAGACATGGATATGTTCATATTGAAGCCTCTGGATGCTTTTCTCAAAAAAGATTTCGTATTCCACAATGTCAGGCACGTCAAAGAAAGATGGTCTTGGGTAGAAAATGATTTTATCGGATCAATACAGGGGGCTAAACTGTGGGATATGGCAATGTCTGAGTGCGTCAAAAACTACAAAGAAAAAGCAGCTATTGATATCTATGATATATGGAAAGGTAGGTTCGTTTTGCAGACTACTGGGCCAAGGTTTTTATCAAGATTTATCAAGAAAGTCGCCCCATCATATAAGCCGATGCACATCGCGCATACAAAGTGGAGCAAAGATAGTGAGGAGTGTTATTACATCAAAGACTTAAAAGCTAATACGTGGATAGACCACAACAAAAAGGAAGTTAAATGATAAGCAAAGAAGATTTGAAGCAAACTCAAATAGATAAGATATTCCCATACCCTAACAACTCACGCTACCACAGCGAAAAGCAAATACAGCAGATAGCAAAAAGTATTGAAAAATTCGGGTTCAACAACCCGATACAGGTAGATGAAAATGCAATGATTTTGTCAGGCCACGGAAGGTTGTTCGCGGCTCAGTCTCTAGGGCTTGAAGATGTCCCAGTGATTACAATTAAAGGACTTTCTGATACTGAAAAACAGGCTTACGTCATTGCTGACAATAAGCTGGGCCTTAATTCTAGCTGGGACGACACTTTGCTTGAGCAGGAAATAGAGGCATTGAGGGAAGAGGGTTTTGACCTTGACCTGCTAGGTTGGGATGTGGTGCCTGATTTTGCTGGCGATTTAGATTATTCAATTCTTGATGACAACGAAATAGACAATGAGCTTCAAGAAATGACGAAAAACGTCAAGAAAGCTATACAAATAGAATTCGAGCCCGATGACTTCCAAGAAGCTCAGGAAGTGATAAAGTTCTGGAGGCAGAAAGACGCTTATATTGGCGGAATCATACTTGATTACCTCAGAAAAGAAATGAACAAATTGTGATAGTTTGCATCCCCAGTAAAGGAAGGCCAGATACTCAGACGCACAAGCTATTTGAAGAGGCTGGTTATGAGGTGTATCATTTTATTGAGCCTCAGGAAATGGATGCGTACAAAGTCCCTAATAAGATATGTATCAACGAAAACGACAAAGGAGTTACATACGTCAGGAATTTTATGCTTGATTGGTGCAAGCAAAACAACATTGATTGGGCTTGGTTTTCAGATGATGACGTTAATGGGTTCGGAATATATAACGGGAAAACAGTAAGGTCTGGCGCCCAAGTGCTAAAGAAAGTTGAAGATAAGGCGAAAAGTTTACCTTTTGAGATAGTCGGTTTGAGTTATGTACAATATGCTTGGACTGAAAAGAAAAGTTATAGCATAAATAGGAAATTTGCTGAAGTTTGCACTCTGATGCACGTTTCTAAAATCAGCTGGAAATACAATGAAGATACAAAAGAGGACAGGGATTTCGCCATGCAAACGATCCAGAATGGTCACGGTATATTAAGGTTCAATCACGTTTGGTTTAGCTGCCCGAACGTAGGCAGCAATGCTGGAGGGCTTTATGAGTGGTACGCTAACAAAAAAGACCATCAAGCGGCAAAAAAAATGGCATTGTCTTGGAGTCCTTGGGTCACCTTAAAACAGAAGCCTGAAAGGTTAGATATAAAGACAGATATAAAAGGTTTCGCCAAGCATTGCATGAGAAAAGTTCTTTGAAGAAGATACAAATGCAGAAAGTCGAGCATGACAGGCGAACAGGTTCAAGATGCGAATACATAGAGCCGAACGTCAAAGAGTCTGCATTGCTGTATGACGGGGATGAATTAGTGGGGGTGTATTTCCAGAGCCTTCCCGAAAAGTACGAAAAGCTAGAAAAGTTAATGGCTGTGGCAAACCATGAGTTCCTTTCTGATAGAGTGCCTAAAGACTTGCTTGAACGCTCTGACGTTATGATTTTGCAAAAGAAGCTGAATATTACCCGAGCGAAAGCAAAGAAAATAGGAACTGTTCAGCAAAGCACTATTATAGGATCTATCCCTAAAAAGCCGCACATGAGAAGGGACTACCACAACAGGAGTCGCGTTCACGCTGTAAAATCCGCTGAAACCTTCATTAAAGCCATGCTTATGGCGACAAAAGAAGTTAAGGTGATAATGGGTGACTATCTACCAGAACAGCTTAGAGAGCATTCTGAGGCTGTTGAGGGCGTAGATGAAAACTATAGGTTCGGCGAACTGTTTACTAGCAGTATCAGCAACTTCAATATATCGGCTCCATTCCACAGGGATAGGGCTAATATCAAGAATACGCTGAACGCTATTTATACGCATAGGCACAACGCTGATGGCGGTTGTTTATACGTTCCAGATTATGATGCTTGTTTTGATATGCCTACAGGCAGTTTATTGCTTTATCCCGCATGGCGAAATGTTCACGCGGTTACTCCTATAGTCCCGACCCACGATGGCGGGTATAGGAACAGTTTGGTTTTCTATGCATTGAAAGGTTTTCTAAATGATTGAAAAAGACAAGGGTGGGCGACCTCAGTTCGTCTTTGAGCAAGGACAAATTGCTAGCCTAGAACAGCTTGCCTCTTATCTAACCAAAGGCCAGCTGGCTGACTATTACGGCATTAGCGAGAACACTTTCCGCGCTGTAGAGGCAAGACAGCCCGAGGTTTTTGAGGCTTATAAAAAAGGAAGAGCGAAGCAGACAGTAATAATGGCGCAGAACCTCGTAAAAATGGCTATGGCGGGCAATGTAACAGCGGCTATATTCTATCTGAAAACACAGTCTGGGTGGAAAGAGCAAGAGGCAGAACCGCAGGAAATCCCTCAAATAAACATAGTGGTGGATGGTCGTGCAGCTAACGCTCCCACAGAGTGAGATATTCTGCTCTCACGCTAGATTCCGATCTGTAGTCGCTGGCAGGAGGTTTGGCAAGACATTCCTTTCAACTGGCGAAATAATGAAAGCTGCCACTGTCGGTAAGAATAAGAATGTTTGGTATGTGGCTCCAACATACGGTGCGGCAAAAGAGATCGCTTGGGATATGTTGATGCAATGTTTACCTGAAGAGTATATTGCTAAATCTAACGAATCATCTTTGAATATCAGGCTTATAAATGGATCATCAATATCACTTAAAGGTGCAGAAAAACCAAACAACCTCCGCGGACGAGCTTTGGACTTTGTTGTCCTTGACGAGTTTGCAGATATGCGCCCTGAGACTTGGTACGAGGTAATTAGACCGTCATTATCAGATCGCCTTGGAAGCGCATTATTCATAGGGACACCAAAGGGAAGGAATCACTTTTACGATCTATGGGCAACAGGGATTAATCGGCAAAAAGGCTGGGAGTCATTCCAGTACACAACCTTGCAGGGAGGAAATGTTCCCGAGTCTGAAGTAGATGCTGCAAGGGCTGATCTTGACGAAAGAACATTTAAGCAAGAATATGAAGCAGCCTTTGTTACCTATCAGGGTTTGATCTATTACGGTTTCAGCCGCGAAGAGTCTGTATTGGCGATTGATGACGATAGTGGTACACTCCACATTGGGATGGACTTCAACTTAGACCCCATGTCTGCCGTTATCTGTATTCGTAAAGGCGGGACGCTGATTGCAGTTGACGAGATAGTCATGTACGGGTCTAACACTGATGAAATGGTTGCGGAGATTATTAACCGATACCCTAGACGCAATATAATTGTTTATCCAGACCCAGCATCAAGACAGCGGAAAACCTCTGCTGGTGGTCGCACAGATTTGTCGATCTTACAAAACGCAGGATTCAGCGTTAAGGCGAAGAACTCACATGCATTGGTCAGGGATCGTATCAACGCTGTGAATAGTCGTTTACTGTCAAGTGATGGTGGACGGCATTTGTTTGTCAGCCCAAAATGCAAGCAGACTATTAAGAGCTTGGAGCGACAGACATACAAAGAAGGTACAAGTATTCCAAATAAAGACGACGGCTATGATCACATGAACGATGCCTTAGGCTACTTGGTTGAATACCTGTTCCCAGTTCGCACAGAATACGCTACGCCACAACCACAAAGGTGGACTTGATGAGATTGAACGCAGATACAACGCACCCTGATTATGATAAGTACGAAAGCCGCTGGGAGTTTTATGTTCGC
>Ga0206129_10007669_pt1 | contig 10578 bp, 11 predicted proteins | sample Helgoland_Spring_8_FD_148616 | JGI IMG/M metagenome (GOLD analysis project Ga0206129, IMG submission 148616) | Pelagic subsurface seawater microbial communities from Kabeltonne, Helgoland, North Sea - Helgoland_Spring_Bloom_20160502_2 | ecosystem: Environmental > Aquatic > Marine > Epipelagic ...
TGATCTATTACCTACATCAAACAAATAGCCACGTCTATGATAAAAATCAAATGCATCTTCGCAGCTCAGCAGACTTGCCGAAAGAAGGCAGGCATAAATTTTGAAATATTTCATAGGTGTTTGCTTTGTCCAACTAAGTATTAAACCAAATTATTTTTTTGTTACACTTTAACCGGTAGTGTAAATAGAATCGTTTTCTAGGTAGATGTTGTAATCTCGATAGTTTACCGCATTGTATGGTTCACTAAATTCAAAAAAATAGAAGTCTGTACCGTCGGACAGTTTCATAAGAAAGCACCCTCTGTTGGGTCTAATTTTATTCAAATCTACAATCCATCCGTATTCAAGACTATAGCCATAGCGTGAAGTAGAATCTGCCGCTAGGATTTTATCTTCAATTAAGGAATCTGTTGGAACAAACACACCGTTGTTTTCGTATTTTCCAATGTAAAACTTAGCACTCTCGTAGCTTTGGTCTGTTCTGTTTATTACATTAAAACTAATCCCAAAGTCATGATAAAAATAATTAAATTCATCATCGCAGCTCAGCAGACTTGCCCAAAGAAGGCAGGCATAAATTATATTTTTTTTCATACGTCTTATTGTATAAAATACACCACAGTATTTTCAGCGGTATTTAAAATCTCTTCTTGGGTTTGTTCAGGTGTTAAATTTTCACCGTATTGATCAATAAAGGTACCGTTTAGCACAAGGGTTTCAGCTTTTGCTTTTAGGGAGCCTATGCTAGGCAAATTAAGGCCGTAGGTCATGCCCCAAAATTTTTTGTACGAACAATTGTCGTTAAATAATTTCCTACCTATCCAGTTGTTGTGAACATCCATTTCTTTTGAATCTATCTCATTATTATCCGAACAACTCTCGTTAAAATTCCCGACAACTTTAGAAAATTTTAATCGTTTTGATTTAGACGATTTCGTATAGTAGTATCTGGCCAAATAGGAACTAAACAATAGGTGTCTGTAGGCATCTTGTTGGTCGTTAGCTCCCGCTTGATCTCCAAATACAGAGTTTTGAGCATCAGTATCTGCATTATTAGAATTGTAGAGGGCACTGGCCGTTTTAGAAGCAGAGTATCCCTCATTGATTGTGCTTATAAAAACACATATTATTTTGTATATATCTGTTCTAGCTTCCACGTTTGCCCCTTCAATGAGTTCCTGTAGGTTTTCGTCTTCGGCAATTTGGGTAAAGACTAGGTAATCTAAATTCTGAGTATAATATTCGTCTATGAGGTCCATATTTTCCTCAATTTCCTCATGGGTAAGTGTCGGAAAATCGTCTACAATCATTTCAAAACCTAGGTCAGCTGCATCGGAATTTTCGGAATCATCGTAGGGAAATTCCGACAAAACGTTTTCCACAACCCCAGCAATTATTTCTATTGACGGCAGTTCTTGCGCTCCATTGTGCACCCTTCCGTTTCTCAAAGCAGCGGTTTCTAGCTTTGTATTGTACAGTGCTTTTATGGAGGCATAATCCTGCTTTTCTTCTAAGAACTCTAGCGGTGTGCTAAAGCGGTGCCTTACGGGCAAACCCTTAAAATCGTCAAGCTCAGTTGGGTCTATGTTTGTAAGAACTTCACTTTCTACGAATGCATTTTCTTTTGGTTTTTCGCAGGATTAAATACCATCCCCATGCACACGGCAAGGCCAATTGTCATTAATTTTTTCATTAGTCTATTTTTATTAATTCGCTAGTAAATATACATAAACATGCATCAATATACATTACTCAATGTGTTAAATAATGTTATTTACTACAAAAGAAATAAAAACGGTGGTTTACGCCTGTACAGTTCGCTAAAATAGAATTGGGCATTTAGTAGCACGAAATGCATTCTCTTTCTCTTACCAATGTACCTATGGTGGTTATTTTGGGTTCATTTTCAATAGCATCTAAAATTTCTCCGCAGTAATTTTTGCTGGTTTCTAGGGTGTCTTGGTTTGTGTTTCCCTCAATGTATACTTTGTAAGTACATTTTTTGCATTTGTCTTTACAAGAATAAAAACACAAGGCGAGAAGGCTCATTAATACAATTGTTTTTTTCATGATCGCCTAATTTTAATAACAGGTTATGTACGTGGTTGTAATGATGCTGTCCTCAGATGCTTCATGATAAACCGTATCGATGGTGTATTTAAGATCAATTTGTTCTTGCAGTTCTTCACCGCAATAATCTGTTTCGAGAATGGTATAGCTTAGTTGCTCTTGGTTTGTTGGGTAACTTGTGTATTGACAGGTTTTGCAATGGTCTTCGCCACAAGAAAAAAATAGGGGAAAGGCAAAAAATAGCCTATAAATAGTCTTCTTCATTAGAAATAATAGTATTATGTTAATTATTATATAAGTGTATTGAATGTAAATGTACTAAAAATTATTCGTCTTTTTTTCTGGGTCTTCTCCATCTTCTTCTTCTCCAAGGTGCTTTTCTTACCAGATCAAGCTCAGTTCCACTCCTTGGATAGGCCAGATCTCCGTAGTAAAATTTAGTGCAGTAGGTTTCGTCAAAAAAAACGGTGTTTGTTGTATAGTCTTTAGAGCTGTAAACCGTCCAGGGTAGTACCAAGCCATTGCCTTCGTACAATAGACCTTCTTGCGCATGAATTTCTCCGTTGTACCTAATTACAACACCATTTTTTGGTTTTGTTGTAAAAGAATGGTCGCCTCTTCTTACACCCAACACCAAATGCCCATTGTCTTGCTGAAACTCCTTCCAGCCGTAATTTTTTAGTTTGCCAAAAGACGTTATTTGAACAATGACCGGAACGGTGTCTCTTTCGTAAATAAAAACCGATTCCCAATCGTGCTCATGGTTTTCTAAATGCGAATTCTCGGCGTAATAGTACCAATATTGGTATACATTGTGGCTGTAGGTTTCTGCATAATTAAAATACACGGCCGGAACCTGATTGTTGGGGCCTCGGTTTTCTAATCCTGTCCTGCCTGTTCCCTTTACTTTGGAGCCAATAACCAAGGGAATCATATTTTCTAAATTGTCCTCTGGATTAAATTCTCCATCTGCATTGGCATCTTGAGTTGTATTAAAATCCATGGGTATAGGAAAATTCTTTTCAGCTACTTTTAAGAGCCCTCCTTCTTGAAAAGTTAAGGTTGGAATGTATTTTAAAGCATCGACGGTTTCATTTCTTCTTTCTTGCGCGTTGGCAGAACAAAACAGGGCAAAAAAGAGTACGGTTAGATTGTTGAATCTCTTGTTAAGAAGTTCCATTAATTTGATGGTAATTTAAGGTTTGAAATTTATAATTTAGGCCTTCAAAAATTAACAGAATTTAACATCAATTAACTTGAGATTAACCCGGTAAAACGAGTAATTAATTTAAGTTTGTTTTGCTTTTATTAAGACAAATATAAACACATTTAGAATGGATAGCGTAAACATAAAAGAAATTAACGATAAAATTAAAGACGAAAGTGCTTTTATCGATTTGTTAACCATGGAAGTTAACAAAGTTATCATAGGACAAGGAGCCATGGTGGAGCGTTTGCTTATTGGTTTGTTAGGGAATGGTCATATTTTGTTAGAAGGTGTGCCCGGACTGGCCAAAACACTTGCCATTAATACGTTGGCTAAAGCGATAGATGGAAAGTTTAGCCGCATTCAATTTACACCAGATCTTTTACCCTCTGATGTTATTGGTACTACAGTGTACAACATGCCTAAAAACGAATTCAGTATAAAGAAAGGCCCCATATTTGGTAATTTTATTTTGGCTGATGAAATTAACCGAGCGCCAGCAAAAGTCCAGTCTGCTTTGTTGGAAGCCATGCAAGAACGACAGGTAACCATAGGGTCTGAAACCTTCGCTATGCAAGAGCCATTTTTAGTTTTGGCTACACAAAACCCTGTAGAACAGGAAGGAACTTACCCATTGCCTGAAGCACAGGTAGATCGATTTATGTTAAAAACAGTGATTGATTACCCAAAGCAAGAAGACGAACGCATTATTATGCGCAACAGTTTAAAAGGGCAATACGAGGTTGTAAAAGCCGTAGTGAGCATGGAGCAAATATTGAAGGCCAGAGAAGTGGTGAAAACTGTTTATATGGATGAGAAAATAGAAAGCTACATTCTCGACATCATTTTTGCAACGCGTTACCCAGAGCGTTTTGGCTTGGATCACTTAAGTCCTTTAATTTCTTTTGGAGCTTCTCCTAGAGGATCTATTAACTTAGCTACAGCTGCTAAAGTATATGCTTTTATTAAAAGAAGAGGGTACGTAATTCCAGAGGACGTTCGTGCCATTTGTACCGATGTACTGAGACACAGAATAGGCCTTACTTATGAAGCCGAGGCAGAAAATATAACTTCTGAGGATGTTATAGAGCAAATCGTAAATAAAGTAGAAGTGCCTTAGTATGGAGACCAAAGAGCTTTTAAAAAAGGTTCGGAAGATCGAGATCAAAACACGTCGATTGTCCAATCATATTTTTTCTGGTGAATACCATTCGCATTTTAAGGGGAGAGGTATGACTTTTTCTGAGGTTCGAAAATACCATCAGGGAGACGACATTAGAGATATTGACTGGAATGTTACCGCCAAACTTAACGAGCCACACATTAAAATTTTCGAAGAAGAAAGAGAGTTGACGATGATGCTTATGGTGGACGTATCCAAGTCCGAATCTTTCGGAACGCGTGTGCAACAAAAACGAGATTTAATTACAGAGCTTTGTGCCGTATTGTCTTTTTCTGCCATACAGAATAACGATAAGGTAGGTGTCATTTTCTTTACCGATCAAATAGAATTGTACATTCCTCCCAAAAAAGGGAAGTCTCATATTCTTAGAATTATTAGAGAGCTTATTGAATTTAAACCTAAAAGTAAGGGTACAAACCTATCCGAAGCCTTCCGATTTTTAAGTTCTGTGGTTAAAAAGAAATGCATTGTGTTTGCCCTGTCAGATTTTCAAGCCAACGACTACGATAAAAATTTAAAGATTGCGGCTAATAAACACGATTTAACAGCCATTCGCGTAGTGGATTTGGCCGAAGAAGAATTACCTGATATAGGTTTAATACAGCTTCAAGATCCAGAAACTGGTCTGGTTAATTGGGTGGATACAAGCTCTAGCGCTGTTAGAGAAGCATACCAAAGCAACTACTCAGAATTTGTTGCCAACTTTAAATCAAATTGTTTGAAATCTGGAACCGATTACCTCGATTTACGAGTAGACGTATCGTACACAAAACAACTATTAGAATTTTTTAAAAGAAGATAACTTGAACAGACTATTCTACATACTTTTTTTCTGCGCTTTTACGGTTGGTTTAGCACAAACACAAATAGCGGTAAAGTCAGATACAAATTACGTTTTTATAGGTGATGTTATTCACGTTGATTTATACGTAGCTACTGACCAAAATTTAATTTGGCCGGCTATTGCAGAACTCGTTGAGCCGTTAGAGGTTCAGGATTTTGGTGAAATTGATACGACTAAGAAGAGCAACAAATTCTTGTACCACCAACGCATTGCATTGCAAAGTTTTGACACAGGTCGGTTTAACATGCCGAGCCTAGCCTTTGCCTCTTTGCAAGGCGATACCTTTTATTCCGACTCTTTGGCTTTGGCCTTTTTAGCGGTTCCTTTGGACACTACCAATGCTATTTTCGACATTAAAGAACCGATCCATGTACCCTTTAATTTTGCTGAAGCACAGCCCTATATTTTAGCATTATTAGCTTTTGTGATTTTACTTATTTTACTGATCTATTTGGTTCGCAAGTTTTGGAAAAAAACGCCAAATGTAGTTCCTGAAGTGGAACTTGTTCCTTGTGAAATTGAGGCTAAAGAAGCCTTAACAAAATTAGAAGCTAAGGGCTATTTGGCTAAGGGTAAGGTAAAAACGCATTACGTTGAGTTAACCGAAATACTGCGCCATTATTTTGATAGAGAATTTGAAATTGACACACTTGAATCTACTACAGAAGAAACCATTGGGTTATTGAAAGGCGCTCAAGTTAATCCGGATATAGTAAAGCAGATTGCTGCTTTACTGGAGCAGGCCGATTTGGTGAAATTTGCAAAAAGTAATCCAGACCTAAGAACCTCATCCAATTTTATGAGTCAATCTTTTTCTATTGTAGCAATGTGTCATGAAATGAAAATGGAGGTAACAGATGCATAACGATATAACCTATTTAAACCCTGAGTTTTTTTACCTGCTCTTTCTGATTCCTCTTTTACTGTTACTCGAAATAGGTTTTAGCAAAAAGAGAACGCCCAGTTTGACTTGGTCTTCCAACTTTTTGATTTCAAAAAGAAGTTCGTGGAAACTTATTTTAAAATATGTTTTGTGGGGGACTAGGGCGCTTGCATTAACAGCTATTATAATAGCACTAGCGCGTCCGCAAACAACCGATGTAAGTTCAGAAACACTTAGCAAAGAAGGAATAGACATTGTATTGGCAATGGACGTTTCTACAAGTATGCTAGCGCAAGACTTTCTACCAAATAGATTGGCTGCTGCCAAGCAAGTTGCTATAGAATTTATAGAAGGACGACCTAATGATCGTTTTGGTTTGGTTGTTTATGCTGGAGAGAGTTTTACGCAATGCCCTTTAACAACAGACCATAAAGTAGTAAAAAACCTTTTAAAAGAGGTTAAAGATGGTTTAATTGAAGATGGAACTGCCATTGGTATGGGCTTGGCCACATCCGTATCTCGTTTAAAGGACAGCAAAGCAAAGAGTAAAGTGGTCATTTTATTAACAGACGGCGAAAACAATTCGGGTTTTATAGACCCTATGACAGCCGTTGAAATAGCAAAAGAATCTAATGTTAAGGTGTATACCATTGGGGTAGGTTCTTACGGTAAAGCTCCGTATCCTACCAAAGACATATTTAATAGAGATACCTATGTAAATATAGAAGTGAAAATAGATGAGGAGTTATTGATTACTATTGGCGAGTCTACCGGTGGTATGTATTTTAGAGCCGATAGTAAAGATAAATTAGAATTAATTTACGAAAAGATTGAAGCCTTAGAGAAAACCGAATTAGAAGAACTTAAGTTCTACAATCACGAAGAGAAATTTGAATTTTTGGCCCTAGTTGCACTCGTATTATTAGTTCTTGAGTTTATCCTTCAGTACACCGTATTAAAAAATATTGCCTAATGTTTGATCTGGGAAATCCACAATACCAATATTTACTCATTCTACCTTTGGTCGTTTGGTTGGTTTATCTTTTTTATAAATCTTGGCGTAAACGAAAGCAAGTTGCCTTTGCTGAGGCTTCTTTGTTGTCTCAAATTAACCCTAAATTATCCAATAGGAAAAGTACAATTAAAATGCTGTGTCAATTTTTAGGTTTGGTTTGTTTGGTGATTGCACTACTCAACCCTAGAATAGGTACCCGTTTAGAAACCGTTACCAGAAAGGGAGTAGACGTAGTTTTTGCTATTGATGTTTCCAAAAGTATGTTGGCAGAGGATGTAACTCCTAATAGAATTTTAAAAGCCAAACAAATTTTATCTAAAGCCATAGATGAGCTGGTTAACGACCGAATTGGAATTATTGTTTACGCCGGAAAAGCATACGCACAACTTCCTTTAACAACCGATTATTCTGCTGCAAAAATGTTTTTAAAAACAATTGATACAGATATGGTGCCTACCCAAGGTACAGACATCGGAAACGCTGTTGAGATGGCCTTGAGTTATTTTGAAAGTGGCACTGAACAAAACAGGGCTTTATTTGTTCTCTCGGATGGAGAGAGTCATGAAGATGGTGCTCTAGAAGCTAGTGAAATGGCTTTGGACAATGGAATTATCATAAATACGATCGGAATTGGTACAAGTCAAGGTGCGCCCATACCCATTATTCGTAATGGCATTGTGAAAGGGTATAAAAAAGACAAAAGCAATAATGTGGTTGTTACAAAAATGGATTCGCAAATGCTTCAACAACTTGCATTGAGCACCAATGGTGGTTTTATTGACGGTACTTATACTCAAGAAACCATTGGTTTTATCACAACAGCTCTCTCTAAAATGGAGCAAGTAGAATCTGAAACAGAATTGTTTTCTGACTACGAAGACCAATTTCAATGGTTTTTAGCTTTATCTTTATTCTTTTTCATTTTAGAAATTATAATACCCAATCGAAAAACGCTTTGGATTAGAAAAATTAAATTATTTGGAGATGAAACGAAGTAACTATTTGTTCTTGCTTTCTGTTTTAACCTTTAGTTTAGCGCTTTCTGCGCAGACAGAACGTAAAATTACACGTACAGGGAATACCCAATACGAATCGGGAAATTTTGTGGATGCAGAAATTAATTATAAGAAAGCACTAGAACAAAATGCCAACCTTTTAGAAGCCCAATTTAATTTAGGAGATGCTTTGGCCAAACAAGACCGTTTTGAGGAAGCTTTGGCTTCTTTTGATCTGGTAAGCTCAACATCAGATGATAAAGAACTTAAAGCAAATGCTTTTCATAATAAAGGGAATGTGCAATTGCAACAACAAGATTTAGAAGGTGCAATTGAATCCTATAAGGAAGCGCTAAGAACCAATCCTAAAGACCACCAAACAAGGTACAATTATGCCTATGCAAAGAAGCAATTAGAGCAGCAACAAGAACAGGAGCAAGAACAGGAACAAAATCAAGACCAGGATCAGGATCAGGATCAAGAACAGCAAGAAAACGAAAATTCTGACGATAAAGACAATCAGAATAAGGAAGACGCTGAAAATGGTGAACAAGACGATTCAGAGCAAGACAAGCAAGACCAACAAGACCAAAAAGATCAGGGCGATACCAAAGAGGATGAAACCCAAGAAAATGATCAAAATTCTGGTGAAACTGATGGAGAAGAAGCCAAGGACGACCAAGAAGAAAAGCAAGGTGAGGCAAAGGAGAATAAACTTAGTCCTGAAGAAGCTCAAAGACTTTTAGAAGCCTTAAAACAAGAAGAAAACAAGGTGCAAGCCAAAATGAAAAAGCATAAAATAAAAGGTTCTAAAGTGAAAATTGAAAAAGATTGGTAAAACAAATGAAAAACTATTTATTCCTTTTATTTTTTATTGTAAAATCTGTACTACTATCAGCGCAGACCTTTAGTGCATCCATAAATAAAAATAAAGTAGGGTTAAACGAGCAGTTTACCTTAACCTATACTTTAGATGAAAGTGGCGATCGTTTTGTAGCACCCAACCTTTCAAACTTCTCTGTTTTGGCAGGTCCAAGCTCTTCATCGAGTACAAGTATTATCAACGGAAAAGTTAGTAAAGAAACATCTTACACCTATCGGTTACGTTCCAAAAAGGTGGGTGCTTTCACTATTTATCCTGCAAAAATTAGAGTTAAGGGCAAAGAATTAAAATCCAACACACTTTCAATACAGGTTTTAAAGTCTAGCCCTAAGGCTACTTCAAACACTTCGCCTGAAGCTATAGCAAAGCGCAACGTTTTTGTTCAGTTAGAGCTCAGTAATTCCAATCCCTATGTTGGAGAACAAGTTATTGCTAGCTATAAATTATACTTCAGTCAAGAGGTGCGTTCACCAGAATTATTAGAAACACCAACCTTTACTGGTTTCTGGCATGAAGAATTCGGTTTGGGTAAAAATTATCCCATAAGCGAAACATATATAAAAGGTAAAAAATTCCAAGTTGCGCTATTAAAAAAATTGGTTCTTATTCCTCAACATTCTGGAGCGCTTTCAATTGCTCCAATGGAGTTAGAAGTTCCAGTTGCCACGCCAACCAATCAACGCGATTTTTTTGGTCGTAGAACTTCACGTATCGTAAATATTATTTGTTCTACGGGTAAAAGATCGCTAAAGGTTAAGGCTTTGCCGAAACAAAATATGCCTGTAGGTTTTAGTGGTGCTGTAGGTTCTTTCGAGTTCACAACTAAGTTAGATCGAGACTCGATACAAACAAATGAATCAGCTAATTTGTCGTTAAGAGTTTCGGGTAGTGGAAATTTAAGAATGATTGAGTTGCCCGAATTTGATGTACCTATTGATATTGAGGCTTATGAACCCAAATACAAAGAGAACATCAATCTTGAAAAATTCGGCTTGTCTGGATTTAAAAGAGAAGAGTATCTATTAATTCCTCGTAACAAGGGTGTTTATAAAATTGGCTCTGTTCGTTTTAGTTATTTTAATCCCTCTAAAAAGAAGTACATAACTATAAACAGCCCTTCTTATACGCTTAAAGTAAAAGGGGCGTCCTCAGCAAGTGCCACGCCCGTTGTTCTAAATAGCTTTACCAAAGAAGATGTAAGTTTTATTGGGAAAGACATTTTATACATCAAAACATCCTTAACGAATACGCGTACTTCCAAAGCCTACTTTTTTGGTTCAACGGCTTTCTATCTTATTCTATTTATTCCTTTGTTTCTTGTTATAGCTGTTTTGGTTATTTTGTTACTAAGTAAAAAATCGATTATTAATCTAAAGAAATTTAAAGAGGGCTCTTCAGCTAAACAAGCCATCCGCGTTTTAAATGATCCTGAACTAGAATTGCATACCGCCATTGAAAATTCATTGCAAACTTTTATGTTTAAAAAGTGGCGTTTAAA
>Ga0206129_10007681_pt1 | contig 10567 bp, 12 predicted proteins | sample Helgoland_Spring_8_FD_148616 | JGI IMG/M metagenome (GOLD analysis project Ga0206129, IMG submission 148616) | Pelagic subsurface seawater microbial communities from Kabeltonne, Helgoland, North Sea - Helgoland_Spring_Bloom_20160502_2 | ecosystem: Environmental > Aquatic > Marine > Epipelagic ...
TGCGACAGTTTGTCGATTTCCTGTTGACGCTACTACCCCCCCAGCCATAAGCTACCGCCAATAAGTCGGTCAGTCCGACAGGGAGAAGAATAAGAAAGGAAGACCCGGAGAGGTCTTCCTTTTTTTGTATTCGATTGCCAGGCTGGATCGACCAATAATTGCATAGCCTGAGCGCTTGCTCCCACTTGCCAACCGCGCTGCTATAGGCAAGGTAAGGGTGAATTCGCTACTTAGATGACCGCCAGGCACTGACAGTGCAATGTGCACGTGTTATGCAAGCAAAAAATACTAACTAACTCAGGACTGCTTTTATGATCACTCGTCTTTCTACCTTCGCTCTTGTCACGTGTTTAGCCCTCTCAAATGGTGCATATGCCCAGGAAACAACGACCGAGGAAGAAACACCATCAACTGTGCCTTCTTCCGAGGGTGATTTGAATTTGGGTGAAGACACGTCCATGCCGCAAATAGGCCAGACCTACGTCCGCGAGATTGAGCAAGATTGGGAGATCCAATGCGTGCGTGTCGAGAACGGCGAAAACGAGCCGTGCCAGATGTATCAGCTTTTGCAGAATGAAGCGGGCAACCCTGTCGCTGAGGTGAGCCTGTTCAAGCTCCCACAGGGTGGTCAAGCAGTAGCCGGTGCAACTGTGATTGTTCCTTTGGAAACAGCCTTGCAAGCCCAGCTGCGCATCGCCGTTGATGGTGCGCAAAGCAAGCGCTACCCCTATTCTTTGTGCAACCAAGTCGGCTGTTTCGCGCGAATCGGATTAACCGAGAGCGATCTCAATGGCTTCAAAAAGGGCGCAAAAGCTGTCGTCACGATCGTTCCTTTTGTAGCACGAAATCAGCAGATCCAACTTGAGATGTCATTAAAAGGCTTCACTGCCAGCTACGACAAAACCACAGTTGCAGCGCAGTAATAGCGCCTCAGAAATCATCTCGAAAACGCGTCCTTCCCGGGCGCGTTTTTTTGTGGTTAGTTGAATCTTCGCAATGCGAGGACGGCGTTCAATCCACCAAACGCGAACGCATTGCTGAGCGCCACATCAACAGATGTTTCGCGCGCAACGTTTGGAACTACATCAAGCGCGCATTCAGGATCAGCTTCCTCATACCCGATGGTCGGCGCAATAATCCCGTCGCGCACCGCCATGATACAGGCCAGCAGCTCGACCGCGCCTGTACCGCCAATCAAATGCCCGTGCATGGACTTGGTTGAACTGATCATCAAATCATCCGCATGTGGGCCAAACACATCCGCCACGGCTGCGCATTCGGTTTTATCGTTCGCCGCCGTGCCTGTGCCGTGAGCATTGATATACCCGACCTCTGATCGATCAATTCCCGCATCACTCAAGGCACCAGAAATCGCGCGAGCAGCCCCCTGCTTGGAAGGCATTACGATATCCGCCGCATCGGAGGACATTGCAAAACCCGCAACTTCGCAAAGTATCTCCGCACCGCGCGCTTTCGCGTGCTCCATGTCCTCAAACACAAAGATCCCTGCACCCTCACCCTGAACCATTCCATTGCGATTTGCGCTGAACGGACGACACGCGTCTTTCGACATGACACGCAATCCTTCCCAGGCTTTCACACCGCCAAAGCACAACATGCTCTCGGATCCACCAGCAATCATCACATCGGCCATGCCCGTGCGGATCATCAAGAACGCTTGCGACATCGCATGGTTTGACGACGCGCAGGCGGTCGAAACAGTAAAGCTCGGCCCCTTTAGATTATGCTGCATCGAGACATGACTACAGGCCGCGTTGTTCATCAACTTTGGCACAACGAACGGATGCACACGGTTTTTACCGTCCTCATAAACGGAGCGGTAATTGTCGTCCCATGTGCTCACCCCACCACCAGCGGTACCAAGTACAACGCCAGAGCGCGCCGATAAACTGCCAGTGAATTCCAGTCCGGACTGCGCCACTGCTTCCTGCGCGGCGCACAGTGTGAACTGCGTGAAGCGGTCATAAAGCGTTATTTGCTGACGATTGAAGATGCCTTCGGCCTCAAATCCTTTGACCTGGCCGCCAATCTGGATCGAGAGCCGCTCAACATCGCGAAACTCAAGCGGGCCAATGCCGCATTTTCCTTCGCGCATGGCCTCCATTGTCGCGGCCGCACTTTGGCCAAGCGCATTGATTGCGCCAGCGCCTGTTATAACGACCTGTCTCACGATTTTACGGCGATTAGGCGCTCAATCCCTGCCACGATCGTATCGACGTTAGAGATATCAAAATCGCTATCATCAGGGGCGTTGGCATTAAACGGGATGGTCAGATCGAACTCTTCCTCAATGGCGAAGATGCTCTCCACCAGACCAAGGCTGTCAATCCCAAGGCTCTCCAAAGTGCTCTCCCCCTTCACATCGCTGACCTCAAGCATGGCTTGCTCTGCGATAATGCTGAAAACTCTGTCACGAATGCTCATGGCCGTATCCTTTGTGCCAAATGCGTTGGTGTCGATTTAATTGCTGCCGGAAGTCTTGGAAACACCCTTTTGCAGACCTGCGACATCGGCGAAGAGACGCGGCAAGCGGCGCAAGAGTTTATGAATTTCGATTTGCTTGTCCATTTTGACCGCAGGATAGCCAAGCATCACGCGTCCCGCTGGCACGTTAGAGAGCACTTTGGTTGCCCCGCCCGTGATCACATTGTCACCCACAAACACGTTGTCACTGACCCCCGTCTGACCACCAAGAACAACGTTGTTGCCAATCCGCGTAGAGCCGGCGACGCCCACTTGCGCGCAAATCATGCAGTCATTTCCGATGGTGACGTTATGGCCAATCTGCGCGAGGTTATCGAACTTGCAACCGTTGCCGATCACCGTATCGCGTACATTACCGCGATCCACGCAGGCGTTTGCACCCAATTCCACATCATCACCAATCTGCACAGAGCCCAGAGAATGAATGCGCGCCCAGCTTTGCACGCTTAGATCACCTTGATCGCCAAGACTGCCCCTAACCCGCTCAACCGCGCCTTCTTCGGGGGTGACAAACGAAAACCCGTCGCCGCCCACAGCCGCACAGGGCTGCGCAATAAAGCGCGCGCCGATCCGCACGCGCGCGGCGATCTTGACGCCCTCACGCAGGAGTGCGTTTTCGCCGATCTGCGCGTTACGCCCTACAAAAACCTGTGCACCAATCCGACTTCCCGCACCGATGGACGCGCCCGCCTCAATCACACTCAAAGCGCCAATGCTAACGTTTTCCCCTAGCACCGCACTCTGATCAACAACCGCAGAAGGATGCACGCCCGCAGGCTCACTTGGTGCTGGGTCCATCATCGCGCTGAGACCTGCCATGGCAAATCGTGGACGTGGTGCGAGAATGGCTGCTTTCAAACCAAAACCTTGCCAATCCGCACCCGCCCACATCATCGCAGCTAGTGCTTGGCCATCCGGCAGCGTCTTGGCAAATTCGGGCTTCATCGCAAGGGCAAGCTGATCCGCATTTGCTTGCGCAGGCTCCGCGACGGAAGTGATTCTCAGCGACACATCGCCTACAGCAGTTGCACCCAAGGCCTGCGCGATTTGCGCAATTGTAAACGTCATCTATGCCCTCCCCCAATTCTTTCAAAGGATGTAGGCGAAATCATAGGGCGAGGCAAACAGGCCAAGAAAAACACTGCTCGCAAGAATTGAAACAGCCGAGGTATCTCCGGCTTTCCCTTCATATTATATGCTTTGTAGATTAGCCGCCAACCGCGCGCAATTGCACGCCCGCTTTTGCCAACGCCGAAAAGATCTTCGCATCGCGCCCATAGATATCGCGACGGAAATTCGCGGAGCCATTCGCTGTCACAAACGCTGTGCGATAGACAATGTGGACTGGAACAGGGTCATTCAGATCCACGCGGGTCTCAGCGCCCGTCGAAAGCTTGGACTGGAAGAGGCCTTGGGGATCACTCGTTTGCTTGGCCAATAGCGCATAGGCAAACTCAAACGGTTGATGCAGTCGGATACACCCGTGAGAGTAGGCACGCACTTCGCGGCTGAACAGGTTTTTCGCAGGCGTATCATGCAAATAGATGTTGTGACGGTTCGGGAACATGAACTTCACAAGTCCAAGTGCATTGCTATTACTTGGTGGTTGCTTGATGCTAAATGGGAAGGTTTCCGCAGAATATTCGCTAAAGTTTGCCGCAGAGCGTGAAACAGTTCGACCACGACTATCAACAATGCGCAAATGATCAACCGCGTTTGGGTCCTTCTTCAATAGCGGCAAATACTCTTTGGTCGCAATGGAGCGCGGGACGTTCCATGTTGGGTTAATCACCAAAAACTCTATCACGTCGGAAAATTCAGGGCTACGGCGATCGCTTTGGTTCTTGCCAATAACGGAACGTGTTCTGAACGTCTCTTTACCGTTATCTATGATCGCTGCGGAAAAGTCGGTCAGATTGACCCAAACATGACGGTTGCCACGGGGACGGTTCATCCAACGCTCACGCTCCATCGCGACCATGATCGCCTGAAGATGCGATTCAATCGGGCGGTTGATTTCGGCCAACGTGCTGGGACCAGCCACCCCATCAGGGTTCAAACCACGCGAGAGTTGAAATTGCTGCGTCGCAGATTGCATCGCAGCGTCGTAAGTTTGTGAGGAAGAGCGCTTCAAATAGCCCATAGCCTGCAAACGGTTACGCAAAATGACCACCGCATCGCCGGATTGACCGGCTTTCAAAGACTTCGCAGAGACCTTTTGCCCCCAACCGCCTTTGGCTAACTGCCGCTCCATCATCAGCTTTGCCTTCATCAAACGCGTATATTCAGGCGCTTTTGGTGCCAGAGCTTGGAAGAACCGCTTAGGCGATGATTTGGTGAAATTCGTAAGGTAAGACACACGATCGCGCAGCGGCACTTGGCGTACGATTTCGCGATCCACTTTGGATGGGGTTAAAACGCCAGTCTGTAGATCGCGGGAATATTGAAGGAAAATCCGGCTCATCTCAACCTCAACAGCGCCGCGGTCGCGTGGACTGCGCGCTTGTTTGAGCAAGGCTTGCAGATGCTGGGGATTATATCGGCTGACCGGCAGCCCATGATCAGCCGCATTGGTGACAGCATTCAACAGTGCCTCGCGACGCTTGCGATCCTTGCCACTGCGCCCCGTCCAAACCGATTTATACTTATTTGCCTGATAAAACGCGGCAATGCCTTTGTCTTTGGCCGCGGCCTCTGCGACCGCCTGTTTAAAGGCCGTAACCTGAGCGTCCGCAGGAGTTGCGACAAAGCTATTAAGCGTAAGTGCGATCGCCGCAAGCAATGCGCGACCTGAAAAAACTATTTGACTGCGAAGCATCTGCATCGTTGTCCCCCGAAAAATATACTGAACATGACGCCCTGGCAGAGGGCGTCTAATCTTGTGCCGTAGTCCCGCATCAGCACCATATCTGTCCATTCACATTTACGATGGGACGCGCAAAATCCGATGTGTGGTGCAGCCCTGCACCGCCAATTGAGGCAAAGCTACCGAGATAAGTGATATATTTACAAAATTGAGCAAAAAAATGCCGAAATTGGTTGTCAATTTGCACTCCGGAAAATCGAGTCTTGGTTGGCGATTCGAAACGTGCCATAACGCGGTGACTGAGGGGATGAACAGGCAGAGTATCCGTAACATCGGGTGCGAACGGGTAAGAACGGGACGAAATAGTTATGGCAAACGAATTGAGTACCGTCGTCACGCGCCGCGGTCTGCTTCGTGCATTTGCAGCCACAGCAGTTGTTGCAGCTCCGACCTACGGCAATGCCGCTGGCTTTTTACGGGGTGGCGGCGATATTCGTCGGATCAAGATGTATTCTGGTCGAACAGGCGAGCGCATCGACATGATTTATTGGGTCGAAGGCAAGTATATCAAAGAAGCAGTCCAGGAAGTGCACCACTTCATGCGCGATTGGCGCACCAATGACGTGAAATTCATCGATCTGCGCACAATCGATGTGATGGCAGCGGCCCACAACCTGCTGGATTCGAATGAGCCTTACTTGCTGCTCTCTGGCTATCGCAGCCCAAAAACAAACAATATGCTGCGGTCTCGTTCCAAGGGTGTTGCGAAAAACTCCTTGCATATGAAGGGCCAAGCCGCTGATTTGCGTTTGTCCTCACGGTCGGTGAGCGAAGTGTCCCGCGCTGCGGCCGCGTGCAAAGGTGGCGGTGTTGGTCGCTATTCAGGATCCAATTTTGTTCACATGGATTGCGGACCAGTCCGCGTTTGGGGCCGCTAAACCCGCCTCTCCATTCAATAAACGATTCAAGCACGGTCAAATGACTGGGCGTTTTTATTTCAAGAACTTTCGCCGATCTCACGCTGATCAATCACATAGGTGTGGATCGAAAAAATGACCGCCTTCGAATTTGGCAATCTCACCAATACTTGACGCTCTGAACGCAGGAAATCATTTACTGTGCTGGGATCGTACTCGCTGTAGTCCTTCTCCAAACGCGGCTGAAACAATGTCGGACCGGAATAGGCACGATTGAAGCGCCACAAAGGCCGCCCCACCTGTACGCCATCAAACAAGCGCTGCACGCGGCGACGAACGTTTTCGTCATATTTATCAACGGGTTGGTGAATACGTCCCATCGGTTTTCCGATCTTCTCGCTCAGCGTCCAATGCGCGGGAAAGCATAGGATCGCGGCACTTAGGATATGCTCGTCTGACCCATCCGGTCGCTCCAAAATGCAGATGTCCTCTTGGATCAAATGGCCAATCACGATCAACGGCTCGCCGTTCAGATCAACACTTCGCCCATCAGGGCAATGCATATGATCGCCAACGCGCGTGAACCCCTCAAGGGTTTGAACCTGCGCAATAATCGCCTCAAACGCCTCATCAACAGCCGGCTCGCTGCTGTCAATCGTCGCGTGCACGTCGCCGCGCTGCTCGCCTATCAGCCTTATCCGCTCACGCATTTGCGCAGCATAGGCGGCATCAACACGCAACCAATCGCTCATCTCCAGCGGCTGTATCCCCGGCAAAGCGCGCATCACCTGCATCTCTTCAGGCAGATCTTTTTGGCAAATCTCGCTCATACCTAACCTGTTAGCAAAGCCAACCCGCCCCGTCACCTGCCGAGTGGTGTTCAAAAACGACACTTTCCAACGTCGCAGGCATGCATGCCAGCCGCCGAAACCCTTCGCATGATGAAGCGAACCGGAGGGCCAACACTTGAACCAGCACTACCGCGACGCGCGCAAGATTGATCCAAACCAAGGCGCGACCCTTGGCGATGGCACCCCCAATGACAACAACCGAATCGAAATTGGCCCAACGCAATTAGCCTTTGATGAATGGCGCGCGGCAGGGTTGGAGCTGCCCAATCTCGCACGCATGCGGGAGTATCGCTGGAAACGTCTAACTCAACATATCGTGGATCGCGGCTATGGTGGGCTGTTGATGTTTGACCCGCTCAACATTCGCTACGCCACCGACAGCACAAATATGCAGCTTTGGAACACCCACAACCCGTTTCGCGCAGTGCTGCTTTGTGCAGATGGCTATATGGTGATTTGGGACTACAAAAACTCGCCTTTCCTCAGCGAATTCAATCCATTGGTGCGTGAGCAACGCTCTGGTGCTGATTTGTTTTACTTTGATCGCGGTGACAAAGTGGATGTCGCAGCCGACGTTCTATCCAACGAAATTCGTGTGCTAATTGAAGAGCATGGCGGCAACAACAAACGCCTTGCCGTAGATAAGATCATGCTGCACGGCTTGCGCAGCCTTGAAACGCAAGGCTTTGAGATCATGAGTGGCGAAGAGGTTACCGAAAAGTCCCGCGCGATCAAAGGTCCGGATGAAATCCTCGCGATGCGTTGTGCCAATCATGCCTGTGAAACCGCCTGCGTCGAAATGGAGACCTTCGCGCGGGAAAATGTTCCCAATGGTACAACGTCAGAAGATGACATCTGGGCAGTCTTGCATGCAGAAAACATCAAACGCGGCGGTGAATGGATCGAAACCCGCCTGCTCGCTTCTGGTCAGCGCACGAATCCGTGGTTCCAAGAATGCGGCCCACGTATCACACAAAACAATGAGATCATCGCTTTTGATACGGATTTGATTGGCTCATACGGGATCTGCATCGATATCTCGCGCACATGGTGGATCGGGGATCAAAAGCCGCGCCAAGACATGATCGACTGCATGCGCCACTCGCATGACTTTATCATGCACAATATGTCCCTGCTCAAGCCCGGTATAATGATCCCCGATCTGATTGTTCAATGTATGGAACACCCTGCCAAATACAAAGCCCAGCAATATGGTTGCATGATGCATGGGGTTGGCCTGTGTGATGAATGGCCGCTGATTGCCCATAAAGATCACTATGTTCCGGGATCTTTCGAGTACCCGCTCAAAGCCGGCATGGTGCTTTGCGTTGAAGCGGCATGTGGTGAAGTTGGTGGCGATTTTTCGGTCAAGCTGGAGGATCAGGTGCTGATCACCGAAGATGGATTTGAGAATTTGACCAGATATCCTTTCGATCCGGTCTTGATGGGCGAATAACGCGTTCGATCACCTCCGCGCGACACTGTTGTAACACATCTTTCCTTTGGCATACAAAAGCCCCACCCTAAGAGCCAGCACTAGAAGTCTGCCCCATGCCCACTGAACACGCCTGACCTTCCCCGGCCATTCCGGCCACGACCTTGCCGCGCGTCTTGATATGCCGGACGGGCCCCATTTGGCGACCGCGCTGTTTGCACATTGCTTTACATGTTCGAAAGATACTCCTGCCGCGCGCCGCATCGCACAGCGTCTTGCAGATCAGGGCATAGCTGTTTTGCGTTTTGATTTCATAGGTTTGGGCCATTCCTAGGGGGAGTCCGCCAACACGACTTTCTCCTCAAACGTGGATGACTTGAAAGCGGCCTCAGCCATGCTTGCACAGCGTGGCATGGCCCCAAGCCTGCTCATCGGGCACTCGCTGGGCGGGGCTGCGGTGCTGAAACTCGCGCCAGAGCTTGAAGGGATCAAGGCCGTCGTCACCCTTGGTGCGCCTTATAATCCAGGGCACGTGACCCATAATTTTGGTGGTGCTTTGGATGAAATCGCAGCCAATGGCAAAGCAAGCGTGAACCTTGGGGGGCGCCCCGTTACTATCGGGCAAAGTTTTGTTGAGGATGTGAGCGCCGCGAATTTGAGGGATACCATCACCGCTTCAAAAGCCGCGTTGCTAGTGATGTATGCACCGCATGATACGCTTGTTGGCGTCGAAAATGCGACAAATATCTTTGTTGCTGCTCAGCATCCCAAAAGCTTTGTGACGCTAGATGATGCGGATCATCTCATAACCAACCCCGACGACGCCTGTTATGCTGCAGGTGTGATTGCGTCTTGGAGCACACGCTTTCTTAAGCTGGCGCGTCCTGCGCCGCCGATCGGCACACCCGAAGGGATCGTGCGCGTGCGAGCGGCCGATCCCCACGGATTTTTGCAAGATGTCTATGGCGGCTCAAGCCACCACGCGCTTGCCGATGAGCCACTTGCCTATGGCGGAACCAATCGCTGTATGTCGCCTTATGAGTTCTTATCGGCGGCCCTTGGAGCATGCAGATGCATGACGATTCGCATGTATGCTCGCCGCAAAGGATGACCATAAAAAACGTGTCTGTCGATTTAAGCCACGACAAAGTGCACGCGCAAGACAGCGGGACTTTGGACAAGTTAGATGCGTTCAAGCGAGTGATCACGCTTACCGGCACTTTGGACAATACTCAACGCAAACGATTGCTAGAGATCGCAGATAAATGCCCTGTTCACAAAATATTAGAGCGTAGCTCTGAAGTGGTGACTGAACTTTCTTAAAAAGATAAAGGGCGCTGCAATCCCTGCAACGCCCTTTCCAGATGACTTTAAAGGGATAGCTTAACCGCGTGCACGGCCTACCATTTTCCATGTCAATGGCAGGATAATCGCAGCCATTGCTAGCTTTAGAACATCGCCCAGCAAGAAAGGTGTCAAACCCCACTGTAAGATCGGCTTGTCCCAGCCATAAAGCATGCCCAGCCAGATCAGGCCCGGCACATAGATCAAAGCGTTGCCCAGCAACATCGCACCCGCCATTTTAGGCGCAGAGCGATCCCAACCAGCGCGGGCCAATGTACCAAGCGCAAGAACCGCCAGAACGTAGCCAACAAGATAGCCGCCTGTGCCGCCCATCATGTAGGTCAGGCCAAAGTTCTCTGCGGACGAGCCTGCGAAAATGTCAAAGCCAAGCGCACCGATCAACATGTAGCCAAGAATAGTCACAAGACCCAAACGCGCTCCGTAAGCTGCGCCCATCGTGAGTACCGCGAAGGTGCCCATGGTCATCGGGACCGGAAACATCGGCACTTTGATTTTCGCGGCAATCGCGAGGAGAGCGATGCCCGCCATAACCAAAACGGCCTTCTTCAAAAGTAGCTGCGTGCCCTCTTGTGGCGCGAGCACCTCGCTTAATACTTTGTTGTTCAGAGACAGGTTCATCTATTTCTCCAGTCAAATTGTGTTGCAGCATATGTTATTGGCTCTTCGCCAAGTGCAAGTGCAAAATCTC
>Ga0206129_10007683_pt1 | contig 10566 bp, 7 predicted proteins | sample Helgoland_Spring_8_FD_148616 | JGI IMG/M metagenome (GOLD analysis project Ga0206129, IMG submission 148616) | Pelagic subsurface seawater microbial communities from Kabeltonne, Helgoland, North Sea - Helgoland_Spring_Bloom_20160502_2 | ecosystem: Environmental > Aquatic > Marine > Epipelagic ...
TATACTTTTAGATAAATTTCCTTTATTACGCATTAATAAAATAAACATTCCTAAATTAAGTAAGAAACTCACTATAACAAATAGAATAGAAATATAAATATAGGGGTAAATATCTCTAAATATCATATTAATTAACGGTTTAAATATTTCCAAAATAGAATCGTTAACTTCTTTGTCTTTTAAGAGATTTAAACATTCTTTATAAAAATCATTTTTCATATTATTAAATAAAATATATATTATAAATTTTCATTTTTTGCGTGTTATTTATCGCTAAAAAATATTAAGAAAATGTAATGGACATAATAAGTTTTCCTAACAATGATTTCAAATTTGAGCAATTAACTTTAGGGGTACCCAGTGGATTACAAGGAGGGTCCTATTTTACAAAAATATATAACAATGATGGTAAAGTATTTTTACAATCTCCTAGTTGTTTAACAAAACAAGGTGTTATTAAAACTGGTAAAAAAATGTATGTTGATTTAATGTTTACGCCAGATAATCAAAACATATTAAATTGGTTTGAGAATGTAGTAGAAAGAGTTCAGGGATTAATATATGAAAAAAGAAATATGTGGTTTCATAACGAAATGGATTTAGAAGACATTGAGGGGGCTTTTACAACACCTGTAAGAACATATAAAAGTGGTAAATTTTATTTAATAAGAGCAAATATAAATGGAAATAATTTCAATATTTTTGATGAGGATGAAACCCCAGTAAATATAGAAAGTTTAAATGATAATACAAATAAAATTATTCCATTAATAGAAATTTTAGGAGTAAAATTTACAAGTCGTAGTTTTCAATTAGAAATATCATTAAAACAAATAATGGTTATTCAAGAAAAAAATATATTAAACAATTGTTTAATAAGAAAAAATAATACAAATCAAGATATGATTAGTAATAATACAATATCAAATACAATAGAAGAAAAACCTAATAATATAGAATTAACTGTAGAAGAAAATGTAGAAGTAAAACCTGATGTAGAATTAACTGTAAAAAAAAACGTAGAGGAAAAAAACGTAGAGGAAAAAAACGATTTAGAAAAGAAATGTATCAACAACAATTTAGATAATGATGATAATTTAGATAATGATGAGAATTTAGATAATGATGAGAATTTAGATAATGATGAGAATTTAGATAATACTTATAATTTAGAAGAAGTAGATATAAATTGCAATGATGATGAACAATCAATTAATTTAAAAAAACCCAACGAGGTATATTATGAAATTTGGAAAGAAGCTAGAAAAAAGGCAAAAATGGCTAGAAAAACAGCAATAGATGCTTATTTAGACGCAAAAAATATTAAGTCAACATATATGTTGAATGAAATAAATAATGATAGTGATGATGAATTTGATGAAATGATTGAAAATATAAATATAGATAGTGAAAACCAAATTAATTTAGCATAATTATGATTTTATTTATTAAATAAATATAATCATAAATCAAAAAAAAATTTTATCAGTAGTTTTATATAATGAGTGATTACTTCAAGAAAATTGAAAGTTTTGTTAAAAAGAATCCTATGATATTTTTACTAGGTATATTAGTTTTAGGTATTGCTATTAATCAATATTCTAGCTCTAGAGGTTTAATGACATCTGGATTTTCATCTGTTGGAAATAGCAATGAACAACCATATAAAAGTGCTGAATCCGATAGCAGTATTCAACCTGCAAATCCTTTAGGAGAAAATAGTGACTTTGGATCTGCAAATGGATATTCGACCACAGCAAATGGGTTACCTCCCAGTTGTTCAAAAGAACCAATTACCGATCCTGCTTCATTACTTCCTAAGGATGAAAATAGTGAATGGGCAAGATTAAACCCTGCAGGTAAGGGTGAATTAGGCGAGGTTAACATGTTAAAGGCAGGTCATCATATCGGCATTGATACTATCGGACAATCCTTAAGAAATTCTAATTTACAAGTTCGTTCTGAACCTGCTAATCCTCAAGCGAACGTAGGTCCTTGGAATCAAACGACCATTCAACCAGATTTAATGAGAGTTCCTTTAGAATTAGGTTGTGGTCCTCAATAATTGAATTAATATAATTTATTAAAATAACATATTATATTAATAGTAGCATGGATAGGTCAGAAATAATATTTTATGTATTAATAGCCTTGGTATTATATATTTGTTTAAAAATTTATCAAGAATCGAGTGCTTTTCAATTAAAATGTATAGTTTCCGACGTGGATGGTAAAAAATACTGTGTCAGAGAGCGAGCACAATTAGAACAAGCCGCGGATTTATTAGCCAGAACTACTGAAAAATGTAATATATTAGTTGATCATTTAAAAGAATCGCAACCAAATCATGAAATTACTAAAAAATTAGTGAATGGATATAATCCAAAAACAATTCAAGAAACTTTACCCACAAGCGAACACACAGCCTATAGTGAAAACAAAGGCGAAAAAATTGCGTTTTGTTTGAATACGAGAAAAGGAGGGAATAAATTAATAGATGAAAATACACTTACCTTTGTAGCTTTACATGAATTAAGTCATGTTGGAACGACAAGTATTGGTCATACGCCGGATTTTTGGAGAAATTTCAAATTTATATTGGAAAATGCAATTGAAATTAAAATTTACAAACCAGTAGATTATAGAAAACATCCAATGGGATATTGTGGTATGACTATTACCGACAATCCGTATTATGATCTATAAAAATATTTATATTAATACATTTGCTCTCTGCATAATGGACATAAATTAGCGGTTGTATTATTTAGTTTAATATTAGCAACAAAACAAGATACGCATGTTTTATGATTGCATTTTGTCTTAACATAATTATTTTCACCAAGTTCATCAAAACAAATAGGACATTCATTTTCATTTTCTTTTTCTTGTTCATATTGAATAATATTTTGTATATTTTCTGTAACCGTGTCGCATTTATGTATACAATGTTCCATATGAATAATATCCTTTACATGATCAGAATAATAATAGGGTTCTGTAATAGATTGAATCATAGAAATATTATTTTTATTTTCAGGTTCCTTTTCATAATCAATATAATGATATCTTGTATTCATACTATCATTAAAATAATTATCAGGTAATTTACCCGAATCAATATAAGTTTTAATATCATAATTCATTATTTCGCTTTTAATCACTTGGTCTATATATTCCATCTCCATATGTTGTAACATATTGTATTTTTTTTCATTTATATTTTAACTATTTTTAATATTCAATTTTTTTACACAGAGGGGGTAAGGGGGTGTCCCCCTCTACATATTAATAATACTTTTATGAGAAATATACTTTATGAGAAAAATATTTTTTGAATACCAATGAAATATTATTTTCTATAGTGGTAGAAGTATTTATTGATAATTTAAAATAAACAGGTATTATAGGGAAAAAGGTATCACAATTATATATTGCGTCTATTTCAGTAATATATATTTCGGAAACATAATGTAATTCCATAAATTGTTTGTAAATTGTTTCACCTCCAATAATCCATACACTGTCGTATTTTTTATTCTTACAAAATACTACAAGATCATCAATATTTTTAAATAAAAAACTGTGATCCGGTATTTCGGTCAAAGATGTAGATAATACTAGATTATCTCTATCAGGTAATTTGTTATTGATACTTAAATAGGTATTTTTACCCATAACAATTGCATTATTACCATCTCCTTTAGTCATTTCTCTAAAAAAATGCATGTCCTTTTTAAATTTCCAAGGTAAAGCGTTATTTAAACCAATACCATTCTTTTTATCCATTGCAACAATAATTTTGAAGTTCATTATATAAAATAATATTATAAGATTATTTTATATATGTTTGATATTTTTAAAGTTAATTATATAGTAAAAAATGAAATAAAAAAGATATATGTATTTTTTGGAAGTAGAAAATTAAGTATTGATGGAAATGAGGTCAACCTAAATGAAGAGGAATTATATGACTTGTTTAAAAAAGAACATAGCAATAAAATATTTGAAAATATATTTAGCGAAGATGAATTAAAACACATAATGAATGAGGAAAAAGAAACACATGAAATAACCATAAATATTCCTTTAGAATTTGTTAAAATTTATATACATATAGATGATACCATAGAAGACATTAAGAAAAAAGTAATTCATATTTTTAAATCAGCTATTACATTTGATGAAATATATTTATATGGAGTTCAAAAACAAAAACATACGGCATCCTCAATATATAAAAAATTAACGAATAATAATAAAATCGAATTAACAAAAAATAGAATCATTCATTATTTATTCAATATTTATAAAGGAAACTTGGATGATATTATTGAAAAATTAGAAGATAAAATATATACCTATAATGATTTATTGAAATTGGATATAGAACAGCATAATTTATTAACTGTATGTTTAAGTCAAAAAATAAGCACAAATGATGTAAAATATAACTTTATAACCAATCCTTATGATTGTGATATATACGATGAAGAATTAGATCGATATAGTGAAAATTATATTTCAACATTGAATTCAAATTTATTATTGGATTTTGGAAAAATGGAATACAATACAATTTATTTGGTATTGGCTTCTGATATTTATAATAATAAGACATTAACTGAACATGTGAATTCCAAATATATTACAAAAATTTATTTCCCCTTTTTGTATAAACAAAATATTTTTACAGAAGAACATTATGATTTGCAAAAACAAACTTTATTATCACAAAATAAGAAATTATTAAATGATGTTTTTATGAAAAAAATGAGGAGTATTGATCTATTTTACAATTTAAATCCTGAATTAAATATAGATCCTATAGAGGAAATGAAATATACAAAAAAAGGGATCAATTATATTAATTTCGTATTACATCAAAATGCTGATATTAATATTCCATTGGAAAACATATTTAAATTAATTAATAGTACGAAAGAAATTCCGTTAATTATTTATAATATGGGTTCAAAGAAGGAAGGTTTGGTGAGATTATTTATTGATACACATACCGAAGATGGTAGTAAATTACCCTATTTATCAAAAAATAGTATTATAAAGGTGATGAAATATGGCGGCATTAATAAAAAGGTTTCTTTTTATATTGAATTATCATCGTGTAAAATTTTTTGTAATATAAATAATTCGGGTATGATAAATATCAGAGTAGATTGTAATGAAACGTTATTAATATCTGAAATTGAACAAATTATAATAAAAAATATAAATCCTATCATAACTACAATTCAAAATTATATAGAACAAAGTGGTTATAAGTTACAATTATTTGAAAATTTCGAAAGTCCAAATATTGAAATAATAGATTTAAAATATATAATAAAATATAATATTAATAACCATTTTGTCCTAGATAATTACAATAGTTGCATGTCATATATATTTAATATGATCTCAAAAAAGATAGAAAAGGGTATAATAATGAAATATAAACGAGTATCAAATTTTAATCTTATGAATGAAAAAGAAGAATTAATTACGAAATTATTAAATGGGGGATTTACAAACCTAGAAATTATCGATACGATGCAAGAGAATTTACATTTATCCGAAGAGGAGGCGAAAGATGCATTGACTATCTTTTTAGGTGAGAAAGAAATAGAAAGAAATTTACATGAAAATAGAAAATTAAAGGTCAAGGATTGTGGAGGGTTTAATATTTATATTCGAAAAGAAAATTTTTCAAATGAAATGAATATTGAAATAAATGATATAAATAATATTCAATATATAAAACTTATCTCATTATATTTAAATTCATTATTTCAAATAACAGAACAAAAATATAATACAAGATATAAGGATGAAATAAGTAATATATGTAATAAAAAATCGATAAAGGGAGAAGAGAAAAAAAATGATATAAAATCTTCAATAGAGCAACCAATTGTTGCTTCTAGTCGTATGTTTGAAACAAATAATGGTGAAGAAATAGACGAATTGTTTGATTTAATGGTAGAAAGTGATGATGAAGAAAGTGACGACGATAATGAAGAAAGCGATAATGAAGAAAGCGATAATGACATTGAACTAGGTGATGACATTGAACTAGGTGATGACATTGAACTAGGCGATGACATTGAATTTGGCGGTGGCAGTGGTGATGATAAATATACTGGAAATGAAACAAATATAGACAATTTACCCTTACATAATCCGAATCCTTTTCAAAGCAAAATAGAAAAAATGGAACCTTCCTTAATTTTAAAAAAATCAAAGGGCAAATTTCCTGGATATTCTGTTGCGTGTGCAGGAAATATGAGACGTCAACCTGTAATATTAACAAATGAAAATATGGATAAAATAGATAAAGAATCTCCGGGATCTTATGAACAAGCTATTCATTATGGAACTGATCCTGATCCAAAAAAGAAGAATTGGTATATTTGTCCTAGATACTGGGATTTAAAAAATAATATTAGTTTGACAAAAGAACAAGTAGATAAACTAAATAAAGACCGAGCTATTGAATTAAATTTGACAAAAGAACAAGAAAAAAGTGGTGAGTATGATATAGTGATACCATTTGATGCTCAAAAAGTTCCGAAAGGAAAATATGTTTTTGAATTTAATGCCAAACAAGAACATATGAAATCCGGTAAATATCAAAATCATTATCCGGGGTTTTTAAAAGAAGATAAACATCCAGATGGGCTATGTATACCATGTTGTTTCAAAAAACCATTAAAAACAGATAAAATAGAAAAATGTAATGTTAAAATACGAGACAAAGGTAATAAATTAAATAAAGAATCAAATGACACTTCAAACGAAGAATCCAATGACACTTTAAACGAAGAATCCAATGATACTTCAAAAATAAAATTAAAAGAGGATACTAAAATATACAAGGGAAAATACATAAAAGGTTATGATAAAATTGTTCTAGAAAAAGATAGATGGGGGTTTTTGCCATTAAGTATTCAAGCATTATTTAATACTGATAATAATGAATGTGTATCAAATTCAGGTGAATTAAAACCGAATCATAGATGTATATTAAGAAAAGGCGTTGAAAATGACAATACCAGATCTTTTATTGCGTGTTTTGCAAATATATATTTTGAATATAATAATAAAACATTGGGGTTACATAATGAAAAATTATCAATAGATGACATGATTGATGTAATTATTAATGCATTAACGTTGGATAAATTTATGTCTTATTTTAATGGAAATTTAATTCAAATTTTTGATAATAATGATTTTTATAAAATTAACGAGGATGAAATAAATGAATATAAAAACGAAAAAAACAAAGATAATGAAAATAAACATAAAATTTTTGAAAAAAATGATTTTTTTTCAACTGATCAATCTTTGAATTTTATAAAAAAAATAATAAATGCATATAAAAATTTTATATCTTATCTCAAAAGTAAAGATACTATAATAGATCATACTTATTTATGGGATATGGTATGTTTTGCAGATAAAGAACTGATAAAAAGTGGTTTAAATTTGATTATTATTGAAAATTTTAAAAATAATGATATTGAAAATGTAAAAATAGTATGTCCTACGAATCATTATAGTAATACATTTTTTGATAAAAGAAAAAACACGGTGATTTTTATTAAAACAAATAATAATTATGAACCCATTTATTTGTATGAAGAAAAAATACAAAAACAAAACATAGAAAATAGTATATTTGATTTTAGTAGTCCAATATTATTAAAAAATATAAAACAATTTTTAGAAAATATCAATATTCATTTGAATAAACAATGTAAACCATTCCCAAGTTTACCTACAGAGTATCCTTATAAAGAAAACATACCATTAGACATATTAAAAAATGAATTAGTAAAAAAAAACGGAAGAAGTGGTTATTATGTAATTAATTATGATGGTAAGGTTGTAGGAATAAATATTACATTAAATGGTAAAAATGGATATATACCATGTTATCCTAGTAATATACCTAATTATATAAAACAAGAATCGGGTACTACAGACGAATTAAAATTTATAGATGATGATAACATAACATGGAATACATACGAAAATACAATGGTTTTTTTAAATTTTGTAAAAGAAAGTAATACTAATATTTTATGTAAACCAAAAGAAAGAGTTATTGAAGATGGAAATATTATTGGAATTAATACAGAAACAAATCAATTTGTGCCTATAAACCCACCAATAAAATATTCAACTGATTTACCATTTATAAATATAGAAACAAATATAACAAATAAAAATTCTTTTAATCAACTATCCGCGGATAGAATTGTTTTAAATAATGTAAAAAAGGATGAAGAAAGAAAAAAATATATAAAAAAAATAAAACTAGAAAAAATGTATTATAATTCTTTTAGAAATATCATTAAAATAGTAATCAATAAATATGAAAACCAATCTATTCGTAATGAAATAACACATATAATAAAAAAGGAAAATAATTTACCATACTATGACAAATTAGAAACAATTATTAACAAACTACAAGAATTATGCAATGATTATATTGAATTTGTAGAAGAAGATGTAAATGTAACAGATACTATATTAAATAAAATAGAAAGCAATTCGCTGTGTTTTGATAATTGTGATAATCCATATTGCTTGGTAAAGGAAAATAATATATGTAAATTTATAATTCCAAATGAAAATTTGATGACAAAAAAGAAAGAAAATTCGAATATGTATTATGCAAAAATTGCGGATGAATTGATTAGACATACTAGATTAAGAACCTATTTATTAGATCAACATGGCTATTTATCTTTTTCAAAAGCAATATACAATATATCTGATAATGAAATTATTTTACCACAAAGTTATATCACAACAGAATATTTTGAAAATTTTAAAAATAAAAATATTTTGTTATTAAATGATTATATTAAAACAAACAGTCATGATAGTACGTTAATTACCCATGATGTATTACAAAATTATGATAATAAGGTTATTATAAATACAGATATAGAAATACAAAATATAAAGGAGAAAAAACCAGAACAATTATTGTCTATAAAAGAACATTTGAATATAAACAGAAAAAATGAGGAACAGAAAAAATGTTTCTGGGATAAAAACAATATGTCCTGTTATGAACTAAATAATAACCACTTTGATGGAATGAAAAAATTAAGTATAATTTTCAAAAATTATAAATCGAAAATGTATAAAAGAGGAAGATTCTGTTTTATTAAATTATTTAATGATATATATTGTAATTCAAAATCCGATACTATATTAGAACCCGATATTAAAGCGGTATTAATAGAATCCTATAAAAAATATATACCTTTATTTGGTGAAAATATCATATATAATGTTTTTAAAAATGAAGGCAAAAATTTAAAACCAGATAAAGGGATTGCTTACATTAGCCATATAGAAGATCAAAATGAGAAAATAAGAACAAATCAAGACGAATTGCAAAATATAATAGGTAACGCGTTAATAAATTATATTAATAGCGATATTTATTTATTAACATTACTGGATTTGTTATTATTAGGAATTTATTATAACATTGGTATTATGTGTGTATATGATTATAATCAAAATGCAAAAAAGAGAAATTCTGTACAATTCATAACCAATAAAGAAAATATGAAAGAATTTGATAAATATATTATTTTAAAAATTGCTCGTAATCCTAATATAGTAAAAGATAGAACAAATATAGAACCGTCAAAAAATATGTTGATTATTAATAATGATGATACTATATTTCATACAGAAGATACACTAAAAAATATAGAAAATACCAATATTGAATATATTAGTTTTGAAGATTATATTACAAAAAACGACGAATATAAAGTAATAAAGGATAAAAACTCGACTTAATCATCATTATCATCATCATCATCATCATCATCATCATCATCATCATCATCATTCTCATCATTCTCATCATCATCATTCTCATCTTCATTAATATTTGGTGTATAAGTATTAAATTCATAATTAGTTAATATTTCCAATCCTTGGTTTCGTATAGAAGGAGATAGACTAGTTAATGATTGAACAGAGCTTGATGGACTATTAAATTGGTCTATATATCCATCGTATGATTGATTATATATAGGATTTATTTGAATAGATAATGATGATATAGAGGTTGATCTAACTAAATTAGGTGTAACCATATTAGGTATAACCATATTAGGTATAACCGTATTAGGTATAACCGTATTAGGTATAACCGTATTAGGTATAACCGTACTATTTAATGATAAGTTATTATAAAAAATATTAGAAATATTGTCATCATCATCATTAATTAGATTTTGTAAGTTTGTATTTGTTTGTATTAGATTATTATACCTTTCTGACCACATACTATTTATAGTATTATTAATATCATTCATATCATTAATATCGTTCATATCATTAATATCATCCCCGCCCCAATAATAAGACCTTATTGACGGTGATGTTATCGACGGTGATGATATGGGTCTCGTTGAGGGCGGTGTTGTGGGTCGTGTTGAGGGCGGCGTCGAGGGTGGTGTTGTTGATGGCGGAGTTGTAGGTGGAGTTGTAGGTGGAGTTGTAGGTGGAGTTGTTGTCGTA
>Ga0206129_10007699_pt1 | contig 10547 bp, 14 predicted proteins | sample Helgoland_Spring_8_FD_148616 | JGI IMG/M metagenome (GOLD analysis project Ga0206129, IMG submission 148616) | Pelagic subsurface seawater microbial communities from Kabeltonne, Helgoland, North Sea - Helgoland_Spring_Bloom_20160502_2 | ecosystem: Environmental > Aquatic > Marine > Epipelagic ...
ACTTCATATTTTTGCCTTTGTGTGTAAACATATATCCTGTTGGTTTTCCTTTCATTTTTTGAATAAACTTCGCATCTAGTTTATCCCCGCCTCTTTTTTGAGTTTTCTTCTTTTTTCCTCCAGTTTTTGATATATTCATCTTGTTGGATGGTGGAGTGCTGGGCGGCGTGCTATTCGGTGTATTGTTTGATGATCCAGAGCTTAAACTGTTCGTTCTGGGCGAACTATCTGTGAAGTCTTCTTTTGATGTATTTTCAGAATTGTTCGTAGATTGTGACGCTAGGTTACTTTGCTCACTGGTAATGGCATTAAAAAGATTATCTGTTGTGAATTGTTCGCCGTTCATATTATATAAGTTTATTAGCCCATTTTTCCAGCTAAGAATTTCGGACTTGGTTGCAAGTTCTAAATGAAATAGTGGCGATCTTCCGTTGGGAACATATACTTTATTTCCATGTCCGTCGAATAATATATCTTTAACTACGTGTTTTGCATATTTTGCTGAAGCTGCGTCTCTAACCCTCTTTTGTTCGTGTTTTTCCAGCAGTTCTGTCTGCCCTGGATTATAATTTCCGTTTTCGGACACAATAACTGTATCTAGTGTACTAGGTGTTTTTGATGTGCCGTTATCATTAGGTGTTCTGTTATCATTAGGTGTGTCAATATCATTGGGTTTGCGTCGTTTTAATCTTGGAGGGGTGTTCATATGTAGTAATCTTTATATTATGTAAACAAAACAAAATTGGCTGTTTTTAATTTGAACGTAATAAATGTATTTGTAAAACTTTATTCGGACGTAACTTGTAGAGGTCTTTTACTTTAGATGTTGTTGGAAAGTTGTCAGAACCGTATATTTCTTGTAATAGAAGCCATTCAAACATTCCCCCTGGATAAATATATACATATCTAAATCCGAGTTTGCTTAACTGTTCGTATTTGATAAGAACAGAGTTATCTCCAGTGTTTCTTCCGTAGAGTATAATAGGAATGTCTCTATTTTGAGAAATGCTTGTGTTTATAGTGCTTTCTTCTGCAGACGCAGGGAGTGTATGTGAAATGAGGCATTCTTGATCGGTAATTGGCAGAGTATTGACTAAAAGACAGCTGTTTTTATTTTGAAACACTGTATCAATAATGTCTTCAAAGCTTACTTTTCTTACAGATTGAATTGATTGTGTGGTTCCCATTAGTTATGTTCAATATTGTAGTTTTCGACGTATAAATATATATTCATAATGATATATATTTATATCTTACAAATCGAAATTACTGTATACAGATATTTAGTTGAATGATAGCACGATTTCAATATCTTCGCGTTTGATACTCTTGGTTGCAGATATTGACAACTCTTCTCGCTTCTTTCTTGTCTTAGAGTTTTCGGATACGATGGGTTCCTTTTTCTTGGAAGTGCTATTACGACTATTCATGTCACATTCAATTGTATCATAGTGTGTTTCGATATATTCTACGACTTTATTTTCAATGACCCACTTAAAAAAGTTAAGCTGTCCAATTGTTGTTTGTATGGATGAACCATTTTTATAGGGCACGTTAATTCGATCCCACCGGCAGAATGGGTCGAACCTCTTTTTAGAATAAGCCTTTAGTTTTAGTTTGTAATCATTATACACCTTAAACCGCGAGCCTTGTTGTTCTTTTTCACCTGCTGCGTCATCGTAGATTGTGTAGACGGTATAATATTTTTTTGCAAAGTTTGTAGCAAACCAGTCCACTATTCTTAGCGAGACTGCGGATTCTCCTGTAACTACGGATAGCATCTTTTGAAAGTTTCCATCTCTATTATAAAAGGCAAGAAGGTTATTTAACAAGAGGTCATTTTGTGTTGAATACGTGTTCATTGTCTAGTGTTATATACTACCCAAGTACAGGCTTTATATTGTTATTTAGTGTTTGTTTTTTACCTACAGATATAGTTTTTTTGCTACGTTATATCAATAAAGGTCTCCTGGTTGTATATGAGTGAACTAAGATTTTGCCCACCTTCTGTTTTATTTTTGTTATTTTCTCTTTCGTTTACGATTGTTCTTGCGTTGGTGCATATTGAACTATTTTCCATGATAGCTCATTTAATGGTCGTATTTTTGTGGACGTTTTTACTTGAGTATTTATGTCAAAACAAACTTGTTGGTATGTCATGGCTTTTACTAGTTTTACCTCTTGTTTTAATCTTTTTCTTTTTGTTAGCGTATATTTATCTGATACGCCATTCAAAACCAGTGCTTCATGGTGAAACTATGTAATGAATTTTTAGTTTTTATACATAACATTTAATTTATTTGCTTATATAAAAGCACAATGCCATTTTTTAAGCCTTTACATCAATTGTGTGATCCTGCAAAGCTTTATTTAGTGATATCGGTTGTCTCTATTTTGGCAAGTCTTATGGCGGATAGCATTTTAGGCGTTTCTATACATGCGGTTTCTGTGTTGTTATGGGCATTTTTGCTTGGGTGGTTATGCGATCAAGGTCATCCTGGTGTATCTTGGTTTTTGGTTCTTGCGTTGCCCATTTTAATGTTGATAATATTGATTATTGGCGTTATCTTTATTGGTACAAGAACTAGTGAAGAGAGACAAACAATCCTAAGCAAAATGTCGAAACAGGGCAATGAAGCAGTTGATGCACCCACTGACAAAGAGGAGAGCAAAGAGGAGAGCAAAGATAAAGAGGGTATGGGAGATTATGATTCAGAAACATTTGGATCGATGTCAATCAATAATCCTCAGCAACTTGCTGGAGCAGTGAGTGCTATGATGAATATGAATGAAGGCATGACCTCCAGCAATCTAAACGAGGCGTTCGGCCCTCTCCTATAAACTTAATGTGTTATTGATACATATGTAAATACCAATAACATAAAACGTGCTATGGTTCGATTTCATTTTTTTTTGTTCTAGGTTTTGATTCATGATATGGCATTAGATATTTGTCTCGAATAGTAATTCCGTCAATGTAACTATTTTGAAGATATGGATTAGTTCCTGTTTGCACCATAGGTTCTCGTTTTGACATTCTTTCGTACGTAGATTCCCTCATATGTTTATCATCAAAAAACGTATCTAAATAGTCAACCGATTTCACATTTTCGTCTGTTTGTTGTGTTGGATTAACTGACACGATATTTTGTTTATTAGTTTCTATAGTCTGTTCTTTTTTTTTTGGATCTGCACTTAGTGGTGAGCGTTCAACTGGATTATTTGAATCAGTGTCACTCCATGACCATCGTTGTTTTTTTAACATATACATAGTAGATATATTCTATTTGGAGTACTAACCTAATAACCCGTTGTCATTGACTAAACATCTTGAGAATATTCGATATCACTTATTACCATATAACTCTGTATTTCGTCTGTGCATGCATCTTCGTATATTTCGTCTTTTTTTTGTATGTCTTCAATGTCATCACTCTCTCTTTTGGTAATGGTAAGTTGTTTTGTAAAAATAAAATCGTCTTCATTTTTTCGTCCTTTTTTCAAGTTGCATTTTAAACATGAAATAACCACGTTTTCTTTCGTATGTGAAATAGAGTTATCTAACCTATCCAATGTCCATTGTAGCATTTCCTGGTTGTTTTTATACACAATAAACACGTCTTCTAGACAGTAGTGGCACGTTAGGTTGCAATCTTTCAGCATAGTGATAATGTCTTTGCGTTTGACAAACTGATCAGTTAGTTCTCTCTTTTTAAGTTTATCTTGCATTTGATAGCTTGAAACTTTGGTATCGATGTGGCGAGTAATTTGTTCACAGACGCATTGAAATTGTATTGGAAACTGTGTTTTCTTTGTTATATTTAAATATAACGACCCGATAATATCTAGCTGTATGGGATGCGTATAATAACGATCATCAAATAACAAATCTCCACTTTTAACTCCAGTTGAACTACTTGTATTTCCGCGATGTTGTTTGTTTGAAAAACGATCTTTTAAAGATTTTGATAGATGAACGATCTTTTTTGATTGGCTCATATCACAATATGTATATTATAACCTACTATATTATGTCTAGAAATAGATGTGTGTAAATATATTTTCATCAAATTGATAGTAACCACTAGGTAAAACAATATATACAAAAACGAATTAGACTTAAAGTGATATAACAAAGTATATGGATTTGAACAACAAGACTATACATACCAACGATGATCAAAAAGCTATGGCAAATGAAACGAATGAAAATACGAAAAAATCTGCGTGCAAAGATGGTGGCAATGAATGCCTTGAACTAAAACACATTCAGTATAAGTCGATGATACAAACAGGCGTTCCATGTTCAATGGAATATGGAGAAGACAACTTTGAAAGACTGAATAACCTGGAAAAGTTTTTAGAACAGTCTCCAGTAACCGAGAACACAGAAGGATGGAACAAATTAGATATGACAGTTAAAATGCAAAAAGTGCACGAGTTTATACTTAAATACACAGAGGATAACTGTCTTGATGAAACTGAGTCAGTGGAGTTATGTAAATATATAAGAGGATGTTTGGATAAGAAGAAGCTAATTCGCGTAAAGGACGTAGAATATGATGCAATTAGTGGAAAACTTACCGGTATACCTGGACTTCAATATAACAAAACATCTAAAAAATACACAATCAAAAATATGGACGCGAAGAAAAGCTCCGTGATGAGTCGTCTTCCTTTAAAAAAGAAGACACTTAAAAAAATAAGTTCAACTGGAGATAAAGAAAAATAATCTGCATGATATTAGATGTCACCTTAATATCAATATCAAATATATTCAATAATATTGTATACAATGTGTAACTGTATACAATATATTACGTATTGCCGCATGTGATAATTCTACAATTATAATACGGTGGTAATAAACTTTTCTAATGTGTCTTTTGTTGGCTTAGCGTCATAGTCGACTACTTGTCCATCTTTTACTAATTTAATGGTAGGATACCCCTCGATCTCGTATTCGTTAGTTTTTTCCTTGACATCAGGGGTTTCTTCTGTGCAGTCGATATCGGTAAATACTAAAGTATATCCGTTTATGTTTTTTCCCTGGTATTCCTCCTTTAACTCTTCCCAGTGAGGTTTAGCCGCCTTACAGTGAGGACACCAGTTGGCATAGAAGAACATAATTTCAGCATCTTTTGAACTACCAGCCTTTACTTCTCCATCTTCTAACTGTGTCTTCATTTTTGTTTGTGTATTTCTTATTACGTAATAGGCTGTAATAGAAAGAACAATGACGGCAAGTAATAACATTGCGTAAAACATCGGTTTTTGTTTTATTTTTTCGATAAGGTTAAACATAGCAAATCACCTATTTGTATTATACAGCTAGTATATTTATATACTAACAAACGAAATTAAAGAATAAAGACTAAACATTAGTATTATAAGGATCACACATGATTTATACAAATGAGAATGGAGATGTTATTGAGATAAACCGATTTGATTATGTTAGCGAACACGAATATTATACTAGTGTTGAGAATATGTTAAGACCGTATGTTGTTGCGCCTAATGTTACCTCAGTAAGTAGTCCCCCTAAACTTGAAAATTTAGAAAAGATTAACGACATTCTAAAAACGTTTCATAATAAATCTAGGTAATTTATATTTGAAATAATTATTCTGTGTATAATGTATACGTATTGAATAATAATTAAAATGGTTAGTGGTGGAAAGACATATAAGAAATCTCATTCAAGAAAGCACAAGAGTGCTAAGACCACGCGTAAAAAAAAGTCTTCTAAAAAGACATCTGAAGATATTTCAAAATGTGTGGTTAAGACAAAAGCAGCTGTTTTTGGCGATAATGATTTCAATAGTGGAGACGGTATGTTAACCACTGTTTGGGGGCCAAGTTTATGGCATACGTTGCACACAATAAGTTTTAATTATCCAGTAAATCCGACGAACGCGGATAAAAAACATTATAAAAAGTTTTTATGTAGCCTGCATCATGTATTACCTTGTAAATATTGCCGTATGAACTTAAAAAATAATTTTAAATCTCTTCCTCCTAGCACGAAGGTTTTCAAAAATAGAGAAACATTTTCAAAATATATATACGACTTACACGAACTAGTGAATAAAATGTTAAAGAAGAAATCAAATCTCTCGTATTGTGATGTGAAAACAAGATATGAGCACTTTAGATCCAGATGCACTGGAGATAAATCAGATAAAGTATGGAAACTCAAACAAATACGCAAAACATTGAAAAATAAGTCTAAGAAAGAAAAGGGATGCACGACACCACTTTATTCTGGAGAAAAATCAAAATGTATTATTAAGATTGTTCCTCAAAGTGTACACGGTTCATCATTTCAAATGGATAAAAAATGTGAGAAGAAACTCATAAATGACAGTGAAAAGAAAGAGTAAAGTATTCGACCTGTTCTCGGTGACCAGGAACAGACTCTGTTTGGATGCGTCGGTCGAAGTCGGTGTGCGCCGCGGCGAAGTCAGCCTTGGTCGAGCGGAGCTGCACAGGAGGTTTGTGTGCATTACATGCATCGGTAATCATTGTAATAAGTGCAACGTCGGATATATCCATGGTGAATGTATGTGGTTGCTTATGGGATATTCGTATGGGAGACAATCAACTTGTGGGATTGTAAAAATACATGATGATAGTAATATTATCATATATTTATCGATTTCTTTCTATCTCTTTGTTCTTCTTGTTTTCTTGTGTTTGTTCGCCCTCGCGCGTCTCTTTTTTGAACGCGCTGCGCTGCGTCTCTTTTTGGATTTAGAGGCGCGGCGCAACGTGCGCTTCCGACGCCCGCCGCCACCTGGGGGAAAATAAGATTTTCCATATGGATCTCTGGCAAATTGGGATTGTCCATCAGGGGCGTGATGTTGGTGAACAGGTAGTTCTCCGAGCATCTGCGTCAACGCCTCTCTTTGTTGCCGGTTGTCCCTCATTTCTTGATTTTTTGGTGTGTCGGTCTTTTTGTAAAATATCGTTCTAAAGTTTTCAAAAGCTCGAGAAGGTGTGTTATAACTAATCCGCTCATATTGGTTTCCAGGTAGCAAATTCCCGAAAAACTTTTGTGTTACAATAAAATTAAGATAATTGTAAAATATTCGACCAGTGTATGTACCCGAGTATTTCACTCGGGTTTCCCACTGCCCATCGACACTGTTAAAAGGGTTCTTTTCCTGTTTCATCACATAATATTCTTGACCTACTTCTAGTTCTGTGCCTAAAATTTCTTGCATCTGTGCTACTATATATTGTATAGAAAATATTTGCATATAGGATAATAACGTGATCGGGATCGCACTGATTAAACTGGCTTCTCTCCATGAGGTACGAACTGTAAAAGACATTCTCAGGAGTATTTACTACTTCAAAGATTTCCACGAGTTTCCATCAATAATATACATATTTCGCATAAATAATAGTATACGAAATATGTATGAACGATCAATTAGTAACAAGATTACCAATTGAACTACGAAGAGAAATATATTACCATTTACCAGTTAATCCATGTATGGTATGCAAGAGAAATGTTGTAAATTATCATCGACCAAAAAATAATTTGGTGTGCTCAATGAAATGTCTGTACGTTTTTAATCAAAGAATGATAGTAGACCTAGCACTACATAAAGCAATTATTCCGGTGTTTAATCTTTGTATTGCGTGCAACTATTTCTATTTGAAACTCATCATCCTATCTGTATTTGGGTCAATGTTTCTAGGATACAATGTTGCAGTGGTATATTTATTGACATTCGGAATAAACTTTTTTGGGATAATGTGGTCTTTTCTATTCTAATCATTACTTACACCTAAAAATTACTGAAATCGCTTACCATAGGAACTGGTAAGAACTTATTGTTGTGTCTGTATTGCGAATACTTATCTGTGCTGTTATCTACTGGATCATATGCGTTGTTGGGGGAGATATTATCATTGGGGCCGCCCGATACGTTAGGGCAACTTACATTGGAGCTACATCCACCCTTTCCAGATTTTCCACATGATGGACAAGCAGGTTCTTGGTTATCAGCATTTGAGCTGCAAATAGATGGACAACGCGGGCACACTGGAGGAACTATTTCTGTTTTTAGTATGTATTTATCCTCCTCTCCTGCTGGGATCATACTAGATGGGAGGCCGTTAGCAATGCTATTGTTGTTAACATTATTTATTAACTCGCCATCTTCTAGTTCTAAAGTTTTGAGACTGGACTGTTTATCATTTATTGTATTTCCATTTCCAATATGGAATGATTTGCTCCTTTTTGTGTTGTAGGTGTACATATTGTTTGGAGTATATATAACTTCCATTCCATTTGCCTGATCTACTTGGACAATAAACTCGCCGTTTTGTGCACGATAGACCTTTGCAACGTTTCCATTATCATCGTAAAAACTAATATTTGAAAGTTGTTTGGGGATAGTTGGCATTTGACTATTTGGTTTGGGCATGACTGCCTTCTCGAAAAATCCTTCATATGACTTGTCTTTTTCCACAAAGTTCATCGTCGTGCCATTTGGTTTGACTACAACAATAGCAAACTTTCCGCCGTGTGTTAGAACTTTTGCGCTGGATCCACCTGGACCGTAGTATACAAGAGGTAGCCCGTTTTTCTTAAAGTAGTTGTAGTTATCGATTGCTCCATCTCTAGATTCGGTGGTCGCCCTCATTTTTTCTTCTACATTAACTAAGTCGATCTTTGCAAGAATATCGTTGGTTTTTTCCAAAGTGGCCATCGCCTTCTCCCCTAAGTCGTGCTGCACTACAATATTGCCAGGCTGGGAAGCTCCATTCGCTGGTTGGCTAGGTGGAGCAGGTGTGTTAATTACAATTCCATTTGCAAGAGCTTTTTGCATTGATGCGTCGGGGCTCAATCCCTCCATGCCTTCTCGAGGACACCGTTTATTTCTAATAATTGCGAAAAGTAATATCATAAATATAACGATGGCAGTTGCGAATATTATTATTGAGTTCGTATCCATGTGATTTATACTATATATTGTGTACAGTTAAAAATATATAGTATCATTCAAAAATCCATATGTTAAGTATTCTCTACATATAGTTATTTTTGAGAATTAGTCATTACGTGTTCCATAAAGCTCATTGTTTTGTTTATCTGTGCATTTGTTTTATCTCCTATTTCATGACGATAGTTCATTTGTTGCTGGGCAGGTTGTGGAGGATTGGCAACCTGTCCATATGGTCCCACATTACTTGTAATAATAATGTTGACAGGTCGTGTGTCTGGTGGCGTAAGGGAAGATGGTCCTAATATACCTGGGGGGGCAATTAGTGCACTGTTATCTACAACGTTATCAAAAGCACTTCCGTGTTGAGTAAACATATTATCTCCGTTATCAAAAGCACTTCCGGGTTGAGTAAACACTCCCTCGACAGCATCATGCGGTATAAATGGTTTATCTTCCTGCACAGGTTTATCTTGTTGCACAGGTTTATCTTGTTGCACAAGTTTATCTTGTTGCACAGGTTTATCTTGTTGCACAAGTTTATCTTGTTGCACAAGTTTATCTTCCTGTACAGGTTTATATTGTTGCACAAGTTTATCTTGTTGCGATTGCGGTTTGTTCACGTATGGCTCTGATGGATATTCACTGCATTGATACCATGAAATCTCTTTTTCGGAACCATCCCCATCTACAAATGGAGATTCTGGAAATGTTTTGATATTTATAGTTGGTTGTCCATTACTTTCACTGAAATCGTGATCGCATTTCATAAGGGGTGCAAAACGAGAAGGCGTGCCATCTATATTGAACTCAAACATCCAGTTATGAACAACTTCGCGCATAATGTTAAAAGGCTCTTGATCTTGATCTATAGTTTGTCTTTGGCTTTTTAGTATGTCAACAATCTTTGGCTCAAGTTCTTCTAATAAAAATGTTGCACGTCCGTCAACTGTCGCAACTTTAAAGGTATTTTTAAATCGAAACTTATATCCCGCATCACATACTTTTTCTGTGCATAGACCGTCTTCTCCATTATGGTGTTCTTCTTCTCCATTATGGTATTCATTAGTATTTCCATTTTCAGGCTGTTTATAAAAGTCTGGGTATTTTTTTTCATACTCCGTATACAATTGTTTTGCGTCAGCAATACTCGATGCGTTGATAATATTATCATGCATCTCCCAGTTCTTGGGTGTAGGTTCTGGATATTTGTTTCCATCCTCATCTGTTTGTATTTTTACAGCTAAATTGTATAATGCTTTTTGTGCGTAGATTTCTTTTATATCATGATCGCTGTACAGGTTTAACTCTGTCTCATCGATATTATTTTCTTCTGCATATGATAGTAATTTATTTTTGGCATCTTCAACAGATGGTTGTTCGTATATAGATCTCCGCATTGTATCTAATTTAGACTGGTCATCTTGAAAAATCTTCTTAAATGTTTCTACATTAGTTATTTTCTCTGCAAGATACATTTTCTCGTCATCAAAATGTGTTCGTTTTTCCTTAATTGTCATTCCTTCAATTACATTCATCTTTTCGCAGCGATAACATGATCTCACAAGAGATGTAATAATA
>Ga0206129_10007707_pt1 | contig 10540 bp, 8 predicted proteins | sample Helgoland_Spring_8_FD_148616 | JGI IMG/M metagenome (GOLD analysis project Ga0206129, IMG submission 148616) | Pelagic subsurface seawater microbial communities from Kabeltonne, Helgoland, North Sea - Helgoland_Spring_Bloom_20160502_2 | ecosystem: Environmental > Aquatic > Marine > Epipelagic ...
AAACGTACCCTATGATTAATCGTCTTAATCCCAAGTTGAAGCCTCTAAATAATGTTTTGGTTAAGTATTACATTTCTTTTTTTCTTATTTGTAGTATAGAGCATTAAAAAAAAAGGTCAGGTTATTTTAAAAAATAACCTGACCTATAAGGCTCCCATTGTAGGTTCTCGTTCGAACCGCTTTTGGAAGGATTTGAAGAAGTTTAGGAATTATATAATAGTATGACTAATTAATACTCCGATTTATTTTTGAGAATCATATTAAAGTTAAGCTAACTTTAAAATTTTAACTAGATTTCAATTTTTATCGTGTTTATTTAATATAAATGTAATTTATCATTAACAATTAGTATTTAAAAAATAGCTTCTTTTGTAAAAATTGATTTATGAAAAAAGTATTATTCATTTCAAACAAGATCGAATGCATTGAGCCACACATATTCTTTTTAAAAAAAAGAGGCGTTCATATAACTCACATTACAATATTCAATTCTGATGAGATTTATGATTCTGTTTGTAATAGTCATGTTATTATTAGTGAGACTTTCATTAATGGGAATGATATAGGTTCTTTTCTAACGAAATATAATAATCTAGAAAAAAAACCAATTTTAATAGGTCTATGTAATAGCACTTATTCTTATGAAGCTTTATATGCTTTAAAAACAGGGGCCAGTTTTGTTTTTAACTATAATAAATCATCAAAATATTTATTGGCTCAAATTGAAGCTTTATTTAGGTTGTCTGAAGATTTAACAAATTTATTTCCAGAAGCTAATATAAATAACCTAGCAATAAGTTAACATGATTATGACTAGTTACCTCAAAATAAATGATATAACTTCATGAAAATATTAGTTGTTGATGATGAAAATGATATTAGAACAATTTTAGATTATAATCTAAAATTGAACGGGTTTAATGTTAAATGCGCGAAAGATGGTGAAAAGGCTCTTGAATTAAATGAAACATTTCTTCCAACATTAGTTATTTTAGATATCATGATGAACGGCATTGATGGTATTGAACTTTGTAAAAAACTCAGAAAAATAAATCCCTCTATTTATATTTTAATGCTATCTGCATCATCTGATGATTACACCAGAATAAAATCTTATGAGGCGGGGTGTGACGATTTTGTAGGAAAACCTATAAAAATGAAATTACTAGTTAATAAAATTAAGGCTATTCAATCTAGATTAATTAAATCTCCAGAGATAGTTGAGCACTCCTTAAATAATAATTCAAATCCCGCATCTAACTCAATTATTGAGATAAATGACATTAGAATAGATCTAGATTACTATATGGTTCATGTTGGGGATAAAATATGTGAATTACCTAAAAAACAGTTTGAGCTTCTTGTGATGTTAGCTAAAAAGCCAAATAAAGTATTTACTCGAGAAAAAATATATGACCAAATCTGGGGAGATAGTATTGTTGGTGAAAGAACTTTAGATGTTCACATTACTAGACTTAGAAACAAACTGGGAGTAAACTACATTAAATCTATCAAAGGTGTTGGATACAAGATCGTTGATACAAATAACTAAACTAATAAAGGCAAAACTTCATTAAGCCTTTATTAGTTTAGTTATTATTTGAAAGAATTTTAATCAACTATTAACTTTAATCTCACGGACTGCTCTTCAAGGAGAACTCTTAAATAGTATATACCTTTATTGAGAGTATTTGTTTCAATAGTTGTTTTTTCCATACTTACGTTTTCCCCTAGAACATATTGCCCTAAAGAATTATACAAATCAAAACGACTAATAAGTTGGGTAGACGAAACAGTAACATTACTCTTTCTTACAGGGTTTGGGAAAATTTTTACAATATCAACAACTTCATTTATAGAAAGATCCTCTAAAAGATATTCATCAGAATAAACACATCCATTTTCATCACTAACTGATACTGTATAGATTCCGTTAATGATTGGATTATATGAATTTAAAGCACTTGGTAATATAAACTCTTCAACTTGCCAAGTATATTGAGGGTTTATTGCATTGGTAAATACATTTAAACTTTGACTATTTATATTGAAGCTTAACAAAACATCAAAACTATAACAGGATTCATCATCAGTATTTGCAGTTTCGTCATAATTACAAGCGTTTGCATCGGTACATCCGTATATGATATCTTGACAATTGTTAGTATTTATACTTGCATTAGGATTAAAATTAAATGCACTTACATCCATACAACCTATTTGATTTTCTGAGTTATATATTGCAGAAACAAAATTTATACTACTAGGTGTAAATTGATTTGAGCCGGAAGAATAATCTAAGTAGATTTGGTAGCTAAGCATGGTACTTTCATCTTGAAAAACCCAAAATATTTCTTGTCCATCTTTTAAGCCATCAATTAATCCGGTGGATTCATCATCGCCACTCAATATAATGGCTAAGTCATCATTTCCAGAATAGGTTGAGTAGCCTGCGCAATAAATTGAGCCTTCACTGTAATAAAAACCTCCTACTATATCACCTATATCAAGTCCATTTGGTAAAAGTGGAAACGTTAAAGAATTAATTTGGAAATTGTAAACTGACTGTTCATTTGATAAATAACTTTCGAAAAGTAAATTAAATGAATACAAACAACTACTATCATTTTGATTTACATTTGAATTAAAATTAAATGCATCAATACTTGAACAACCTGAAACTACTATATTTTGACACGAATTGTCATTTTCTGTAGCTAATGGATTAAACTCAATAAATATAGAATCAGTACAACCAAAAACCTCATCAAAATCACACACATTATCTTCATCTATATCAATACAGTTACCATCACAATCAAAATTTGTTTCGGCATAAATACATGAGTTATCATCGTCTGTAGCACCTATTAGAAAGTTACAGGCTAATTCATCAGTGCATCCCTCTGTTACATCGATGTCACAAATACCATCTTGATCAAGATCAATACAATTAGAAAAACAGTCATATCCTAAGTTTGCATATTCGCAGGGAATTTCATCACTCTCAATTTCTGCTTCAGGGTTGTAATTACAAGCTTCTTGGTCAATACAACCATATACAGGAAGTGCAAAATCTAGATTTGAAACAACGTTTATCGTATTTGCTGTCCATAAATTTGATCCTGTTGTTAAGGCTATAGATCCATTCATTACGATATTTTCTTCCATATCAAGCGCAATCCAGTGAATAGTTTCTCCCGATGAAAAACCGTCTTTTTCAGGTGTTGAAGAATCATCCCCAAAAAGTGAGATCGAAAATGGTGAATTCGCATTTAAGTTATAGATTCCTCCACATTTTAATAGGTTATTGTCATCAATATAAAAAGCACCAATTCGAAGACTATAATCACTTATGACTTGATCTATTGATACAGTCGATACTTGAAAAAAATAAGTTGCATTTTGGTCCGTATTAATTTCAGTTTGATTTTCTGGCCAGTATAGGTTTTGAGCAAGTATAGGAGTTGAAAATAAAAACAGAATAAATAATTTTTGTAGCATAATTTTGTTTTATTGTTTAAATTTATTTTGTAAAATAAAGGTAGGCTTCTCTTTAAATGAGAAGCCTACCATTTAGTTTTAAATAAAAATTAATTACTTTATTATTTTTTCTGAAGTACCATCCTCATAAATAAGGAATACTACTCCTTCAGCAGTTTTATAATTCGAAGTAATATCTTGTCCTAATACATTGATTACTTTAACCAATAATCTCTCTGAAACGTTATGTTCAGTTATCATGTTATTAGTTTCAATAGTAGAAGCTACGCTTATACCATCTACTTGGTAAGAACAAGAACCATCAATCCATTTAGAAACTTTAAAGTCACTAACTTGATTTGTGTTCCAAACTTTGAATGAAACTGATTCTGAAACAAGCATTCCATCTTTCGATGTTGTTGTTGCATCATCTCCCCATACTGTAACTACTGTAACAGGAGAAGAGTAAATTGCAGAACCAACTATGTTACCATCTTTATCTAACGCTGCAATCTCAGATCCTTCTATTGGAAGAGTATCCCAAGCAGCATCTTCAATAACCACAGTCATGTTGTTATCTGTAGGGGCTACTTTAGCATAGTGAGACACATTGTTTTCAGAACTCTCAATAGCAGACATTCTATAAGAATCATCGTTAGATAAGTATTGGAGAGTGACAGCTTGTGCAGTCTTTACTTGGTAACCTATACCGGCTTCCATATCACCAAGACCATTAAAGTTAAATTCTGGTAAGTACGCTGCACCTAGATAGTCTTTTGCAATTATTACATCAGATACAATATCTGCAAACACCATATCAGCTGGGGCAGGCTCTTCTCTTAAATATCCTACCATAAACCAACCCTCTGGAATTAAAATTGGATTTTCAGATGGGAATAAATACTCACCTGTTACAGTAAATTGAGTAGAATTAGCCATTTTTACTTGATATCCTTGACCAACTTCCATATCACCAACACCATTAAAGTTAAATTCAGGTAAATATGCCGATCCTAGATAGTCTTTAACGATCATTACATCATCAACGACCTCAGATAAAAGAGTATCAAGAGCTAAGTTGTTAGGTAGCATATAACATGAGAACATTGACCAGCCACTAGGTAAAACCATTAGCTGCTCAGTTGGTCCAAATGGAGATGCATAAATACTATTAATAAATGTAATTCCATTTCCAGCGTATACTTCAACTTCAGATCCATTAGTATATTCAACTGTACCTGAGTAAACTTCACATAAAGAAGCATCCCATAGGTGATAAACTAACTCTTGACCTGCAACTAATCCATCGATTTCATCAGTTTGAGAGTCATCACCCATAACTGCTATCTGAACAGTTCCAGATCCAATTTCAGTGTAACCTGCACAAGCTAATTCATCAGATCCATTATCATAAAAGACTCCAATCAAAGAACCCTCACTCATTGGATTCCCATCAATATCAGACCATTCACCAGTAATGAATATTGAGTGATTTTGATCAGTTAGAACAACATCCCAATCAGGTGCACAACTAAACTCACAAGAACCATCATCAATTGAAGCATATGGGTTAAAATTATTAGCCGATGGATCGATACAACCAGAAGGTAATTCATAGTTTAACCAACCTGATGACATTGCTAGTGTCCATGAAGCCCAGTTGCCTGTTAGAGCATTAAAAGCTCCTTTATCAGAATTTGAACACACTTGAACAGTTGAGCCATATGATAGTCCATGATCAGATGATGTTGAATTATCGTTTGCATTAAAGTAATCAGATAAATCTTCACCTTGTGATGTAACAAATGCATTCGAACCACAATCTACAACGTTATTTGCAAATGTTAATTCTCCGCTCAAGAATCGTGAATATGAATCTTCACCTTCTGATAGATCTTCAATATCTACACCTTTAGCCCAATTGTAAAATATAGAATTACTATATGTACCACCTGCATTATCTCTAAAAGTTAATGCACGCTTTCCTGCATCTGCTCCTCTACCGATTGAAGTTGCATTTGTTATTACTGGCATTGCATATGGTTGAGCTGTCTCTGGATCTGTTCCACCATCGTGCTCACCACCTCTATCACCATCATCTGATGCTTGGGTCGTGAACCAGTGAGAGTTAAATTGACCTCTCCAACCTTCATCATAGTCATAGCTGTCGTCTCCACATGCAGTTACAACTGCGTACTGAACACTTACAGTTCCACCAAAGAACTCTATACCGTCATCAGCATTTGCAATAACTTCAACATTATTAATTGTAGTACCTGATCCTACACCACCTAATGTGAAACCATTAATCTCATTACCAGCACCAATCTCAGTACCACCATGACGAATAGATACGTAAGTGATAACTCCTGAATTATCTGCATCATTGTCACCTCCATACTGTCCAAATGTAACGTTTGTTGGAATACCTTCTATACTTGATACACCCGGAGTTGAATTTAATCCTGCTTCACCTAATACGATTAATCCTCCCCATTGTCCTCTTGTAGTTAATGGAGTTGAACCATCTAATGGATCAGCTTCAAATGTGAATATAATTGGCGCATCTGCAGTTCCTTCTGCAAATATTTGTGCACCTTTTGCTACACATAAGTATGATGACTCTTCACCTTGACCTGGCATACCTTTTACAACTGTACCAGCTTCGATATGTAATGTAGCTCCTGGCTCAACAAATACACTACCATCTAAATGGTAAGTATTGTTAGCTGTCCAATATGCTGAACCTGTTACATTTGATGATACCACTACATCACCTTGTGCATAGGTTAATATTGTCGTAAAAGACAACAAAATAAATGAAATTAAGTTTTTTGTTTTCATTAGGTGTTTATTTTTTAGTTAATGATAATTAAACAGGGCAAACATATTATTAGAGTGTTTCAATAGAGTTTATATAAGAATAATTAAACACTAAAAAACCTTGAACAAATTGTTACTTAATTGATGCCTGTTTAGCTAACACCAAATAGCTTCAAAATAGAATTCTTGAATTGAGTTTAAATACTTAATGTTCTTAACAAATCTTTGTTAATTAAAACAATGAAAGGGCTAATAAATGTAACATAAATGTAACATTCGCAATGTTTATTTACGGGTATGAACACAGCAGGTGGAATAGTAATAAATAAAAGTAATCAGGTGTTACTTATTTTTCGAAAGGGTAAGTGGGATTTACCGAAAGGAAAATCAGAAGATGGTGAGTGCTGTTAAAAAAATTTTACATAAACAAATCGTAATATTGCAATAACACAAATCAATATGAATTTATCAGAATTAAAAATGATTTTAATGGACACCGATGAGGTTGTATTCGCTCTTCAAAATGGAGATATGGTGCCACCACATTTTCACGTAACGGAGGTTGGTAGCGTTCAAAAGCATTTTATAGATTGTGGTGGGACGGATCGAAATGAGAACGTAGTGAATTTTCAATTATTTGCTGCGACAGACTATGATCACAGATTGAGTACACAGAAACTCTTATCAATAATAGAACTATCAGAAGAAAAGCTGGGTCTTGAAAATCATGAAATAGAAGTAGAGTATCAGGGAGAAACAATTGGTAAATATGGATTGGAATTTAAAGAAGGTGTTTTTATTCTTACCTCTACTCTAACCAATTGCCTTGCAAAAGATAAATGTGGCATTCCTCAGGAAAAACCAAGAATAAGACTTTCTAATATTCATTCTGAAAAAAGTGAGTATTCTATGGACTCAGGTTGTTGTTAAGTGAACTAAAGAAACAGAATAGTAAAAATGCTTCCAATACTTAAGAATTCGATTGAAAAGGCGGTTGAGATAAACATTCCGGTTGAACGTATAGGAGTTCTTCAACTACTAGTTGATTATATCCAATCTAAAATCGACCAAAAGGAAGAGGTCAATCTCAACTTCATCTGTACGCATAATTCACGTCGAAGTCAATTTTCTCAAATCTGGGCATATACAGCTGCTAACTATTTTGGTATACCTGCGAATTGCTATTCTGGTGGTGTAGAGGTGACAGCCTTTAATGAGAGAGCGGTTGAATCGATCAAAAGAAGCGGTTTTAAGGTTGAAACTAATGTGGGTGCCAATCCTCGCTATTCGGTTTTTCATTCAGAAGATCATGATCCGATTTTGGCCTTTTCGAAACTTTTTGATGATACGATTAACAAGGCAGACCTATTTGCTGCGGTGATGACTTGTTCGCATGCGGATGAGAATTGTCCATTTATACCAGGGACAGAAAAAAGAATCCCTGTTCGGTACGAAGATCCAAAGTCTTTTGATGATACACCAGAAGAATCTGTAATGTATGATCAAAGGTCTATGCAGATTGCAAGCGAAATGTTTTATGTTTTCTCTAAAGTGAAAATGCCCAAATGACTAATAATAGAAAAAAACTCCGTTTCCTTGACCAATACTTAACGCTCTGGATATTCCTTGCAATGGCCATAGGTGTAGGTATTGGTTACCTGTTTCCATCAACATCAGGTTTTGTTGATTCTTTCAGCAGTGGGAGTACCAACATTCCGATTGCAATTGGATTAATTCTGATGATGTACCCACCACTGGCCAAGGTTAATTATAAACTCTTACCACAGGTCTTTAGAAATGTAAAAGTGTTATCCATTTCGCTTGTTATCAATTGGATAATTGGCCCTGTATTGATGTTTATTTTGGCATTAATCTTTTTGCAGGACTATCCTGAATACATGGTTGGTTTGATTCTAATAGGATTAGCCAGATGTATTGCTATGGTGCTGGTATGGAATGATTTGGCAGAAGGTAGTAGCGAGTACGGTGCTGGATTGGTAGCCCTCAACAGCATCTTTCAGGTATTTGCCTATAGTTTCTATGCTTGGATTTTTATCACGGCACTTCCTCCTTATTTCGGGTTTGAAGGTGCAATTGTCGAAATCTCCATTGCCACAATTGCTAAAAGTGTTGCTATCTATTTAGGTATTCCATTTTTAGCGGGCCTACTAAGCAGAATTATATTAGTGAGAGCCAAAGGAGAAGAATGGTATAAAACCAAATTTATCCCAACGATTTCACCGATCACCTTAATTGCCTTGTTGTTTACTATCGTTGTAATGTTCTCGTTAAAAGGAGAATTGATTGTACAAATCCCAATGGATGTAGTGAGAATAGCTATTCCGCTATTAATCTACTTCGCTATCATGTTTTTGATTGGATTTTTTGTTAGTAAGGCTATGGGTGCAGAATACGATAAAAATGCAGCAGTAGCCTTTACAGCAGCTGGAAATAATTTTGAATTAGCCATTGCAGTAGCCATTGCCGTTTTCGGTCTTAATTCAGGCCAGGCATTTACAGGTGTGATTGGGCCATTAGTAGAAGTGCCTGCATTGATTTTATTAGTTCGGGTAGCTTTTTGGTTGAGAAAGAAATATTACTCATCATAAAATTTACAAGGGATACTTTGGGGTTAGTTGGTTGAAAGATGCAACCACATTTTGCTCCCGAAATCGAGACTATTATGTTGGCCAGTAAGGTTTTACTGAAGAATAAAAATAAAAAGGAGATTTTTTTTGACCTCCTGTCTAATATGGCTCTCTCTGCCATTCAAAGATGCAACATAATTAAGTTATGGAAAGAGAATGTTTTATTCTAGGTAAAGAAACAACAGAGAAGGCTTTCATTATCGAAATATATGATAATTGGCTCAATAATTAAAAAGATCGCTCTTTAACAAGAAAAAAGGTCAAATGACCCCTGAATATCATTTAACTTGTAAGGCTCCCCTTGTAGGTTCTCGTTCTAAGCGCTTTTAGAAGGATTTAAAAAAATTAGTGAATGAAAAAAGGCCACACCCTCGAGTGGCCTTTTTATTTACCTAATCAGTGGGCTCATGAAAAGATATTTAACCTGATTTAAATAACTTTTAATATCAGTTAGCACAAATAAACAAATCGTAAATTTTAGAAGCGTTACTTAATTATTAAATATTCTATAATTATAATTTATTATTAAAATGTTTAAAGGTGTGAATTTAGCATTATATAATCGGTCAAGTTGTTTTTAAAAATAACTTGACCTAAAGGCTACCTTGTTAGTTCTCGTTTGAACCGCTTTTGAGAGGAACTTAAGTAGCTTAGTATGCGATAATTAAGGAATATTTAATAATCAAGTAATTCGAATATAATATTTCTTTATTTTTTTTGAATAAAAACAGATATGAAAATAAAAGTATTAGAGGTAGATAAATCATTATTTCTATTTATTGGAATTGATAATGATAGTAAAGTTTTAGGAAGTTGTTCTTTTAAAATTAGAAAAAATAATATTATACGTTTTCAAGATTCTTACGTAGAAAAAACTGCCAGGGGTAAAGGGGTTTACAAAAAATTATTTGCTTCTAGACTCAAATATGTAGATATTAACTTTCCTAATTACGAAATAGAAGCTTTTTGTACTTTTACTACAAAGAACTTATTTATCAATAATGATTTTGACATGCATGAATCACTTTTCTTAATGAAGAAAAAATCTAGTTTACTAAAAAGTCATAGTGAACTTAGTGAATTGCTTGATGATAACAAAATTAAAAGTTCTATCGAACTATGTTAATTACATAATACGGTCTAACTGGATAAATACTGATTTAACTTTATCACTAATCTTCCTGAAAGGCTTACTGATTGTGACTTTAAAGAGAAACAAACAATTATTGGTTCGAAATTTCATGAAAAATTACAATTTGACGGGAAAAAAGTTCGAACCGCTTTTTTCAATGAAGCACTATTCCATTTTCTCAGTATTGACAAAGGTTGTAGCATCATAAAAAAAGGACAACTCAATAAAAATATTATTTGTCCTATAAGGCTCCCCTTGTTGGTTCTCGTTCGAACCGCTTTTGGAAGGATCTTAAGAAATTTACGGAATGAAAAAAGCCACGCTGAAAAGAGTGGCTTTCAAATAAATGACTTTATTACTATTTCGCTTTTATGTATCCAATAATAGAAACTAGGTATACTATAATGTCTGGAATAACCATCTCAACTCCAAAATTCATTAATGGCTCATTAGC
>Ga0206129_10007711_pt1 | contig 10538 bp, 8 predicted proteins | sample Helgoland_Spring_8_FD_148616 | JGI IMG/M metagenome (GOLD analysis project Ga0206129, IMG submission 148616) | Pelagic subsurface seawater microbial communities from Kabeltonne, Helgoland, North Sea - Helgoland_Spring_Bloom_20160502_2 | ecosystem: Environmental > Aquatic > Marine > Epipelagic ...
GCCTCACTCCTATTTTTACTTTCAATTATTTTTCTAAAATCCGCTAAACTAATTTTACCTGTACCTACTTCAATTAAAGTTCCAACAATAGCTCTGACCATATTTCTTAGGAATCTATTTGCAGTGATATGAAAAGTCAAATGATCACCTTGAAGAACCCATATAGCTTTTGTAATGGTACAATTAAACGTTTTGACATCTGTTTTAACTTTTGAAAAACTTTCAAAATCTTCAAACTCAAATAAAATTTCAGCAGCTTTATTCATAACATCAATTTGTAACTTTTTTTGATATAATTGCCAAGTAGTTTCCAAATAGAAAGGGTCTCTAACCAATAGAATTCTATATTCATAACTTCTACTTATTGCATCAAATCTAGCGTGAGCAGTATTTAATACCATTTTTAAAGACCTGATTACAATGTCATTAGGTAAAATAGAATTAAATTTACGAACATCATTATCTGTCAATTTTTTTTCTGTATCAAAATGGGCAAACATTTGTATCGCATGAACTCCAGCGTCAGTTCTACCAGCCCCTACAAGCTGAATATTCTCCTGAATGATCGTATTGATGGCTTTGGTTATTTGCTCTTGAACAGAAATAGCATTCGGCTGTATTTGCCAACCATGATAATTAGTTCCTTTATATGACAATTCTATAAAATATCTCAAAAAAAAAGTAGTTTATATAAGTTTTTAAAACTACGAAATTTATTTTGTTATTTGTACTTTCGTAAGGTGAAGAAAATCCTATTATTATCAGATACTCATAGCTTTATTGACGATCAAATCCTAAAGTTTGTAAAACAAGCTGATGAGGTTTGGCATGCTGGTGATATTGGAAGTTTACATGTTACAGATACCATAAATAAATTAAAACCTTTAAGAGCTGTTTATGGGAATATTGATGGAAATGATGCTCGATCTCAATTTCCATTAGACAATAAATTTAGAATTGAAGAAATGACCATTTGGATGACTCATATTGGTGGCTATCCAAATAAATACCACCAAAGAGTTCGAGAAGAGTTGAAAAAAATAAAGCCTTCCATTTTTATTTGCGGTCATTCTCATATTTTAAAAATACAATACGATAAGAAGCTAAATATTTTACATTTAAATCCAGGAGCAGCTGGTAAATATGGATTTCACGCTGTTCGAACCATGTTGCGTTTTGAACTAGATAAAGGTGAAATTAAGAATTTAGAAATTATAGAGCTAGCTAAGAAAACATAAACCTCTTTTTCATTTAAACAGGAAGTTCTATACTGATTTTTGTTCCTTTACCTTTCTTAGAATCTATAATAAATTTTCCACCCATCATGTGAATTCTAGCATCTATTTGATTGATTCCTAAGCCATCTTCTTTCTGTGACATTTTTGAGGTGTCAAAACCATTTCCATTATCATTAATTGTTAGCAATATTTTTTTATTTTTTTCAACTAGATTAATTTCTGCTATAGAAGCTTCGCTGTGTTTGATTGCATTGTTAACAAGCTCCTGTATGATATTATATAATTTAATTTCAAAATCTTGATCATATCGCTGAATGTTTTTTGTTTGAAAAATAACCTCTAATTGTGAGTTGGAATATTTATATGCCATATCCTTAACTGAATTAGCTAAACCAAACTTTAATAAAACAGAGGATACCAATGTGTGAGATAGGTCTCTAATTATCTGGGAAGCCTCAACAATAATGTCTTGAGACTTCTCTAATTCAATGGGTATTGGGCCATTGAATATTTTTTTACACGCTTGTAAGTGTAAATTTGCGGAAGATAATAAAGCACTCACACTATCATGAAGTGTTTCAGAAATTTGTTTGCGTTCTGTTTCTTTTCCATCTAGTGTCGCGTTTAAAATTCTGATTTGGGACTCTGATCTAACTTTTTCAATTTTCTGTTGTTGAACTAACTCTTGTTTGGACAATTGCAAACTAAGATTTCTCTGACGTAGCTTATATTGGTTTAATAAAAAAGCTAACAACAAGATGACAGAAAAAAAACTAGTTCCTACAATCCATGTTAAATTTTCTGCTTCTTTTTTCTGAAGTTTACCTTCTTTTCTAACCATACTTACGTTAAATTCTGCTGTTACACGCTCTAACTTCTCTTTCGTTTCTAAATCTCGAACCTGGCTCTTCATAATACGTGCAGTATCTAAATATTCATAGGCTCTATAATCATTTAAATTCCTCATAGCCATTGATAAATTATAATACAAACCACCTCTTCGTTTAATTGCCTTCATAGAGGTGTCTCCTTTGATAAGCCTAATTCCTTCTAAATAAGTTTTTTTAGATTGTTTAAAATTTCCATTTAATAAATAAATATTTCCAAGATTATTAGTAGCAGCAGCTTGACCTAATTTATTATTTTTATTTTGGAGAATATCAATGGCTTTTTTAGCAGATTCTAGAGCTTTCTCTTTATGATTATCATAGGTGGTGTCGTACTGATAAATACCAGATAAATTAGAAAAAGACATTGCCTGAAAACTAGCAATATCGTCATTTAATGAGGGGATTACTGCCAATTTTTTATAATAAAAAACAGCACTATCTTTTTTTCCAAGATATTGATATTGACCGCCTAGTCTAAGTAAATTTTCAGCCAAATATTTTTGATTAATAGAATCTATTTTTTGACCGTCTAGTATATTGTTAGTCAACAATTTTAGAGATTTCTTGTAATATAATATAGCCTTTTTATGATCTCTATTATTTTTATAAATGTCAGCAATTAAGAGAACGATTTTAAACCTAAGATCGATGTTATTAGTGGTTTTCACTTGTTCATTCAAGTAAAGCGCCGTTTGTAAACTTTCTACATACCTTTTGTTTTCATATAAAGATTTTGCTTGCTTATATTTTGCATCTAAATTAGAATCTTTAGAATCTTGTGTAATTACAAAGGAAGTTTTTGTGTGAGAAAATTCTTTATTTTTAAGAATTCTTTTTTTTGCTTTTAAAGGAACATTCAGCAAAAAAACAAATAGTAAGATGAATAACTTTAGGACACTCTTATACATGGGAAACAAATTCAAGGGTATACATTTTTATAAAATTACTACTTTTTTTATTTGTATTAAAAAATTAATCAAACTACCCTATGATATCAAATATGTGAGTATGTAATTATTTTACAGCTATACTATTTTATTTTTAACAGCATACATTGCCAATCCTACTGAATTTTTTACGTTTGTTTTCTTTAGTAAGTTTTTCCTGTAGGTATCTACTGTACTCTGACTAATGTTTAATATTTCTGCTATTTCAGGTGAACTATGCTCCTTAGATATTAATTTTAAAACTTCTATTTCTCTCGCAGTCAACAAGTTAGAAATGGTACTCTCAGGTCTTTTTTTAGGATCCACTTTTTTACCTGTAAATATTTTAAGCAATTCATCTTTAATAGAATTACTGAAAAATTGTTCACCTGAATGAACTGCTTTGATGGCATCTATAATATGTTCGCTTGCACTATCTTTAGAAATATATCCATTTGCACCTAAAGCTAACATTTCTTCAACTAACTTCACATCATCATAACTAGAAAGAATGATTGTTTTTATTTTTATACCTTTTTTCTTAAAGAACTTCAATACTTCTATTCCATCTAGTTCTGGCATATTAATATCTAGGATTAAAATATCAGCAGTACTATTTTGAGCCCATTCTATCACCTCTTTTCCAGTGAGTGAATATCCTTCAACTAAAATGTTTTCTTCAGTATTGATAACAGCAATGATCCCTTCTATAAGTATTTTATGATCATCAGCTAGATGAACTTTTATTTTTTCTTCCATAATATTACAAATTTAATTGATGGTTTAGTATTTCGCAATCCCCATTAACAATGAAATTTTCTTATCCCCATAAATGGGGAGTTAAATATAATAATATATCCTTTTAAAGTTAATTTAAAACAAAAAAACCAGAGCTGTTGCTCTGGTTTATCGCATTAAATATAATTAAATAATAGGTTTATCGCAATCTGTCTACAGATTTTACAAGATTTTCATCCTTCCTAATTGCTTTATTTGCCAGTACAGAAAATAAAATAACTATAGAAGGTATGAACATCCCAATACCTTTCTCAGAAAAAATTTCTCCAGGTATATTTAGAGACAAATAAATCAATATTCCTAATAAAAAGAGATTGATCAAAATTATAATACGTCCAAGCACAAATTGTTGTTGTCTATCATTGAAACGAAAAATTGAAATTAAAGCCAACAAAGCTGATATTATAAAAGAAATTGGAACCAATTTGTATAAAATAGACTCATATGCAAATAAGTCAAATGCAAATACCTCATTGTCTGTTTCTACCCATAGTTTAAAAAAAAAGGGAGCCCCTATTGAAAGGAAAATAACTAACAGTAAGTAAATTGATTGTATTCTTTGTATCATTTATCTCAAACGTTACACAAAACTATCATTTTATTTTTTTATAAAGAAACATAAACATATAAAATAATTGTATATATTTGTCTCGTTAACCACTCTACTTATTGTATAGTACTTTATACAACACTCATAAAATCAAAAACACTTAATAACAAATTCTTACACTAATTAAGAATTATAATATAACTTAATATTTATGTTCGAAATATCAGAACTAAAAGCAAAAACTCTTGCTGAGCTTCAACAAATTGCAAAATCTATTGGTTTATCTAAAACTAGCCAACTAAAAAAACTAGACTTGGTTTATCAAATATTAGATATCCAAGCTGCAACCCCTATCAAAGAAGAAAAAAAATCCGAAAATCAAAAACCTAGGGTAAACAAACCAAAAAGAAAAAGAGTTGCAAAAAAGGTGGTTCCTGAAGATAGTATCTCTGAAGCTTCACCAAAATCAACTTCGGAAGTTTTAGATAAAAAATCTACACCTGATTTGAATAGTTCAACAGATAAATCTTCAGAAAAACAACATAGAGAGCCTGCTCAAAAAATAGAAGGGGCAGATAAAAAGTCTTCAACATCTAGTGCAGGTGATAATACCTCTTCAAATGAAGAAAAATCTTCACATAATAAAACAAAACCAGTTCATAAAAAACAAAAACCTCATCATAACAACAATAGAAACCAAAAAAATCAAAACCATCGAAATTCAACTAATGGAAATAAGTACAAAGATCCAGATTTTGAATTCGATGGAATTATTGAAAGTGAGGGTGTTTTAGAAATGATGTCGGATGGATACGGCTTCCTTCGATCTTCTGATTATAATTATTTATCATCACCAGATGATATCTATGTATCTCAATCTCAAATTAAATTATTTGGATTAAAAACTGGTGATACCGTAAGAGGGAATGTAAGACCTCCAAAAGAAGGTGAAAAATATTTTCCTTTAATTAGGGTTTCAAAAATTAATGGTTTAAACCCAAACATCGTTAGAGACCGAGTTTCTTTTGAACATTTGACGCCATTATTTCCAGAACAAAAATTTAATTTAGCTGAAAAAGGGAGTTCTTTATCTACTAGAATTATTGATTTATTTTCACCAATAGGAAAAGGTCAGCGAGGAATGATTGTAGCACAACCAAAAACTGGTAAGACTATGCTACTTAAAGATGTTGCCAATGCTATTGCCGCAAATCATCCTGAAGTTTATCAAATAGTGTTATTAATAGATGAACGTCCTGAAGAAGTTACAGACATGCAAAGAAGTGTTCGTGGTGAAGTAGTAGCATCTACTTTTGATGAACCAGCAGATAAACACGTTAAGGTAGCTAATATTGTATTAGAGAAAGCTAAACGATTAGTTGAATGTGGTCATGATGTAGTAATTTTATTAGACTCTATAACTCGTTTAGCCAGAGCTTACAACACAGTTGCCCCAGCTTCAGGAAAAATATTATCTGGTGGTATAGATGCAAATGCCTTGCACAAACCTAAGCGTTTCTTTGGTGCAGCTAGAAATATAGAAAATGGTGGTTCTTTAACGATTATTGCAACTGCTCTTACAGAAACTGGCTCAAAAATGGATGAAGTTATTTTTGAGGAATTTAAAGGTACCGGTAATATGGAATTACAACTTGATAGAAATATCTCTAATAGAAGAATTTATCCAGCTATAGACCTTATTAAATCGAGTACGCGTAGAGATGATCTTTTACTTGACTCTAAAAATGTTCAAAGAATGTGGGTTTTAAGAAAATATTTAGCCGATATGAATCCAATAGAAGCAATGGAATTTATAAATGAAAAAGTTAAGTTTTCAAAAAATAATGAAGAATTCTTGATTTCTATGAATGGTTAATATTCATTTTATTCAACAATAAAAAAGCCGCTAAATATTTAGCGGCTTTTTTATTGTTGATGTGTAAATTAATTATTGGACACCATGAAAACCGGCTCTGTTATCTTGGATATCAGATGTTTTCTTTAAAGCATCAAATATTTGAACTGTTTTATTTTTAACCTCTAAGTCTAGACGCTGTCTGTACGACTCATAGTTAGGCAATGCAGTTGCATTTTCTTTTTTTGAAACAACAAACGCAAAAACACCTTTATTACCAACTACTCTGTTATACAATTTGTTTTCTTTAGCATAATACATAGCTCCAACAATTTTTGGTTCAGAACCAACACCTGTAATTGAGGGAGATTTCATGGAAGTATTATCAATTTTTGTTATAGATACATTATTTGAAGTAGCTATATCATTTAAAGATGCCCCATTCATTTTAGCTTCTATTAAAGTTGCTTTTTTCTGTTTTAATAAAATTGGTTTTACTGTATTTACAGCCTTAGACAATTTTACTAAGCCTTTTTTTGTTTTATTAGTAAGAAAAGCTACAACATAACCATTGTTAATATCAAATCTTTGAATGGAACCAACTTTGGTGTCACTTCCAAAAGCCCAAGTAATAATTTGCCTTTGTGTATCTAATAAACCAGGTACTCTTTCATCCATAATTTTTAAGCCTACAGCTGGTCTTGTTTGATAAGACATCTCTTTAACTACATCATAATAGTTATTCCCTTTAGCTGATATTTCTAATGCAAATTTTTCAGCATTTTGGAAAGCAGTATTTTCAGTCTCTTGTGAAGGTATAATTTCTTTACCAAAAGAGACTAGCTTTACCCCTTTTTGTATATTCCTACGTTCATCGATTCTCAACACATGATATCCAAACTGTGATTTAACAACACCCACTTTTCCTGTTTTATTATTGAACAAAAAGTCTGCTAAATTTGAATCAAATCTAGATGAATTATAAGAATTACCGTGTGAACTCCAGCCTATGTCTCCACCTTTGTCTTTACTTACATCAGTATTAATTTCACTTGCTATCTGAGCAAATTTCTTTTTACTTCTACGAACTAGTTTATAGATACTGTCTATAGATGCCTTAGCTTGTTCTTCTGTCTTTGTAGTAGCAGCTGTAGCTCCTTGAGAACCAATATAAGGTACAAAAATACCACTTGCTTTCACAGAGTCTGGTCTAGAATAAACTTCGGTAATTTTAGATATTTTAAAGAAGTTATTATCTTCATATGGTCCAAAAGTATTTGTTACTTTTCCTTTTAAAATCTGATCAGCAACGGCTTTTGGCAAGTCATTTTTCATCAGAAAAGCCTCTTGACTAGGAATATCTGAACTATTTTCTTCGAAAAATAAATTATAATCAGAAGTATTTTTTAGTCCTAAAATCGTTATTTTTTGTGCTGTAGCTTTATTAACATCTTCTCTATCCTCTAAATAAGATGCTACATTATTTCTAATATCTTCTTTATCCTCATTAGTTGGAGAAATATCAAACTGAACATAAGCTAAATCTCTAGAAGCCTCAACTTTATAGGCAGAAGGATTGTCGTTTATGTAAGATTCTACTTCACTATTTGTTACAGAAACTAAACTGTCTGGTATACTTGAAAAAGGAATGTATACAACATCTGCACTAAGCAAGGCATTGTCTTCTTGGTAAGCTAATTCTCCTTCCTTAAGTGAAGCTCCTAAACCAGCTTTTATCAAATTATTGTAGGTGTCTCTTTTTAAGTTAGAACCTACCTCAGTAAAATAATTACTCCAAGCAGACCAAAGATTTTGGTCCTCACTTTCTTTAGTATCTTTCAAAAATTGCAGAAAACTATCTTTATCAAATAACCCTGCTTCATTTAAAAATTGAGGGTTTTGCTGAATTGAAGGTGAGTTTATAATGGTATTTAACACATCTGTTTCTCCTACAGTAACACCAGCACTCTCAAGTTGACTAGAGTATATTTTGTCTTTTAAAATACTTTCCCAAACTGTTCTTGCAGCCTGCATGTTAGAAATATTATTATTACTTCTTGTTTTATAGGTATCCAATGCCTCGGCATATTCTTGTCTGGAGATAGTTTCTCCATCTACTTCACCTACTTCATTTATTTTTGAAGAATCAAAGAATTCAGTTAGTGTGGATGGATCCAACACAAACGCAAATAAAGCTAAACCAATAACAGCTATTAATGCAATTGAACGATCTCTTATTTTTGATAAAATTGCCATAAAATCAATAATTTAATTTGAATGGGCGAATATACAATTTGCCGAGTAAATAAGCAACCAGAAGTATCAGTATTTAATTTAAAAATAAAAAGTAAAACGATGTTTTAATTCTATTCTCTATCTACTATTTCAAGTTGAATTTCTTCTATTTTAGAAGAACTAACTTTTAGTATTGTAATTTTAAAGTTTAACATATTTAATACCTCACCCTTTTCAGGAATATTTTCTGTGTAATCTATGATATAACCTCCCAAAGTTTCATAAGCTTCATCTTTGGGTATCGATAAATTATACTCTTCATTTAAGTAATCTATCTCTAATCTAGCAGACAACTTAAACATTGAATCACTAATTTTAACATCTGTTAACTCTTGTACATCGTGTTCATCCTCAATTTCACCAAATAGCTCCTCTACTATATCCTCTACTGTAATCATGCCAGACGTACCCCCATATTCATCAACAACAACAGCTATACTTTTTCTTCTCTTCATCAAACTATTTAAAACATCACTTATCATCATAGACTCTGGGACAATTTCTACAGGTAGTAAAATTGATTTTATAGTCTTTGGTTTTTTAAACAATTCAAAAGCATTTACATGCCCAATAATATCGTCTAAAGAGGTCTTATACACCAAAATTTTAGAATACCCACTATCTATAAAACTATCACTAAGCTTTGACACTGGTTCATGAATTTCAATGGCTAAAATCTCAGTTCTTGGAACCATAATCTCTCTGGCTTTAACTTTTTGAAACTCTAAGGCATTCTGAAAAATTTGTATTTCAGAATCTATTTCCTCTTCATTACCATTACCATTTTCTATTTGTTCGGAAATATAATCTCCTAATTCTTCTTTACTAAATTCAGTTTGCTGATTATCTTTGTCAGTTCTAAAAATAATTCTTAAAAAGAAATCTGAAATTGCATTAATAAAAAAAGAGATAAAGTATAAGAGCAGATAAAAGACATACGCAGGTAAAGCAAAAATTTTTAATGTCTCGTTAGCATATACTCTAAAAATTGCTTTTGGAAGAAACTCAGCTGTAATGAGGATTAAAATTGTAGAAATTAACGTTTGTATTAGAATACTACTTATCCCCAAGTACCCAACAATTACCTTACCCATAAAGTAACTATAAATAACTAATGCTATGTTGTTACCAACTAACATTGTTGTAATAAATTTTGAAGAATTACTGGTTAATTTACCTAATACATCAGGTAAAAATCCTTTTCGCTTTTTTTCAAGTTCAATATGAAGTTTGTTGGCTGATACAAATGCAATTTCCATTCCAGAGAAAAAAGCAGAAGATATAATAGAAATAAGAATGATGACGATATCAATCTTCATTTAAAGTTTATTTTTCTTCTCAATTTTTTTTCTAAATTTTCTTTTAAAGAAGAATATTAATAAGATAAAGATAGAAAAACCTAACATAAATAATGCTTTATTTATATCATCTTTCCACGCAAATATTGCTTCAATTAAAAAAATGATAGCAATAATTAGGTATCCATACTGTAAAAATTTCCAAAATTTATTCATAATTTATTTTCATTAGTTAGTAAATTACCTATGGTTTTTTTTGCAACATACTTTTTTAAATTTTCCTTAGATTCAAAACCAACACCTATGACAGTATCATTCATTTTTGTTAACACAAAACTTCTTTCAGTAAAAAAATATTTATTTTTCTGATCCCAAAATAATTGATCTGTTTCTAATCTAGAGGAATCTGTATGATTTATCACAACTACATTTCCTTTTAACTCAGATATGGAGGTTTTTGAATAAGTTAGGGCATAATCTCCAATGACAGTGGTGGAATCTAATCCGTTTTTTTCAAAATTTATAATTTTTACTCCCTGTGGAAATTCATTATAAGGGTGGATTTTTCTGTTGCTAAAATCATTCATTAGAGATGTTGTTAGCTTAGAAGTTATTCTCCCAGAATCCTTGTAGACGTGATGTGCATCTTTAGCTATTGCAATAGGTAGGTTTTTTTCAGCTAAAAAAT
>Ga0206129_10007724_pt1 | contig 10519 bp, 9 predicted proteins | sample Helgoland_Spring_8_FD_148616 | JGI IMG/M metagenome (GOLD analysis project Ga0206129, IMG submission 148616) | Pelagic subsurface seawater microbial communities from Kabeltonne, Helgoland, North Sea - Helgoland_Spring_Bloom_20160502_2 | ecosystem: Environmental > Aquatic > Marine > Epipelagic ...
GGGACGTCTGTAAATCAACTGGAAAGGTTCTACTTGAAACGAATGAAGGTGAGTAAGAAACAAAGAGAAAATCTCAACAGATTTGACTCAACAGAATAGTTCCAAATGGATTGATTGCGGGTGGGCAAGTAGCCATATTTTCCTGCTGCATGCACTTTTTTAGTTCATTTCCATTGGAAACAGACTTCTTTTTTGCAATTTTTGAATGCTACTTGGTTCTTACAAACGAGAAGATCAAACATCACCAAAACCGAAATCGCAGTATTTATCTGACAGTGCGTCACCCGAATACTGTGACGCTTATTAAAATTAACGTTGGACGTTTTCTTTGATCAGTATTTTATATAGCGCTCTAATACGCATCATCCTAAACGCATGTTGGAGCCTCTTTTATAAGTCATTATCAGGATCAGATTAAAAGCAACCCGCTTCTGCATGATTATTATTTGCGATAATTATTATGTCAAATTCATTTGGGCTAGAGTAGCTTGGCATATTGGCGAGCAAGGATTGCTCATTGAGAACAAAATGGAATAGTGTTGATCATATTCGGGTTTGTGGAATGAAAATTTACTACCCTGCTGCTTCAATATCGCAATCATATCCTCAGTCTGCCTTATCCATTCACTAGTCTCTAAACCACCAACTGCTATCACCAGTTCAATAGACGGATCTGGTGGATTATGAACCGGACTAAGCACTTTACAATCTTCTTTTTCTATCAATAAATCCTCTGAGCCAGGTATAAATAAAATTGGTTCAAGATCGAGCATTGCACTTACAATAGTTGCACCTTTTATTAAGTTTCGCGGCAATCCTAAAGTCTCTAAATGCTCAGAAACACACATCATTGATGCCAAATGACCACCAGCGGAATGGCCAGAAATATAGATTTTATCTCGATCTCCATTTACTAGGTCTGCATTATCATACACCCACTTCAACGCATATCGTACTTGATCAATCACTTGATGAAGACTTATTTGTGGGCAAAGATCATAATTTACTAAAACGCAAGCTCCACCAGAATCTACTATGGCGGGCGCTATCAAAGAATGATCGAAGCTATCTAGAAATCGCCAAAAACCACCATGAATAAAAATATTTATTGGAGCATTAGTTTTCTTCGCAGGGAAAATATCGACTGTTTGCCCAGGAGATGATCCATAACTTATGCGGGAGACTGTTTTATATTTAGTTCTAGCGTGCTCACTAAATAAAGACCAATGCGCTTTCCAAACGGGATGCTCTGGAACCGCTTCGCGCGGACTATATTGGTAATTTAATTCTTCTTGCGTAAAATCTAAATATGACAAAATTTTGATCTCCTATTTTCAAATCATTCTATAATTTTGCAGCAGTTGCACAAATTTCAATTTTCCAATGAGCTTGAGCAAGGCTATTAACTACCAGAAGAGCTACAGTAGGTTTGGGATAAACTTGACAGTGTTTAAACGCAGCCGCACGACCTTCCCGGTATCCTGATAAATCATTAATACTAATAATATATGTCCGTGTCTCAACGAGGTCTTCTAACCCCATGTCCTTAGCCTTCAAGACATTTTCTATGTTTTGGAAGGCCTGGAGGGTCTGATCTTTCATATCATCAGACATAGAACCATCAGGATTAACTCCAACCTGCCCTCCTACTATCACTGTTCGCGCACTCGCTGGAATTTCAACTCCTTGACTATATTTTGAAAAAGGCGGTGCCATATTGGTAGGACTAAAACGATCTATCATTCACTTCTCCTAAAGGATGATTCACATCATATCCTGTGGATTTTCACTAAGGCAAGAAACAGGTTGCGTTGATAGATTTTATCTATGGGTTTATTATTTAGTTTGACCAAAGAGTTTTTGGATAACAGTAATTAACACTTATTCAGCAGCAATCAGTACTCGTCCAACCAGGTCATGCTACAGGAAGCTAAATGAACAATCGGCAGTATTTACTTCGTTCTAGACCCAAGCTGGTAGCAGGGCCGGAGAACTTTGAATTATCTATCTTGCCAACTCAACCGATCAAAAATGGTGAGGCTCGTGTTTCTGTAGAGATGGCAGCACTGTCGGCATGGCAAGGGATGCGAGCAAAAGATTTCAAAAACTTTATAAGACCATTTGATATAGGTGAGCTTATAGATTGTGATGTTTTTGGAAGAGTCATCGAAAGTAAATGTGCAGATTTACCTGTTGGAGTGTCTGTTGTAGGCAGACTTGGTTGGCAAGACTATCCAGTTATCACCCCAGATAAGGTAACAATTGTTACAGATGAATTTACAGCTGAAGAGTGGCTTACGGCTCTTTCCTCACCAGGTCAAACTCCGTACCTTGCATTGTCTCAATTAGCCCGGCCGATGCCAGGAGAAACGCTGGTTGTAGCTTCCGCCGCTGGTGCCATTGGTATTTACGCAGTCCAATTAGGTCTACTATCCGGTATGAAAGTCATAGGTATCGCAGGTGGTTCCAAAAAAACTAAATTTGTAACTCAAGTACTTGGTGCAAATGCGTGCATTGATTATAAATCCCAATCCTTCACGGATGACCTAAGGGATGCTTGTACCGACGGTATTGATATTTATTTTGATTTGGTTGGTGGCAAGATAGCGGATGCTGCTTTTGAAAACCTAGCCAAGCACGCAAGAGTTTTACTAGTAGGCCGAGTCGCCGCAAACAATAGTACAGACCCAGAGTGGGACCCTGCCAATATGAGGCATGTTTGGTCACGGGAAGCGACAATTCACGCTTTCTCCCGTTATTCATATAAAAATTTGTATCCAGAGGTTAATAAAAAAATTGGAAAATTTTTGAAGGAAAATATTCTTAAAATGCACAACACAGTTTTTGATGGACTGGAACATACTCCAGTTGCACTCCATGAAATGTTAGAAGGAAAACACGTTGGGAAAATTTTAATTCGCTACTGTGATGCAAGCGGAAAAAGACTTTGACCAATAAAAATAAATTAACTAGCTGCTGAGGACTTTATTATGACAAACTATAAAAACCCTAAAATGGGTAGTGAGGTTTTTGCATCAGCCTTGGCAGATGCCGGTATAACAACAATTTTTACTTTAGCTGGCGGTCATTTTCTTCCATCATACAATGCGATTGGCTCCCAAAATAAAATAAAAATAATTGCTGCAAGACATGAACTTGGAGCAGGGTATATGGCTTCAGGTTATGCTTTAGCCTCCGGCAAGACAGGTGTCATTTTTTCTGGGGCACCAGGTCCAGGAGCTACTAACTTAGTAACACCAGTGGCAAACGCTCACGCAGATAGCATTGCATTACTTGTTTTGACTGCCCAAGTGGACCGACGGTACTTGAATAGAAATATATTACAATATGCTGATAATGTCGGTTTATTGAAACCTTTTTGCAAATCGTCTCTGCAGGCGGTCTCGGCGTCTGAACTTCCCAATCTAATTGCTTCAGCTTTACAAATTGCTGGTTCAGGAAAGCCGGGTCCCGTGCACATAGACCTACCACAAACAATTCAAGCTGAAAAAATTTACGACTATAACAGTATTTTGCCTTCAAACATATCGCCTTCCTTTCCAGCAGAAGAAACGCTAGCCGAAGTTGTTTCTCTTATTGAGCAATCACAAAAGCCTGCAATTATATCTGGTCACGGGGTAGTCCGTAGCAAAGGCACAAAGGAGCTTAAAAATTGTGCTGAGCTCATGGGCGCGCCAGTTGCTACAAGTAGATCCGGAGTGGGCAGTATAGAAAGTTCTAACGGCCACAGTGTGGGTATGCTAGGCTTTTACGGTACAGAAACAGCCGCAGAGGCAGTAAAGAATGCTGACTTAATACTGGTAGTCGGTTGCTCTCTCGGAGAGCAAACAACTTTTGGCTGGAGGTCAGACTTATTTTCCAGAAATGCAAAAATTATCCAGATTGATGTGGATCCAAAACAACCAAATTTAGTTTATCCTGTGAGTAAGGCAGTGCAATGCGATGCAGCGGCTTTTTTGACAAATTTGCAACAAAAATTAACCCGTAAACGATCATGGTATTCAAAAAAGCCAATACCAATATCTGCAAAAAATAATCCTGATTTTGGTCTGAGTGCCGCAGACGTTATGCAAAGCTTAAATAAGCATATTTCCGATGACACACTCGTCTCAGGTGACATAGGAAATCACAGACTTTGGATTTGTGACCAATTGAATATAACCTGCCCTGAAAGATTACTTCAATCATGCGAATTTGATGCAATGGGATTTAGTCTCCCAGCGGCCGTAGGTGCGGCAGTTTCCAATAAAAATAGAAAGATTGTTTCAATAAGCGGCGATGGTGGCTTTATTCACACTATGGGAGAATTAGCAGTAATCAAGAAACTTGATTTACCGTTGGCTATAATAGTCTTTGTTGATGGCGCCCTTGGAATTCTTAAACATCAAGCAGAGGAAATGTGGGGCAAGCATCACTTCGTAAATTTACAAGAAATAGATTTTAAAAAAGTGGCTCAAGGGTTCGGCATAGAAGCTAAAAGAGTAGATGATCATAATCAATTAGACAGTGCAATTTCTTGGGCGGTGTCAGCCTCAGGCCCAACATTTTTGGAGATTAAAATAGATCCGAATGAAATTTTTCCACCTTTAAGAAGCAAAATAGAACAACGCAAACGTGACTTGATGACACAATAAAATTTTTCAGAAGCAACGATCAAGGAGGAAGACCATGAAAAAACTAAAAGATACCCGGTTAATGAGGTCCGTGACGGTCATACTGATAGCAATTTTAGCAACTTCAGGCAACCTTAGCGCTCAAGAAATAAAAATGACATATGCAGGTTACCCAAGTCCGCAAATCTCATCTGGTAAGGCTGTTAATTTCTTTGCTGAGCACGTTGAAGAGCGAACGAACGGTACTGTGCAAATTGAAGTTAATCACAGTGGAAGCTTGTATATTGAAGAAAAGGCCATAGAGGCGCTACTTGCAGGTGTCATAGATTTGGCTGCGGCTGGAACTTCCACAATTGGAGTATTCACTAGACATTACGACTGGGTAAATCTTCCCTACATAGTAAGCGGTGATATGAAAGTCGGACCGGTACAGCTACAACAAATGATGAACAGTGACGTCGGTTTAGAGATACAGGCTAAAGTTGAAAAAGAGCTGGGGCTTAAGGCGATATTTATGATGTCGAGTAATGGTGGGCCCCGAGCTATTGCGACCAGAAAGACTAAATTAGAATTACCCTCTGATATAGCCTCTACAAAGCAGAGAGTGAGCTTAGCCCCGTTGGATGTTACGATCAATAAAGCTTGGGGAGCCAATCCGCTTCCTGTTCCATGGGCGGACACCTTCACTGGCTTTAGTCAGGGTATGTTTGAAGGAGTTCAAATACCAATTCCGCACATACATAACGTTGGATTCGATGAAATGGCTGAGTACGTCTCTATGGTCAACTTCCAATATTTGCCACAAGTAATGTGGGTAAGAGTCGATTTCTGGGAAAGTCTCCCACAGGAAATTAGAGACACAATGATTGAGGTTGGAAAGGAGGCTGCTCTTTACGAACAAAAGGTTGATCAGGAGATGCATCAAGGCTTTAGAGATGCCATAACTAAAAGAGGCACCACAATAATAGATTTAACACCTGCGCAAATGGCGGAGTGGCAGGCAGCAAGTGAGTCAGTTTACTCTGAACCATCAGTAATTAAGTACACGCCAACAGACTTATTAAAAAGACTACAAAAGGCTGGTGAGCTGGGGGGCTAACTACCTTTAATTAATGAAAACCTTTAAAGGTGCGTGTTGTATAAAAAAAGGCACGCACCTTATACAAAAAATTTACAAATGTAGAGGTTTAATAATCAAATGCAAAAAAAAACCATAAACCTCTATAAAGCGATTAAATCATTTATTTTGATACCTGGATTTTTCATAATCATAGGTTTGCTATTGATTAACATAATCGATAGATTTGTTTTGAATGGTTTATTAGGCTTGATGTGGGTAGAAGAAGTCACAGTAATTATCTTGATTTGGTTGATTTTCTTATCCACAATAATCATTGATAAAGACCGCTCGCATATTAGAATCTCACTATTTAATATGCCAGAAAAATTTCATCAGATATTAGAAGACATAGCGATGATCGCCTTTTTGGGCTTCTTAGTCTGGTCAACTTGGGAACTTCTTCCGAAAATATTTTCCCGATACGCTGCAACAGGTTGGTCTATCAAGGTTGGATACTACGCTATTATTTTTGGGTCATCGCTAGCAATTCTGGGACGGCTAGCAAAATATTTACCGAAAAGATTTTCAAAATGGTTTTAATTGCTGCAATTGTCGGGTTTGGGACTTTATTTATACTCGCTTTATTAGGGGTGCCCCTAGCAGCGGCAATGGCTTTGGGCGGTGTCATTGGTATGATAATTGCCGATATTCCCCTATTGGGCGCTCCAATAGCAGTTATGGGAGTACTTGGTAACTTTGCTTGGTTAGCTTTACCTCTTTTTATCATCTTAGGCGGACTATTATCGCACATTGGAGTTGCGAGGGGTCTAATCTCATTAGGGGACATTATTGGTCGCAAAGTCCGAGGTGGCATATCTCAGGTCTTAATTATATCATCTCTTTTTATGGGAGGAATGACAGGATCTACTTTGGCAGAGGCAGGAATGCTATCATCATTATTTCGCAAAGATATGGAAGCCCTTGGATATCCCAAAGGGTATCTTGCGGGTCTCATTTCGTGTGCTGGCCTAATAGGCGCACTTATCCCCCCTTCAAATGTATTGCTAATACTCGGCCTATCTGGTCAAATCTCGATCCTACGACTCTGGGTTGCTGGAATATTGCCTGGGACCCTACTCGCACTTTGTCTTATGATTGTAGCTGCGCTTTCACAAACTAAATACGAGATAGGGGGCATGAATTTAGAAACAAAAGCCAATCAAACAAAATCCGATAGTAACAGGTCTTTACTGTATGCCATACCAGGTTTGTCGGTCCCAATATTTATCCTCGGTGGTATGCGTATGGGAATTTTTTCACCGGTTGAAGCAGGCGCAGCAGGTATCTTATTCGGATTGCTTCTTGGATTTATCTGGTTTCGAAATGAGATGAAAATAAAAAGTATAGTAGAAGCTTTTGGCAGAGATTTATTAAGCGCTTGCGGGTATCTCCTTTTGGTAGTTGGAGCTGCTATTTTCGGTGTCTTGATAGTAAGGTTAAACATTACATCGATTGTTGATCAATTTTTCGCAAATCAAGACCTATCACAATACCAGTTTATGATAATCAACTTTCTGATTTTTTTTATTATGGGCTTTTTTATTGAGGCTGTTCCAATCATGCTAATTTTCTTTCCGTTAATGCTTCCAGCTGCTAGAAGCATAGGGATAGACCCAACGCATTTTGGCATCTCATTCAGCATGATTATTCTTTTAGCAAACTTAACCCCTCCAGTTGGCGTACAGACCCTTTTTGTTTGCAGATTACTAGATGTATCTGTTTCGGAGTGGTGGAGGCATGGCAAATTTTTCTTTTGCGTTGTCTTGGTAGTCACGTTCGCAGTAATGTTTTTTCCAAGATTATCCTTAACCTTACCGGAACTTCTCTTAAATTAAATCCTTTATATTTCAGGAATTTGATCTAAGAAGTACGACAAGTTGCTATTTTGGGACTTTTTCAACCAAACCGCAGAAGTTGTTACTATGCTTGACACGTCTCTAATCGGAACGACTTTCAATCCAAACCTGGATGTGTTTTTGATACACTTTGGATAAATAAGTATGCCCAAACCCGCCATTACCAACGATAGTAGCTCCTCTCGCAAGAGCGCCGTTTCTCTGACATGTGGTTGAAAACCTCGAGTTGTACATAATCTAATAATCAAGTTATTAAAACCAGACCAAGTTAAATCCCCCATTACAAAATCTTCTTTTTTAAGGTCATTCAAGCTTATGAACGACCGCTCGGAAAATGCGTGGTTTGGAGGCAAAACTGCCACAAGGCCCTCCCTAGAAATTGGTTTCGCAGATATTCCTGTGGGCAGTTTATTATCATTACTCATTATAAAGCCGATATCAAGCGTGCCTTTATAAATCTCTTCAATTTGTTTGCGAGAGGATATAAAGTTTATATCGACATGTATATTTGGATTTACAGCACGAAACTTAGTCAAAAGCTGTGGTAATGGTCCAAGCATAGCAAAGTCTATATATCCTACAGAAATACTACCACCCCTTCCTAAAGCAACACCCTTTGTTGACGATATTGCCAAAGCCAATCGTTCAAATATTGGTGATAAATGACCATATAATTCCCGTCCGGCGAGTGTAAGCCGAACATCACGGTTACTTCTATCTATTAAAACCAAACCAAGTTCTTGCTCAAGATTTTTAATTGCAGTACTTAAACTAGGCTGTCGTAAATCTAAGTGCGCAGCTGCTTTGCGATAACTGCCTTTTTCAACTATGGCTTTAAATATTTCTAAATACCGAAGAGTAACTTTCATCCCAATTATCCCAATCAGTTATCGCAGTAAATTAATCCTCGGTTTCAACTCGCGAGTGCAACTTTACCCAAGGTATAAAGCGTGAGGCAGCGATGCCCAAGTGCTTCTCGCCGTCTAAAATAAAGGAACGTGAATTCGGACCGATCACCGCCGCACTATAAGGCGACGAATCCAAGTTTAAAGTTTGAAAAAGCAGATTTAAAATAACACTTGAACGATACGCGCAATTTCAAAAGCTATTTGAGTTGGTCTGTAACGGTTGAGGTGACGGAAAAAAGGAGGGAATCGAAGGGTTTGTTAGATGATCCGGTGTTCGCGTATTTTTCCCGTAAATTGGGCTACCACAGTTTGCGCAAAATACCCTGGTAACCTCTGAGCCGTTGTCTAACGAATAGCTAAATTCTCTCAATTTTCCGTTTACGGTTACAACACGTGAAACGAACATGGCACCCACGGTATGACCTGTTCCACTCAATCGGCGGCACTCTTCGCAATGACATTGAGCGACCACGACTGGCGGCGCGTCAGCAGTGTATGTAACTTCGCCGCAGAGGCATTTTCCAGTATATTTCATTGTCATCTGCTAAACATTAAGGCGCGAATGGCGACACGCAACCACAAATCAAGAGGCAGATTGCGGATTTGGGAGCGCGTTAATGTTCTGGAAAGTTTGATCTGTCAAAATGGGCTCTAACATGCGGCTCACCACAATATAGTCGAATGTCTGCTCTGGACGGCTCTTGCGTGCTACAGAATCTATACTGCCTGACTAAGCTGATCACTATGCACATCAATATATCTTTGTGTGGTGCTGATATGATGGGTATCCTTTCCAGCGGCATGCATTTTTTTAATTCATTTCTATTGGAAACAGACTTCTTTTTTTGCAATTTTCGAATAGAATTTAGAGTGAACAACTGGGAGTAATCAGATGATTTCAGGCAATACAGTCTCAGTAGCCACTTTAATCGAAGAGATTAAATGAGAATGAATAAGGGAAAACCAACCGCCATCTGAATGCGCAATAGGTTGCTATAACATTGGTCATTTCTCATTCAAACCGCCCAAACACCAGATTCAGTCATAAGTCTCACTTTAGCCTCTCGAATTCAAAAAACACATCGTTTTGAAATGCTTAAATTTATACTGAACCAAAAGCGCAAATCACGATGGATTTTTCAGATAAAAGGCAGACAATTTATCCGCTTCAACGACAGTGATTTTAGCTCGTGATTGTGTTATCCAACCACGCATTTGAAACTCTTTTAACTCTCTTGAAATCACCTCTCTTGCTGTTCCCAATTCAGTTGCCAAACCCTGATGCGTTATATTCACAATATTGCAGGTCTTTGACATTGAGATTAGTTTTTTGGCAAGCCTAACATCAACTCTCTGAAAAGCGATTTCGTCAATTAGAAGAAAAAGATTGGAAAAGCTTTTTGTATATGTTGCGAAAACGAGGTCTCTGAAAGGCGTAGAAGTCATCACTAGTTGATCAAATATTCCTTTAGAAATGTGTGCAATCATTACATCATTTTCTGCCAGTCCTTGGGCAGAGAAATGATCTAAAGTTTCCAAACTGGATGTAGTTAATACGCAAACCTGACCGCTTTGAATTCGATATAGTACAATCTCTCGCCCATTTTCTGAAACATGTTGAACCCGTACAGTTCCATTTAAGATAAATAGCATTTTTTGTGGTGATTCAGCTAAGTTAAAAATGAGCTGATTTTTTTTATAAGAAACAATGTTGGAATTAGTTGCTATACGGATTTTGAGTTGATTGGTAAGTGCTGAAAATTCGTCAAATTGGCTGGGCCAATTTTTTAATATATCAAACTTTGGGCCGAGTCTCCGAGAGCACATAGCGAAACCTTTTCGAGACAGATTACAACCGCGTATTAATAACTTTTTTATAATTTAAAAAGTATCGGTTATCCTTACACGTTGATCAAAAATTTCGCTTAACCATTCGATATCATCCACATCAGATATTTTCCAACCTTGCGGCGCAATTAGAGTTTGATCAGATCTAAGCTT
>Ga0206129_10007729_pt1 | contig 10515 bp, 6 predicted proteins | sample Helgoland_Spring_8_FD_148616 | JGI IMG/M metagenome (GOLD analysis project Ga0206129, IMG submission 148616) | Pelagic subsurface seawater microbial communities from Kabeltonne, Helgoland, North Sea - Helgoland_Spring_Bloom_20160502_2 | ecosystem: Environmental > Aquatic > Marine > Epipelagic ...
CATCGCCAATGGCCCCAAAGATAGTCTCTGCATTTTTACGGTCGAGCCCGGCAAGCATGCGGATGGCCTTGAGGTCTGGGTGTAATCCTTTGAAGAGTTTGCCTGGAGTGACCTGTCCTGCCATTACCGCGTAGCCCGCATCCAGTCGCTTTAGTTCCTTGAGCAGTTTGCCCACCTGACCAACCTTAACCGCGGAACGCTCGTCCATAGCAAAGGACTCGACCAACTCCGGTGAAGTTTCCCCGCCCAGTTCGATCAGGCGAACGGAGATGCCGGCCTGTCTGGCTCTTTCAGCGAGCAAGACAGGGTATAGCCCCTGACCGGCAATCAGAGCGAGCGGGCGGCTCGCATCAAAATTTTCAGGCAGAAAGCGGGACATGACCAGTGGGGCTAGCCTTTGACTGCGAGGTTGACAAGTTTGCCAGGCACGTAGATTTCCTTGACGATTTCTTTACCCTCCAAAAAGGATTGTACCTTGGCGTCTGTCTTGGCTGCGGAAAGAATCGTATCTTTGTCCGCATCGGTGGGGAACTGGCCCTGACCACGAAGCTTTCCATTTACCTGGAATACAATGGTGATCTCTTCTGCTACCAATAGTTCCTTGCGGGCCTGCGGCCAGGGTTGGTGGACGATGGAGGGTTGCCCGCCCAAAGATTCCCACATTTCCTCAGCGAGGTGAGGGGCGAACGGTGCGAGGAGTTTGAGCAAAGCCTTCAGGCTGTCTTGCGAATAACTCTCAGCTTTTTGCAACTGATTGATCAAAATCATCATCTGGGAGATGGCCACATTGAAGCGCAAATTCTCGATTGCCTCGGTCACCTTGAGGATGGTCTCGTGAAGAACCTTGAGGGTGTCCTTATTGTTCTCTTCCCCGGATAAATGCTTCTCGGTCCGAAGGCATTCGCGGTGGACTTTGCGGAGGAATCGATGAACCCCTTCAATTCCTTTCTCACTCCAAGGCTTGACTGCTTCCAAGGGTCCTAGAAACATTTCAAAGAGCCGGAGGGAGTCGGCCCCATAGGCATCGATCACTACATCCGGGCTGACCACATTGCCCACGCTCTTGGACATCTTATTACCGTCTTCCCCGAGAATCAGACCCTGGTGGAAAAGTTTTTTGTAAGGTTCTGGGTTTTGCAGCACTCCCTCGTCGTGTAAAAAACGGTGCCAGAACCGTGCATAGAGTAGATGCAGCACAGCGTGCTCTGCACCACCGATATAGAAATCCGGGCTTCCCCAATAGGCTTCTTTCTGGGGGTCGACTAGATGATCTGAATTGGTCGGATCCAAATAACGTAAGTGATACCAGCAGGAACCAGCCCATTGGGGCATGGTGTTGGTCTCACGGGTAGCGGATACCCAGTTCTCTCCATCCGGTTTTGGCTCAGTTCTGGAAACGGATTGGCCGGACTCCAAGTCAAACCAAATATCCAACCAATCAGTAATGGTTGCCAACGGGCTCTCTCCGGTACCGGCAGGTTGATAGTTTTCCACTTTTGGAAGTGTAAGGGGAAGCTCGGAGGGGGGAAGGGGAAGGGCGTAAAAAATTTCCCCTTCCTTGTCAGAGGTTACTTCATTTTCAGGTAACAAATCTTTGATGATTCCCACTGTGGCTTTAGCTTTTTCAAAATCCGCATGGTTTACCCAGACCAGAGGAATGGGTTCTCCCCAGTAGCGTTGGCGGGAAAAAATCCAATCCCGAAGCTTATAATTGGTGGCACCTTTTCCGTTCCCTTTGGACTCGAGGTCAGCAATGATCTGATTTTTACAACTATTTGTGTCGAGGCCGTTGTAGGCACCGGAATTGACCATGTTGCCCATCCCGGAATATGGGAGTTTTCCTTTTTCCTCATCTCCTCCCGGGTGTGCAATGACACGCCTGATGGGAATGTTGAATTTCTCCGCAAATTCATGATCCCGCTTATCATGGGCAGGGACGGCCATAATCGCACCCGTTCCGTAGCTGATCAACACATAGTCGGCTACCCAGACAGGAATCTTTTCTCCGTTGATTGGATTAATACAATAACTGCCGGTGAAAACACCTGATTTGTCTTTGGCTAGATCCGTCCGATCCAGGTCACTCTTTTTAGCTGCCGTATTGATGTAGGCTTTTACTTCGTCGGCTTTTTCTTGAACGACTAAATTTCTAAGCAAGGGATGCTCCGGTGCGACCACCATGTAAGTTGCCCCAAATAAAGTATCTGGTCGGGTAGTGTAGACCGTAAGTTTTTTATCGCTTTCATCTATAGAGAATTCAACCTCTGCACCTTCGGACTTCCCAATCCAAGCCTTTTGCTGGCGCTTGGTCGAGTCTGGCCAGTCCAGTTCATCCAATCCTTCGAGCAGTTTTTCTGCATAAGCGGTAATGCGGAGCACAACCTGTCTAAGGTTCCGTCTCTCGACAGGATGATTTCCGACTTCTGATTTTCCATTGACCACTTCCTCATTGGCGAGAACCGCTTTTAAATTGGGGCACCACCAGACTGGTTTTTCATCTACATAAGCCAAACCGCGCTGGAAAAGTTTAAGAAAGATCCATTGAGTCCATTGGTAGTAGCCTGGGTCAGTGGTGTTGATTTCCCGATCCCAGTCTATCGCAAATCCAATGCTCTTAATTTGCCTGCGAAAATTAGCAACATTTGCCTTGGTGGTTACTGAGGGATGTGTGCCGGTCTTGATAGCATACTGTTCAGCAGGTAACCCGAATGCATCCCATCCCATCGGGTGCAATACATTAAAACCACAAGATTTCTTGTAGCGAGCAAGGATGTCTGAAGCCACGTAGCCTTCGGGGTGACCTATATGCAAACCTGCACCAGATGGGTAGGGGAACATATCCAAAGCATAGTACTTTGGTTTTTCTGCTTGATCATCCGCAAGGAAGGTTTTTTCGCGTTCCCAATACTCTTGCCATCTTTTTTCGATGGAAGAGAAGTCATATTTGATATCGTCTTCAGCCATTTTTTATTGATCTACAATGAATGTTTTTCAACATTTGGCAAAAGGAAAGGTGGACTAAAATTTGACTATTATTCACTTAGGTCATTACCAAGAGTTTTTAGATATACGATTCTTTGTTTTGCCTCTTTTTTTGATCCCCCTGTTCTGCTTGCCCAAAGATAGAAAAAGCTGAATTGAAGTATTCATTCGATAGTCAAAGTTTACTTCATGTCAGGAAACGTGATCTTAGTTGTCGGTTAAAAAAAGGGGGTGAGATGCGTGGGAATTCCCCGGTATCAGAAAACATACAGGAAACATTTTGAGTTATAATATCCATGGTTATGGTTGTGATTGTTTCTGCTTAATTGAAGAAATGAGCAGATCAAAGCATCTAAGAAGCTTTACTTAAAGAAATAGAAAAAATGCTTGTTTTTGTTCAGGATTTTTTATCCTCGAGCATTTTTTTAATTATATCCATTTCTTTGGAAATTTTTCCCAATTTTACTTGAAGGTCATGAATCCCATCGCGAAGGGGTTCCGGATTTGATTTTCTTTTTAAAAGTTCCTGCTTGATCGCCATTTCTGCGTTTGATTCTTCCATGCTGTTCATGATCACCCCGATTACCAAATTGAGAACGATCATGGTGCCAATGAGGACAAAACTGACAAAAAAAAGTGCAGCGCCTGTAGGAGATGCAGTGGATACTGGATTCCATGTGATTAAATCTACATCTGAATATCCGTAATGATTGGAGCCATACATGTTTATATACATTACATCTGTCCAATCTTCTAAAGTTACGACACGAAACAAAGAAAGAATAGAAGTTTGTAAATTACGAAAGTGAATTGGATCATTCTCGCCATAGAAAAAGACTGCCATTGTTCCGTAGATGTAAAATAATAAAAATAACAAAATACTCACATAGAACATAGAAGGGAGACTTTTGAGCAGGCATGTCACCAAAAGTTGGAGTTTGGGAATAGCGGTAACCAAACGAAGGACACGCAGTATTCTTGCAAGTCGAAGTACGGGTAAAAAAGTACCACCTACCTGAATAAATGGCTCAACGAGACAAGCGGTAACGATGATGAAATCAAAGACATTCCAAGGGTTCTTAAAATAACGAAAAGGACGATTACCTTCCGCGATTATTTTAATCAGGGCTTCAATGACAAATATTGTCAATATAGCCTGGTCGAGCAGACGCAGTAGTTCTTGATTTCGGAGTGCAAATTCCTTGTAGGTTTGGGCTCCCACTACTACCCCAGCAAGTAAAATAGTGGCGATGATGAAACGCTGGAAAAAAAGACCCTTGGATAATGATTTACAAAAATTACTCATTTTCTATAAACCCGTTTTAACACAATAAAGGATCACTGTCCATGACAGCTGTACCCAAAAGGGGAACTGAATGCCGTTACAGGACTAGGGTAGGAAGTGATCCTAATAGTTTAGAGCAAGCCTTGGAAACTAATTCAATGATTTGCTCATAGTGCTCGTCTACATCGGTATCTTCTCCTCGCTCGTAAGGATCTTGTATGTGTGGCTCACAGCCAGGTGAAAGAAATACACCCAATGGCCGCACTTGACCGCGAATAGCGTGTTTGTGGATCTTTACAAAGTCTTCACTGTCAGCATCCATAGTAACGATTAGGGATGCGTTTGCGAGTTCGGGAACAGTTGCAAATTTAGAAGTGCTGTGAAGAATTAGCCCAAGTTTGGAGGAATAGGTCTGCATTCTTCCATCGACTGAACAGTCATTGTAAGCAATGTTTACTCCTCTGGAAGAAACACGAACGCGACCAAAGTAAGAAGATTTCTGAATGAGATCTCTCATTATCTCTTGTGCGAGAGGGGACCTGGACATGCCTCTTTTGCTTAGAAATAGAATCGTGGGTAAATCATTAGACTGGTAGGTCCTAGCCGGGGCATTACCAAGAAGAGACATACCGGGGTGGCCAACCTTGGGAGTGTGATTCGGATCACAATTAGTTTTATCTTTACCAGATGAAAATGGATTGTGTCTTTTGAGTGCTGATTTGAATTTGTTTGTGTTTGTCATTTTTCCGCCAAAAATTTGATTATGTCAGGTGTTATATTACTAATCAATTCGAAACCCAAGTTTAGGACACCAAAATAAGACTTAAGTAAAGTTTAATTAACATAAAACAATTGATTGCACCTACCATGCCAAAAATAATTTTAAGGCACAGATGTTAAAAAAAATTCAATTTTGAAGATGTAGAACAATGAATGCTAAACACTCTGAGGGGGCTTAGCTACTCTTGTGCTTTAAGCGACTTGGTATTTGGGCCCACAATCTCAACAAAGTTACCATCTGGACTTTGAGCATGAGGAGGCAAAGATCTTGTGGGAATCCTGGAGGCAGGATTCGGGGACTTTGTGCGTAAGGCTTGAGCCCTTTTTTTTCAGCATTATGTACAACTTTATCCACATCGTTTACAAATACAGTGATGTAAGAAAAACCCGTAATAGTATGGATAAAGGGTTGGCTGATCTCCTTCGCTTCCTTTTTAGAATTAACCTGCATCACTTTGAGCTTTGTTGCGGTTTCAGCATCTCCTAGTACTAAAACTTTGATATCAAGAGCTGCACCATCGGTAAGCCCAACTGCTTTGGGAAATGTGCCTTTCACTTCGAAACCCTCGATTTCCCTAAAGCCCACGACTTCTTTGTAAAAACCCAGTGATTGATTGAGGTCTGAAACCACAATACCCAGGTCTACAGTTTGTTTTGGGAAATTGGTCTCTCCTGCAAGGGTGAAGCCAAAGAGGCAAGAAATGAAAGGAGCCGACTTATGAATCAGATTACATATCATAGGTAATCATGATTAACTTGTGGGATAATTTATTCAACGATGAATTAATCGTCTTGGCCAATAAAAATAAAAATGATCACTATAAGAGGTTGCCATTTTCAAAAATATCTTCATCCGAAGAATTATGAGACTGTTACCATATATTTTATATTTTGCTTTTTCCCTGACAAACTTATGGTGCGAAATAAAGCCTAATTTTATACTTATATTTACGGATGACCAAGGGTATGGTGACTTAAGTTGTTTTGGCTCAACTACAATTAAAACACCAAATATTGACCGAATTGCCAGAGAGGGCCGAAAGTTTACCAGTTTCATGGTTGCTTCACCGGTTTGTACACCATCGCGGGCTGCCTTGCTAACTGGATGCTACCCCAAAAGGGTTGGGATGCATCAACATGTTCTTTTTCCAAGTTCAAAAAAGGGATTACATCCAAAGGAATACACCATGGCAGACCATTTCAAGTCTCTCGGGTATGCCACGGCATGTTTTGGGAAATGGCACCTTGGCCATCACCAGCAGGTTCTACCTACCTCCAATGGATTCGATACTTATTTTGGGATCCCATATTCCAATGACATGAACCATCCGGACAACAAGGGAAGACCACCAGGTGGACATGCTGGCATGGATGTCCTTTGGACTGATCCTGAATCCACGCTTACAAAATGGAAAACTCCGCTTTATGAGAACGAAAAGATTATCGAATTGCCCGTGGATCAACGCACCATTACCCGTCGTTGCACTCAGAAATCAATTGATTTTATCAAGGCAAATCATAAAAAACCATTTTTTATCTATATTCCTCACTCAATGCCCCATATCCCTCTTTATGTTCCGGACGAAGTTCGTGACCCTGATCCCAGAAACGCTTATTTTAATACTATTGAGCATATTGATTCTGAAGTGGGTAGGTTACTGGATACATTGGATAAGCTTAAATTGACCGGTAAAACTTATGTAATCTACACAACGGACAACGGACCATGGCTATCTTTTCGTCATCATGGTGGATCAGCCGGGCTTTTAAGAGATGGTAAGGGCACTACTTTTGAGGGGGGCCAACGGGTGCCCTGTGTCATGCGTGGTCCTGGAATAATGGCTGGTACAGAATGTGACCAGTTAATGGGTACGATTGATCTGTTACCTACTTTTGCCTCTATCACTGAAAAGGCGTTGCCACAGGGAAAGAAAATTGACGGCGTAGATGCAAGCGGTCTGCTTACAGGTAAAGGGAGTCCTCCGAGGTCTGAATTTATTCATTACTCCTCTAGGGGAATGGTAGAGGGTATCCGCCAAGGAAATTGGAAACTATTAATTAAAAAAAAGAAGGGTAAATCTGCTATCACCAATGAGGTTTTACTATTCGACCTAAAGAATGATTTGGGAGAAACAAACAATCTTGCTTCCCAAAAACCTGGCATTGTCGAGAAACTGACAAAAAGAATGATCTTGGTGGATGATGAAATTACTGCAAACTCTCGTTCTCCTTGGATTATGCCATAAGCAAATATTTTACGGTGTACCCAAAAGTTCAGCTTAAAATAGAAACGGATTTTTTAACCGCATTTGCGAAGCGTTCGGCTTCTTCGGTAGTATTGTAGAAGGCAAACGATGCCCGGGCAGTAGCCTCAACACCAAGGGTTTTCATCAGTGGCTGACAACAATGATGACCAGTTCGAATCGCAATGCCTTCAGCATCCAATATTGAGGCCAAGTCGTGGGGGTGAACCGAATCTATTGTAAAAGATATGACAGCAGCTTTATCCACAGTTGTTCCGTATTCTTTAAAGCCGTCAATTTGATGAAGCTGTTCCTGGGCTACCTTTAAAAGGTTTTGTTCGTGCATATGAACCTCATTCATATCGAGTTGATCGAGGTAATGAATGGCACTACCTAAACCAATTGCTCCAGCCACATTTGGAGTTCCTGCTTCAAACCTTTGCGGTGATGGTGCGAAAGTGGTTCCTTCAAAACTAACTTGATCAATCATGTCACCCCCGCCTTGATAAGGAGGCAGGTCATCTAGCACCGAGGCTTTTCCAAATACGACTCCAATGCCCATGGGACCAAATACTTTATGACCAGAAAAAACAAAAAAGTCACATCCACATTCAGAAAGATCTATTTTTTCATGGGGCATGCTTTGAGCTCCATCTACCACGACATAAGTGCCGTGCTTGTGTGCCTCCTTCGTAATTTCTTTGATCGGATTGACCGTGCCCAAAGTGTTAGAAGTGGCACAAAGGGATAATACTCGAACCTTTTCAATAGATAAATAATCGAAGAGTTTTTCTAGATCCAACGACCCGTCTGGTAAAACAGGAACAACTTTAATGGTAGCTCCAATTTGTTCACAAATCATTTGCCAAGGAACGATATTTGCGTGGTGTTCCATTTCGGTAAGGATCACAATATCACCCTGTTTTAATACCGAGCGTCCCAGCGTATTTGCTATAAGATTTAAGCCTTCTGTGGCACCTCTTACAAAAATGATTTCATTCTGCTTCACGGACAAAGAGTCCGCGATACATTTTCTAGCATTGGTGTAGAGGGATTCAGCCTCTTCAGCTAGCTCATAAATTCCCCGGTGTACATTAGAATTGAATCGTCGGTAGTAGTCCGAAAGGGCATCTATTACGCAATTTGGTTTTTGTGATGATGCTGCATTATCTAAATATGCAATGGGTTTGCCCCGATTCAGCCTATCTAAGATAGGGAAATCATTTCTTGTGTCTTTTAATTTCAAGGGTGTTCTTATTTACGGGTAATCTAAGGAATAATAGTCCTGTTATATCAGATGTATCACCGAAGGACAACCTCTGCGGAATAGGTTGTTTCTACTTTTTAGAGTAAAACAAATAGAGGTTTGAGGGGGAGTTAGAAAATTATTTTAGCCTCAGGTAAAGCCTGTCTCAGTTTCTCCACCCCTGATTCAGTAACCTTAGAATTCCAGAGATATATCTCATTGAGAGACTTAATTGAAGCTAAATCCCTCATACCTTTGTCTGATACTTGAGTCCCTGAAAGATTAACATACTGTAAAAATTTTAATTTAGATAAAGATTTGAGTCCACCGTCTGATACTTTGGTGTTTCTTGCATTAATCCAAGTTAGGTTTGGATAACCTCCTGCAACATTCAAGGTTTTATTGGTAATCTTAGTGCGAGAAACATCAAGGTGGGAGATGTTGTTTTTGATCCCACTGAAGGCCCCAAGATTGGAGTCTTGAACTTCACTTGAAAAGGAAGAAAATTCAGCTCTGACTAATGGGCTCTTTTCTGAAATTTGACGCACAAGAGCCCCCGTTTTTTCAGCTGCTGTTAATGATGACCTGGAAGGACTGCTCAGTCTTTTGGCAATGATATCCAAGATAGAAGACTTGCTATCAGTGGTAGCCAGGACAGGTTCAGCTTTTTTAACCTTGGGCTTGGCATTCGGGTCTGCCGCGATTGCTGCCGGTTGTTCGGATGCACCTTCAAGAATCCATCTTTTCACCATGGTAATTTCATCTTCGGATAAAGGCCCACCCTTGGGAGGCATGATTTCAGGATCTTCTTTGTCGAGAGTGATCACTCGGTGCAAGGTGCTATCAGTATGATCCCCGGGCGTAACGATTATGCCGTCAAGGTTTCCTTTGAGCACCCATTCATGAGTGTCTAATCGCAAACCTGCCCTAGGTTTAATAGTACGACTATTTTTAACATAGGGAGCGCCATGACATTCTAGGCATTTTTTTTCAAAGAGTGGTAAAATATGATGATTGAAACTGACCGGTTCGTCAGGAGCAGGTATCCCACCTTTTGTTGCAGACATATTGTTTTTCGACGGCTTGGCCCCTTCGGATATCCATCTTTTGATAATATCGATTTTCTCAGCATCGACTGGACCACCTTTGGGGGGCATGAATAAATCATCATCTTCAGGAAGATTAAGGACAGAATAAAGCCGACTTTTTTCTAGATCATTAGCGACAACAACAGGACCGTCTAAATTTCCTTTCATAACCTCGGCAAAGCTATCAAATCTTAGGCTTGCTTTGGGGTTGACCAATCGTCCTGATCGGTCGAAGGGGGCGTGATGGCAGTCATTACAACGCTCTTCGAGAATAGGTAGAACATGCCGGTCAAAATCAATGGGTTCTCCAGGTTTCGGTTTGGCTCCAACTGCTTTTGCCATGGCTTCTTCTGGACTCACTCCTAATAAGACGGGAATATGGGAGAAAAAAGAACCGGGTCGAAAAGTAACTTCCTTAGGTGGGGGTGGCTTACGGATCTCATTAAGATCAGTAGTTTCCTCAGTCGTTGTTGAGGTAGCAACTGAAACAACTTTTCCGGACGGTTTTTCTGTGGCACCTTCAAGTATCCAACGGCGAATAAGATTAATCTGCTCTGAGTTCAAAGGATCCCCTTTAGGTGGCATAATCATATCATCATCGGGAGGAAGGGTAACCACTTCCAACAATAGGCTTCCTTTGTCATCCCCGGGAATGATAACAGGGTCATCTCCAAAACCCTTCATAAGCATTTCATAATTATCAAACCGAAGCCCTGCTTTTGGCTTCATAGTACGACCATTTTTTTCGTAGGGTGCTTGGTGGCATTCATTACAATTTTGAGTCAGGATCGGCATGATTTGGGAGTGGAAATCTATGCCTTTGGCTGCCCCTGCAGTCGTGACACTCGGTTGAGCACTTGCAGGTGAAGAGGGGGTAGACGGATTTGGCAT
>Ga0206129_10007750_pt1 | contig 10496 bp, 5 predicted proteins | sample Helgoland_Spring_8_FD_148616 | JGI IMG/M metagenome (GOLD analysis project Ga0206129, IMG submission 148616) | Pelagic subsurface seawater microbial communities from Kabeltonne, Helgoland, North Sea - Helgoland_Spring_Bloom_20160502_2 | ecosystem: Environmental > Aquatic > Marine > Epipelagic ...
AGGTCAAGGGATTGCTTGTGTGGGAATTGGAAAAGATTCTGCAAGAGAAAATCAAGGTAATTATAGTGTTGCTGTAGGTTTAAATGCTGGAGAAATTAATCAAGGTACACAAAGTGTAGCTATTGGACATAATTCTGGACTAACTGGTCAAGGGATTTCTTGTGTGGGAATTGGACAAGATTCTGCAAAAGAAAATCAAGGTAATTATAGTGTAGCAATTGGATTTCAAAGTGGAGAAATAGGTCAAGGAGGTTTAAGTGTTGCTGTTGGTGCTGATTCCGGTTTTTATAATCAAGGACAAAATTCTGTTGCGATTGGTATTAGTGCAGGTTTATCTAATCAAGGAACTAATAGTATTGCTATTGGTAATCAAGCAGGATTACAAGAACAAAATGTTGATAGTGTTGCTATTGGAACAACTTCAGGTCAAAATTTTCAAGGTGGTGGATGTGTGTCAGTAGGATTTGGAACAGGAACTAATAATCAGGGAGGGTTTTCTGTAGCTCTTGGATATTTAGCAGGAAATACTAATCAAGGAGAAAATAGTATAGGAATTGGAGCATTTTCAGGATATATAAATCAAGGTCAAAATAGTATTGCAATTGGTAATAATGCAGGGAAAAATGATCAAGCCCCAAATAGTATAATTTTAAATGCAAGTGGATTAGATTTAAATACTAAGTTAAATGGATTTTATGTTGATCCTATAAGAACTATTGACGCTTCTGGTGCAAGATTGTTATCATGGGCGCCAGACAGTAAAGAAATATATTTAAATAGTGCAAAAACTTTTGTTATTGATCATCCAAATGACGAAGATAAATATTTAGTTCATGCATGTATTGAAGGACCTGAATCAGGTGTTTATTACCGTGGAACTTCTCAAGTTGTAAATGGATCAGCAACTGTTTCTTTACCAGATTATGTTGATTCCCTAGCAACAGATTTAACTGTTCAATTAACTCCAATTTTTAATGGAACAGTTCCTCAGATTTGTACAACCAGAGTTGTAAATGGGAAATTTAGTGTTCATGGTGATGATTGTGAATTTGATTGGTTAGTAATGGGTAAAAGAGGAGATATTCAAGTTGAACCACTTAAAGAAGAAAATCAAGTAATGGGTGATGGTCCATACACATGGATTCGTAGTTAAATAATAACTAAAATAATAAATTATTCATTTTAAATAATAAATGATAAAAATAAATTAAATTTTCATAAATATATTATTTTTTTGATTACTAGAAACAGTTTTTAAATTATTGTTTTTTTCAATAAAGATATTTAATATATTATTTAAAATATCTTGTTTTATATTATTACAATTATAAATTGCAATAATTCCATTTTCTTTAATAATTTCTAAAGATAAATTTAAATATAAGTATAATTCGTTAATTGAATTAATATTAGTAATAAATATAAAATCCATTTTAACATTTGTTTTTAATAATTCAAATAGACTATTTTTAATTGTTGTGTTAGAATAATTGATAGATTTATTAAATTGTGAAACTAAAATATTTTTAATAAATATATCTTTTTCATATCCTTTCCAATTATCAAATCCAAAACCTTTGCAATTATTAATTCTTGAAATGAAGTTAATTAATGAAGTTCCTGTTTTTGTTCCTATTTCTAAAATATTAATAATTTTTGATTTTCTTTGGTATTGGTTATTAAAATAATAAATTATATTTTCAACATCACTAACATTTTCACCAAAAGTCCAATCATAATATCCTAAATACTCATATTTATTTTTAAGAACAAATTCTTTTAACATAGTAACAGCTCTATTTGACCAAGTTAAATTACAAGCCCAATCATAATTTTTTTGTATTAAATTATCTTTTTCATCTTTGTTTTTAGGATCCATATAATAAAATACTTTTTTTAATGCTTCTTTCTTCCATTCATTTGTTTGAGGGTTACCTTCAACTAACACACCTCTATTTCCAACAGTATTTTGTAATGCTCCCAAACCATTGGTAATTGCTAAAGTTTTTGAAATAGCAGATTCTAAAGCTGTTAAACAAAATGTTTCTTGAAAAGTACATGGATATAACCAAAACTCTGCAGTTTTCCACGATTTTTGTAGAACTTGTTTATCAACCCAACCATGATTAATTATTCCTAAATTATTTGGCATTTTGGAATATAAATTTAATAATGTTTTTATTGCGTTGATTTGTTCAGGTTCAACTGCATTTACCCAATCTTGTTCTAAATTACAGTAAATATGCAAAGTAGAATCAGAATATTTATTATAAATTTCTCTCCATATTTCTAGTAAATGTAACAATCCTCTATTTGGAAATGAAGAATAAATAAATTTATTTTTAATTACAACTTCTTCCTCAAAACAAAAAGAGTTATCAGAAGTATCTGAGTCTGAACTCTTGGGACTACTTTCGTTAACTATATTTTTTTTATAAAAAGACTGTCCATGATAGAATGAAACAGTAATATCTTTTAAAATAGGATACATGTTAATAAAATATGATACATGCCATTCTGTCAAACAAAATATATTTTTAAGTTTCGGATGTTTATAAATAATGTTACAACTAGGAGTTAAATCATGTAAAACAAAATATACATTTTCAGCAAGACTGTTATAAACAAGTGGTAAATATTCAGAATATCTACTAACAATGCAAGTGTTAATATGAGTAGTATTTATAAATTCATATAAATTATCTAAGTGCTTATATAAAACTTCTTCACAAACTTCATCTTTTTTGTTAGGAGTATTGCAAAAAACAATTGTTTGAAAAAAGCCAATTTTTTGTATGTTTGAAGCCATTTCAATTATATAAGTTTCTGAACCACCTAATCCTTCATTTAAAAGAGTTGAACCAGTCCATGGTTTAAATCCTCCATCTGCAATAAATAAAAAAAGTTGTTTATTTTGTTTATCTTGTTTATTATATTTATTGATAATGTTAATTTCTTGTTTATAAATATTTAATTTTGTGTATATTTTATAAAAAGACATAATTTCTTCATAATCTTGTTCATTTTGATTATTATGTAATAAAAAGAATTTTGAAGAATCTTCTCCTGTTTTATAATCTTTAATATAATAACATATTCTTGTTAAAAGTTTAGGAATAAAATGAAAACTAAAAGAAGGTTTTAAAGAAAATTGTGTATGTTCAGGATATCCTATTTCAAAACATTTTTTTAAATAATAATATGCATTTTCATAATCATTTAGTAAATAATAATGTGATCCAATTAAATATAAAGCATCTGGTCTTGATTTATCTTGTTCATAAGATTTTTCATATAAAGATTTACAGTATTCCCAGGGCATATTAAGGTTATATTGTGCAATTTTTCCTGCTTCAAATAAGGAATCAACTAATTCTTGTCTAAAACCACTATTTATAAATTCTCCTCTTTTTAGATAATATTTAAAAGCATTTTTATAATCTCCAACTAATTTATAAGTTTGTCCTAAATAATAATAAGTTCTAGCTTCAAAAGGATTTTCTTCTAATTCTTCAAATAATAATTTAAAATCTAATTCTTTTCTATTATCAGAACGTTTTTTCATAAAATCAAATTCTTTATCTTCAATATATGCATCATCACATGGAATGCATATATTTAAATCATTTTTATCATCAATTATTTCATGAATCCTAAATTTATATCTTAATTCATGAAATGATTTTGTTACTCTATTTGAACCATATTTATTATTTTTATCTTGTATATATAATGTAAATGATTTTGCATATTGATCTCCTCTTGTTATATTTAAAAAATTTTTTAAATTTCCTTTTAATACATAAGTATCATCTAACATAACATTAAATTTACATTCTTTTCCTGCTAAATCTAATAATCTGTTTCTACTGTCTTTAAAATTAATAAATGGTTCACAATATAAATTTCCTTCCTTTTTACCAATCAAAACTTTTTTTATAATATCAATCGTATTATCTGTACTTCCTGTATCTAATATTGTCCATCTATCAATAAAAGGTAAATTTTCTAAAAGAGTTTGTTCAAATTGGTCTCCAGCATCTTTAACCATTATACATAAATTTATTAAATTATCATAATTTAATATATCAGAATCTAGATAATATTTAAAAATTTTATTAAAATTTTCTTTATTGTTTAAACAAATAATATAATCAGAATCTGATAAATAAAATATATTTTTAAATTTATCTTTTATTATATCAAGATAATTTTTATTTAATAAAACAATATCTATAAAATTAATTTTATCAATTATATCTGTATAATCATTTTCTTTATTTAAAAATAATACATTAAAATTATCTTCATTATAAATAATATCTTCATTAATATCAAATTTAATATTTTTAAAATTAAAATTTTTTATATTTGTTGTAATATTATCAATATGTTCTTGAGATGTATTTTTTAAAATTACTTCATTATATACTTTAGAACAATTTAAGGGTATATAACCTCCATGAGTGGTTCCATATAAATATAAATTGCAATATTCATAATTTGAAGTACAAGTAAATTTATTTAATAAAGATACAATTCTTTCAAATTCTCCAATATCTTTATTTATTTTTAAATTACAATATTTTTTAATAATTAATTTTTGAAATTCATTATCATTTATCATATAAGTGAAATTATCAAAAGTAATGTTTTTCATTTTTATATAATTATTATTTTATAAAATTTTATGTAATTTAATTTGTTAAAATTATAAAAAATTGTTGTTTTTAATTTTTAATTTTTAATTTTTAATTTTTAAACTTCATTAGGAGTTTCTAATGTGACAGGAATTGAAAAATTTTTGTTTTTGTTTTTGTTTTTTGTATTAGAATCTTCTTGATAAATTGCAAAACAACAATTTCCACATGAAATAAGAATAAAAGCTCCGATACATGAAATATAAAAGAAAAACATTCCAACTTCAAGCATAAAAGAATCCCAAAGATCAGGATAATCTTTTTCATACATATTAGAACAACTTTCTCCAATATTTTCATTAATAACCATTGTCCATATATGATATCCAATTTGAACAAAAGATAAAGATAAAATTGCTGAAATACCAGTATGATAATCTTCACTAGCACATGAAAGAAAAGAATAAATTAATGAAATAAATCCTAATAACCAATTAATAATACATACAACAAGTATATTAATCCAAACTTGCCAACATTCATTTTTAGCTCCACCATTAGTATTAACAACCCATGATTCATAAATTGCAATACCAATAATTAAAAATGAAAATAAAGTGCAAATAATTCCATCAATAGTAGCCATTTTATATTTGTTTTTCTTATAAGTTAATTTTTTATTACTAAAATTATATACTATATTATTCAATTTTTTACAAATTTAATTTCATAATAAAATATAAAAATATATTATAGTAATAATAAAATGAGTAAAAAAGGAAAAGTCAATCCTAATAATATTCAAGATTGGACACAAGTTGTTCTTAATAAGAATAAAAATAAAAAATCAAAAGTTCCACAGATTCAAAAACAACCATCAGCTATAAAAACAGATATAGAAGGAGAAATAAAAAAAATAAAAAAAGTAACACCAGAAATGGCTAAAAAATTAACAACTGCACGTGTATCAAAAAATTTGACACAAGAACAAATAGCACAAAAAGCATGTTTAAGTGGAAGAATAATTAAAGAAGTTGAAAGAGGAGGTTGTTTATATAATCATGTTGTAATTAATAAAATGTGTAATGTTTTAGGAATTAGTGTAAGAAGAGATTTATAAATTAAACTTTTAATAATTCAATATCTCCCTTAGATTCATTTGTTGTCATTATTTTCATTTTTTTATTAATATCTCTATTAATATTTGATAAAGAATTTTCATCTGATTCATTATTTAATAAATAATAAAATTTGTATTTTTTACATTTACAATAATATAATATTTTTGTTAATAATGTAATAATTATTGTAGGAATTTTAAAATAATATAATAAACCAATATTTAATGCAGAAAGAGTCCATAATGTAAAACAATTATCTTTATTTTCAGGAAGACATTTATCTCTTAAAGATAAATTTACTCCATCAGTTGCTATTGAAGCTAAAATTAAAAAAATTAAATTAATATCTGTTGATAAACTTTTATTTGATAATCTTTTAAATGCACTATATCCAAATATAATAAAAGCAAAACAACATGATAATTTTAATATAGCATCACCAAGTAAATTATACCAAATATTATTACAACATGTACATGTATTCATTGTATTACTATTTATTCCAATTAATATAAAAGAAACAAAAGAAAATAAACCATATATTAATGATAAACAAAAGAAGGATATAAAAGGTATATCCATTTCAATATAATATAATAAAGTATATTTATATTTATTTAAGACCATTATATAAAATATATTACAATATTTGTTTAATATTTTTTAATAAACTGAAGAATATCCAATAATAGAACATGCAATTCTTTTTCCAGAATGTCCTGTTATTTTGCTATCTGGATAATTTCCTTTTCCACAATCATCTTTATCTTCATGAATTATTAAACCTCTTCCAATTATATTTTCTATATCTCCTCTTAATTTTATAAAATTATCTAAAAATTCAATATTTACTTTTCCTTCATCATCTGCTTCTAAATTTCCTAAATCTCCAACATGTCTTTCTATATCTTCTCTTCCTCCATGTTCTTTATTATGAGGATTAAAATGTGCACACATAGAATTACAACCATCAGATAAATCTCCATATTCATGTACATGAAATCCATGAATAGAATTAGGAATAAATCCTTGTAAATTTACTTTTACTAAAACTTGATTATTATCTACTTCTTCAAATTGAACACATCCTTTAATATCTTCATTATTAAAAAATGCAATTGCTTTAATATAATTATTTGATTGAGATAATTTGTCTTTTTGGTTTAATTTAGAATGTAAATATTTATTTTTATATTTAATATATTTTTTTTTATAATCATTATTATTCATTGTAATTATATTATAATAATTAGAAATTTAATAATATAAAAAAGTTTTTATAAAATGTTAAAAAAAATGAATTTATTATAATAATTATATTATTAATAAAAATAACAAATTATTCATTTAATTCTATAATATAACAATATGGAAGAATCAAGTGATAATCATTTTGATAATACATTTATTCAAGAATTTTGGGAAAATAATAATATATTTCAAAAACAAGATAATAATTGTAATCCAGAATATAAGTTTTTTGATGGACCTCCTTTTATGACAGGAACACCACATTATGGACATATTTTAGCTGGAATGATTAAAGATACAATTACAAGACATAAAGTTTCTCAACAACATAACGTAAAAAGAATATCAGGTTCAGATTGTCATGGGTTACCGATAGAATATGAAATTGAAAAAGAATTGGGAATTAAAACAACAGAACAAGTATTAAATTACGGAATTGGAAATTATAATAATGAGTGTAAAAAGATTGTATTAAGATGTAAAGATGCTTGGAAAGACATGATGGGAAAATTAGGAAGATGGATTGATTTTGACAATGGATATACAACAATGTCAAAAGAGTTTATGAATTCAGTTTGGTGGGTATTTTCAGAACTTTATAAAAAAAATAGAATTTATGAGGGAGTAAGAATTATGCCATATTCAACAACTTGTGGAACACCACTTTCAAATTTTGAAAAAGGACAAAATTATAAAGAAGTTAATGATGATTCATTGTATGTTAAATTTAAAATTATTAATGATGAAGATTCTTATCTTTGGTGTAATGATTATGAAAATTGTTATTTTGTTGTTTGGACAACCACACCATGGACTTTACCAAGTAATTATTTATTAGCAATTAATAAAAATATGACTTATACAACTATTCCATATTGTAATAAAGAAACAAATAAAAAAGAATTATTAATTGTTGTGCAAGAAAAAGTTATGGAAATAAGAGAATTATTAAAATTAGGTAATGGTTTAATTTCAATTCATGGTTTAAGAGGTGAAGAGTTGATTGGATTAAAATATGAACCATTTTTTACTTTTAATAATTTACATAATAATTATAGAGTTGTTCATGCAGATTATGTGTCAAATACTTCAGGAACAGGAATAGTTCATACAGCACCTTCACATGGAGAAGAAGATTATAAAACTTGTTTAGAAAATGGATTTATTACAAAAGAATCTAAATTATTTATGACTTTGGATGTAAATGGATTTGTAAATAATAATATTCCTGATTTAAAAGGAATGTTTTATAAAAATTATGTAAAAGATAAAAAAGATAAAGAAGGTTTGAAAGAAGATCTAAATACTTGGGTAATTAGAAGATTAAAAGAAAATAATCAATTTCTATTAAAAAAAACTATTAAACATGAATATCCATTTTGTTGGAGATCAGACACACCTTTAATTTATAAAGCTGTAAGTTCTCATTTTGTAAAAGTAGAAGATATGAGTGAAAAATTAGTCGAATTAAATAAAGAAATTAATTGGGTTCCAAAACATGTTGGAGAAAAAAGATTTTCATCTTGGTTAGAAAATACAAGAGATTGGGGCATCTCAAGAAATAGATTTTGGGGAACACCTATTCCTATCTGGAGAAGTGAAGATGGTGATGAAATTTGTGTTTCAAGTTCATATGAATTAGAAGAATTATTAAATTTACCTGAAAACTCTATCAACGATTTACATAGAGATAAAATTGATCATCTTGTTATTATTAAAGATGGAAAAGAATATAAGCGACTTGAAACTGTGTTAGACTGCTGGTTTGAATCGGGTTCAATGCCCTATGCATCCTTGAATACTGTTGGTATTGTTGAAATGCTTAGAAAATCTTTAAATGGAATTGAATATGATGAATTAGGAAATCCATTTATTATTATTAATAACAAAATGAACAATGAAATAAATAATGAAAGTAAACAAGAATTAAATGAATTTGAAATACCAGAAAAAGAAGATAATTCAGAATATTATAGAATTTTACCAGCTGATTTTATTGCAGAAGGTTTAGATCAAACAAGAGGATGGTTTTATACTTTATTAGTATTGTCTACATCATTATTTAATAAAATACCATTTAAAAATGTTATTGTGAATGGAATAGTTTTAAATGAAAAAGGAGAGAAAATGTCAAAAAGATTAAAAAATTATCCTGATCCAGAAGTAATTTTAAATAAATATTCATCAGATTGTATGAGATTATATTTATTAAGTTCTCCTGCTGTAATGGGTGAAAGTTTGAAATTTAGTGAAAGTGGTGTTAGTCAAATGATGAAAGATGTAATAATAAGAATTAAAAATGGAGGAATTAATTTTTTAAAAGAATACACAAAGTTATTTTACGAGAAAAACAATGAAAAACCTCTTTCAGATTTATTTTCTATTAAATCAAATAGAGTTAATGAAATAAATGAAGTAAATGAAATAAATAAAACAGAATATTATTATGAAAGTTTTAAAGTTCCTTTAAATTTGTGGTTTATTAGAAAATATGGAGAATATAGAAATGAATTTTTCAAACACATGGATAATTATAATTTAAGACAAGCTATTCCTATTTTATTTTTATTAATTGAAGATATTAATAATGGTTATATTAAAATGGGAAGATATTTATTAAAAGGAAATGATACTAAAGAAAATTGTATGGAAAGTCTAAGTACATTATATTTTGTGTTTATGAGTATTGCACATGATTTTAAAAGTATAGTTCCTTTTTTAAGTGAATCTTTATATCAAATTTTAAAAGAAATAGAATATTTATATTCTTCTGTTAAAAGAAAAGCTGTTTTAAAATCGGTTCATTTAGCATATTATGATGAAGATTATCCTAGATTAGATGAAAATAAATTAAAATTAGCAGATGATTTTAATACAATTTATGAAATAATTAAAGGAATTCATAAAATAAGATCAAAAAATAACAAAAATGCTAAAAAACCTATTAAAAATATTTATTTGCTTTGTCCTAATCCAGAGATTATAGTTGAAAAATATTTTGATTATATTTATGAAGAATGTAATATTTTAGATATTAAAAAAGTAAATGAAGATTTTTTAAATATAACAAAATCTCTTGTTCCTGTTAAATCTTTATTTTTTAGAAAATATGGGAAGGAAATTAAAAATACTTTTGATGAATTATTAACAAAAACAAATGAAGAAATAGAATTAATTTTAGAAAATAAAGTTTATAATGATTTTGAAATAAATGAAGATATGTTTAATACAAATTATAATATTAATTTTAATGAATTAAATGAAATAAATGAAATGAATGATATTAAATTAGAAGAAGTAAAAATAAATGATAAAAAAATCTTTGTTATTGCGAATATTAAACATGATGAAGAAATTGATAAATTATATTATGCAAAGTTATTTGCGACAAAAACTCAAAGAATGCGTAAGAATGCAGGATTACATCCATGGAATAAAATTAAAATTTATTGGGAAGGAAAAAGAAAATATGATTTTAATGAAG
>Ga0206129_10007755_pt1 | contig 10487 bp, 9 predicted proteins | sample Helgoland_Spring_8_FD_148616 | JGI IMG/M metagenome (GOLD analysis project Ga0206129, IMG submission 148616) | Pelagic subsurface seawater microbial communities from Kabeltonne, Helgoland, North Sea - Helgoland_Spring_Bloom_20160502_2 | ecosystem: Environmental > Aquatic > Marine > Epipelagic ...
CTGCGGCAGCCCAAGGCGACGTGGCCAAGCGGGTGGGCAAACAAAAACACCACTTTGGCACATGGTTCTTTGAGGCAACAGGAAAGCGGTATAAAGATGTCGTGGCAGAGCATAGCTGATTTTTTCGCAGTCAATTGGTCACGGTATAGACGCGGAGAACGCCCTGCGCCAACGCGCTAAATTTTTGCCATGAAGAGCAAGGTCCATCCAGCAACACTCCTTCAGTTTTTGATGATAGCGAAACGATTGAGGCCGGACTGAGAGTGTCCCCAAGCCTGAATAGCCAGCTGCTTGCTGTACTCTGGGCCGCATCCTGAATCACTCTGCCAAGGGTAATTGGGGCTAGGTCGAGAATTCCTTGATACACCATGAGACAGAGCTTTTGGTTGTTTTTTTATACCATGCTGACCATTCAATGACGTTAGCCGTTGAGATTGCACCGGGCGATATGCCCATGCGAGTAAAAAAAGTGCCACCGCGGGGAAGCAACGGCGAGTCTCCAGTTTGCACCTTCCAACGCCATCAAGGAGAGAGCAACCCGCCACGGTCTTGTGTTTGGCCAGAAAGAAAGACCTGACGTTATCGCCCAACCATCGGCAGGGCCATCGCGTAGACCTACACATAGGGCTGCGCTGAGCACCCTGATTTGTAAACTCGAAGACACTTATTCATGCTATCGACATAAAGAGTTGAGGTATAGTTCTACCTCGGCGCTAGCTTTTTCTTGTCTCGGGAGTATTTATCGAAAGCATGGCGTCCAAAATTGGGCCCGCAACAAATTTGAGAAAAATGGGAGGCTGACCATGAATTTACCGATCGCAATGGTACTTTATGTGGTTTTCCTAATGAGCAGTGTCAAGGCGCAGGCAGATATTGCCAATATCGACGGCACAGAAGACCCACCAGTGATCGAAAGCTGCGATGAGCCAAAAGGCACTCTGGCTATCGTAGAGCCACAAACGCAGGTCCTGATGGTACTTACCCAGTATTCCTTGCCTACGCCGACAGGCCTGCTGAGGCAGTTTGTTCAGACCTCCAACTGTTTTCAGGTATTGGAGCGCGGAGCTGCAATGCAAAATATTCAGCAGGAGCGAGAACTGGCCAATTCAGGAATGTTGCAAACGGACTCGAACATGGGTGCCAGACAAATGGTAACCGCAGATTTTGTGATGACGCCGAATATTGTTTTTAAAGATAGCAATGCGGGTGGCGCAGGCGTTGGTGCGGCAATTGGATCTTTATTTGGAGGCCTCGGTTCAGTTATAGGCGCGGTGGCCGGAGGTATAAAATTTAAAGAAGCACAAACTACTCTGGTACTCTCCGATGTTAGGTCGAGCCTTCAGGTTGCGTCAGGAACAGGAACTTATAAGAAAACCGACTGGGCTTTTGGCGGGATCTTGGGCGCCGCAGGAGGAGGTGCTTACACCAGCACAGATGAGGGTAAATTAGTTGCTGGCGCGTTGCTCGATAACTACAACACCATTGTGAAAGCAATCAAAGAGAATCCATCATTATTAGCATCCACTTCTTCAGTTGGGCAGGACAATGCGCAGGCGGCGCTGCAGGCGACTAATTTTGACCTGGGCGATACGCTTTCGCCAAAGATTAATAAAGTTAAGGTCTATGGATCGGCCAGCAAGACGTCCGGCGTGATTGGAACGATTAACAAGGTAGATGAAGTAGTTTACATGGGCGAAGCGAGTGACGGCTTTCTCTACGTGCAAGGGGCAGATGTTGAGGGCTGGGTACAGGAAGTGATGGTCCGCTAGCAATCGAGCTAAGACGGTTTACTCATCTTATTCTAACCATAATCACTTCAGTGCGGCGCTCGTATGCATCGGCCAAGACCATCACGCTGAGTCAACTCAGCCCTGCGCCTCGGTAATAGAAACAATGTGCACCTCAAAAATCCCAGAAAAAACGCTTTGCCAACTCCCACAACTGACAACTTTTTAGATGCTAATTGCTCTAGAACCCTCCCAGAAAGTGAGTCGTGCTGACCTTTAGCAGACCCATTTATCCAGCGCTCACCCTCCAAGGGCTAATCGGTTGGGCGCAGTGCTCCCAAAAACCTCCACCTGCCCGTTGTGCTCCCTATTTTTTACAGAATGTGACGATCGAAATTTGATTCAACCGGTAGGAAACGAGAGCAAACCAGGTCTTGCTGCTACCTTTGCCAACACACTGGTGCGCTAGCACCTTGTGACCCCTCGCCAAAAGAAGCAATCTGCTGTCGATCAAAAGCCCCTCCGATAAACAACAGGAGATCGGTCGCACGAAGGTTCAAACCCACATGAAAACGTCGCTTATGGTTTGTCCGTGTGTGATGATGCGCGCGTTGTGCGCAACGTTTACAATGCCCAATCTTTATATAAAAGGAACCACCAAATATGGCACTCGTCGATTTAGAAAGTCTCAAATCACTGGTCTGTAACGGTTCAAGTGCTGCTGATGAGCTGGAGACCTTCAAAAAACTGCTGTTCACCATACTGACCAAAGCTGCTCGCGTTGACCTTCAAACCGATGACAGTGAAGTGTCGATGATTCAATCCATCATGTCGGAGTATACCGGTGAGAGTTATAGTGCTGGCGATATCAGAGCCGAAGCCATTGGCCAAGCTCAAGAGGATTCCCTGAGGCCCGTCTCAAAATTGGCCTCACGGCTGCCCGAAAATCTCCGTGTTCTTGCCATCTCTGCACTTATCGATGTTATGCGTGTGGACGAACGTGTGAGTTACGCTGAGATCGATTATTTCAACGCAGTTGCAGCAGCTATGCGGCTGAGTTTCGCTGATGCTGCAGGCCTCGTAAAAGATTGAAAGAAGCACTCATCATCTGACGAGCCCCACCGCTGCATAGCGTCTTACTTTGCATCAAATTAAACTCGGCACGTTCTTGGTGAGTGGCATCATACTTTGAGCTCTTCGGGGAGGCACTTCCTGAGCTTTTGCGGGGATTATTACTTCCAGACTGGAGATTGTTCAGAGCCAAAGGCACCAATCATCGAAATCTGTGGTGGCACGCTGAGCTTCGATAATAGCCGGCGCTGCACTTGCCCAATACAGACCATCTCATAGGCTTCTGTTTAACCCGATGTATATCAGTAGTGATAAGGTCACGGCGATGTAGCCAAGCCGCAGGCACACTGTGAAGCCGTCGAGCCTCCTTATTGTGCGAAGTGGCTGAGATTTACGGACCCATTACTCTGGCATTGAATATTACTCCATGGCAGATAGACTAGCAGCAAAGGCCAGCTAATTATTGAGGTCCACCCTTGCTATTCCGTGAGCTAAAACGGCGAAAGGTTATCCGTACCTGTCTCTTGTATATCCTGCTTTGCTGGGGGGCACTGCAAGTGGGGGATATCCTATTTCCAGCGCTGGGGTTCAACTCAGACACTGCTTCGCTCTATTTTTTATACCTGGCTATTGCTGGATTTCCCGTGACGTTTGCCTTGGCTTGGTTCTTTCAGATCACACCTGAGGGTATTGTCCGGACCATGCCTTTTGTCGAGCGTCGTGTGCTGTCTAATATTCCGCCCATCAACGATAGACGCACCTCCCGGGCCGGCCATTTGTTTGGCAAAAATGCGGAGCAACCCGATTATTCTTGGATTCTGATCGCTGAAAGTGGCCCGCTTGCGGGACTTAGCTTTGGGATCGTCAAAGAGGTGGTAATAGGTCGCTCTTTAGAGTGTGATTTAACCGTGGTAAGCCCCCATATCTCACGACGACATGCACGCCTCAGCCTCGAGGGCGATCAGCTTCTAATAGCTGATTTAGGCTCGTCGAATGGAACTGTGGTCAATGGTTATACCATTGCTGAAAAACAGGCGTTGCACCACGACGACGAATTGCGCTTTCACGATATAATATTCAAAATAAACGCAGTGCACTCTGCCCGCCGCAGTGCGCAGCAAGCAGCCGATAAAACAACCTTCGTAAAGACGTCAATCACTCACAGAAATTACATGGACTGAGCTCCGCAGTAACAAAGCTCGGCTTAGGTTCGGCGCCAGCTATCTCGTGCAACTGTGCGCTTGCTAAACCCAACTCGACTTTAGAAACGACTGTAGGCGCGCTCCCTACCTGAAAAGCCAATGGGTTATAGGATAACGCCTTCTTGGTCCGGCACCATACCCTCAGTTGCGGTGAACCTCTCTATAGTTAGTAGGTCAACTTTCGCGCAGAACACTTGGACGATCTCAGGTTTGAGGTGACGTTTTTTAAAACCGGGACTCACTCTAGTGAGCCCATCATTTTTTGCGACATTCCAAACACTTACACTTTGGCGGGCCACCCGACAATAGTCACTAAATAATAGACGGGGTTCTTTGAGTATGCTCCTATCTGCTCAAAGATTACCAACTCGCCTCGTGACTAGGCACCCCGGCTCCGGAGACGACATAGCCATGAAGCAAAGCACCCACTTTCCAGTTTTTATGGCCCTTCTTGGTGTGCTGATGTTTTCCCTGTTGGATACCATTATGAAAGCGCAGGCGCTGGCCATGGGCACCTATAGCGCCATGTTTTGGCGTATGGCATTTGGAATGCTGTTCGCTTTTCTGCTGCTGTTTCCTCGTGTCCAAGTGCGAACTATCTCCGGCCCTGCGCTTAAAATCCATATGCTTCGAGCAGCATTGACTACCCTAATGACCTATCTGTTTTTTTTCAGTCTCACTCGTATTCCCCTGGCTCAGGCAATTGGCCTCTCGTTCATTGCACCCATCATCAGTCTTTTTCTGGCGGCGCCCCTGCTCGGAGAGCGCATACAGAGCAATGCGAAAATAGCAGCAACACTCGGGTTTATGGGCGTGGTGGTGGTCGTTGGCAGCGAATTGCTGAGCATTGATGCTAGCAGTGATCTTCTGGGTTTGTCAGCGGTTCTTGTGTTTGCCCTGCTTTACGCTCTTTATCTGATCCTGCAAAGAAAACATTCCCTGATGGCAAGCCCCTTGGAGATCGTCTTTTATCAAAATATTATGGTGTTCGGAATGCTTCTACTGGGGGCGCCGTTCTTTGTCTCTTTACCTGCTAACGCAGCGCAATGGGGTGGCGCTGCATTAGCCGCTGCTTTTGCCATGGGGTCACTGGCACTTATGTCTATGGCGTACCGACGGGCAGAAATACAAAAGCTGACATCCATTGAGTACACCGCTTTTATTTGGGGTGCGCTCTTTGGTTGGTTGTTTTTTGCAGAGGGTCTCTCGGTACAAACCTTATTGGGCACTGGGTTGATTGTCGCCGGCTGTCTAGCAAACCTTCGTAGAGGCTAAACCTAGCCCACCGGCGAAAATAAATACCATAATGCTCTGCGACATTCAGCCTCGTGGGAGACGGGATCGACGATTCCATGAACGATCCGACCTTTGGCTCGAAAATCAATTCAGGCCTTGGTGCAACCACACTGCGCTCTAAAACCGATTCATAAGGCAGTAATAACGAATAGGTTACTGCTGAAGTATCACTTCGTAATAGGTCAACAACAGTAACAAAAACTGCTGCCGTTCGAATCAGGTATGGAGTCACCGGCCAACGCTGACCATCACTTGGCGGTAATCCACCAATAAAGGTAGACTCCTGCACTAGCTAACGAGGCTAATAAGGGAGAAAAATATGCCCGATGAACGGGTGCGAATTGGCCAAGATCGACGCGTGCTAATTGAAGTTCTAATTAAAGTTTCTTTTTATTATGCCGCGTTATTCTCTCTAGTATTTGCCCTACTGGTGGCGTCTCCCAATCTAGTTAAGGTGTTACCCGTGGGCGGCGTAAACGAACTTTCCTCGGGAGCCGAGCTAGAAATAATGCAGCTTGAGGAAGCTATGCTGAACGGCGATTTCGACGAGGAAGCGACCGAAAACTACACGACTCAGGACCGACTACCCCCTTTATTGTTTAAAGATGCGCAGAACTTATTTTTCTCTATGCTGGGCTCCTTACTGCTTATGTTTCCCGTTTCATGGGTATACAGGGCTATTCACCGTCGAGGTGAACACGATCACTCCCTCGATGAGACCACATTGATACTGCCCGGCGTTGTTGCGGGCATTGTCATTGTTGTGCAACACAGCTTAGCACTCGCATTCAGCCTTGCAGGTATTGTTGCTGGGGTACAGTTTCGACGCGCCTTGAGTGATACCTTTGACACACTGTTTATTTTTGTCAGCATAGCAGTGGGTATAGCAGCGGGTATTAAGGCTCTCGATATTGCAGCTGTCATTACCGTATTTTTTACAGTGTCTAGTTTACTGGTCTGCATATTCGGCGATGGGCTTGAGTCTGAACATTTGGCAGACCGAAAACAGGCTAAAATGTTGGAGAAAGCTAATCGTGACAAGGCAGAGCCTTAATGCGCGGTCTCCTAGTTTTTGTGATAACTATGTTCAGCCATTTTTTGGCTGCCGGAGCCAGCTCAGAAACAGTTATCGCCATTGGTGACGTGCATGGAGATCACGAGCAATTTGTAAAGCTGCTACAAGCCACGAAACTCATCGATTCTCGCCTGCGCTGGACGGGGGGACAAACGCATCTTGTACAACTGGGCGATCTACCAGATCGAGGTCCTGATACCCGAAAGACGATGGATCTGTTGCTTAAGCTACAAGCATCCTCAGTAGAGCAAGGCGGGGCGGTCATAACGCTAATTGGCAATCACGACATGATGAATGTGATGAACGATTTGCGCTATGTAGATCCCGGTGAATACAAGGCGTTTAAAAGTCGAAACTCAAAACGCTTGAGATCAAACTACTACAAACAGGTGGTTGCCTTTTTAACCGAAACATTACCTGAGGCGGAGCGCCCCAGCTTTGATAAAAAGTGGCGCAAACAGTGGGAACAATCGCACCCGCTGGGGTATGTGGAGCACAGGCTTGCATGGGCACCCACAGGAACTTATGGCGAGTGGGTGTTAAGTCGTCCTACTGTTGCTGTTGTGGGTGATTCTCTATTCGTGCACGGGGGCATCTCTCATAATTATATTTCGATGTCGATAGAAGACATCAACACCGCTGTTCACTCTGCCATGGGTGAAGGTTACGCCGCCGCAGAAACGAGCATTCTTTATGATCCTTTAGGCCCTCTTTGGTTCCGAGGTTGGAGCCAGGATCTCGAATCCGAGGAAAACACAATGGCACTCAATTCGATCCTCAATAAATATGGTGTGGCGCGAATGGTCGTCGCGCACACCCCTGTTCTACCTGTAGTCGTGCCGCGCTACGATGGAAAAATCATAATGGTAGATGTTGGCTTGTCTCAGCACTATGGGCATGGGTTCTCGGCTTTAAAAATAGAGAATGGCCAAACCATGGCTATGGTTGGCGACCGCTGGTTTCATTTACCCTCTGACAGCAACCAAATCTCTGTAGAAGCCTATCTAAAAGAGGTAAGAGCTGCCGTTGCAAATCCTGCCTCTATCGATCGTTACTTAAAATCATTGGGTACGCAGCAGGTCAATGAGGCGTCTGCAGCTCCAGCGCATGAAAATCAGTCTCAGCAAAACGAGCTGTTGCACCACTAACCTACCGTTAATAACGCTTACGCCTCACTGTCGAGAGTGACCGGTGGTGGGATCATATTGCCCCGGCAGCGGGCGATTATTTGCTCTTGAACACGCTGGTCATCGCCAATTACCGAATAAAAATCATCTATAAATTTAAGCGTCTTCTTCAACGTCTTGTCACTTAGCAGTGCGGCATCGACGACCACGTTTTTAATGTCGCTACGCGCCGCAGAAAATACCGCGATAGCTTGAGCGTAAAAGCGCTCCTCCTTACACCATCCGGTAAAGTAACGTTGCGTTGTTTTCTTAATCGGGTAGGCCTGAGCGGGAGATGAATAGGGTGCGTCAACGAAGCCTGAAGCGTCGAAATCATAGGGAATCGGATATAAGATGTCGCTGCCCTCCTCTCCAACAACCCGCATATTGTGGCAGCAGTCATCACCGGGGGGTCCACGAAGGGTTGAGTAATCGGTGTTCCCCAAAAAAAACTGAAACAACTCGACCAGTGCTGTTTGACCATGATCCAGCTTTCGACGACTAGCCTCTTTGACAACTTTCTGAATCTGATTTCCCCGTGCCGCAGCAACGTTAATGTCTTCAATCAAAAAAGCTTGGGTTTGCCATGGCCTTCCTTGCTTGGTGGAGTCGACATAACCAATATCCAACTGCCTAGTTTTAAAGTGATATTCACTGACTCGCTCAAAGATTTGATAAGCCAAGTACTCAAGGGCGATGAGCTCCTCGTAGCGACCACTGCGTTTGCAGGGCGCCACAAGCTTCAATTTGTCCTGACCAGCCATTAAGGTGCCGTTGTTGCCTTTCTTTTTGAAATTCAGTCTCAAGGGCGGATTCGTACAATTAACTCGCCGAAAATTGCCCCGTGTTTTAATATTGACCGGAATAGTTATTTTTTCTCCCTTAGCGTCTAAAAATGCAAATCGACCCTCAGAGTAAGGTCTTATGTCTTTTTTGCGATTTTTATACAACGACTTAAAGGGCCCGGTTAGCACAACATTTAAAGGTTCAGTTTGTTCAAACAATAAGGGATCAGCTTCGACAGCTACGGCCAGGATCAGTATCACTACAGCAACCACTCGTCTCTTCATAACACGCTCTCTCAGGCTATCTACCTTATTAGTTTATTTCGCCAATGAAACAAGGCACTAACGCTTTTTTAGTCAAGTCACTAACCTGCATCAATACGGATAAAATTACAAAAACCTTTTGTTTCACCTGAGCTTGCAAGGGCTCGAACGTAGCGCGTATTCCATCAAATTCTGGCGTCAACCAGACGATAAAGAGTCAACTCTTAAACAACCTGGCCCGACACCCCTGCGATTTGACCCAAGACGACTCTGCGCAAAAATTCTCGACGGCCGTGTGCAGCTAACAGAGCTCCTGACAGATAGAGCAGGTATAAATTCTTCGTGAGTTAGCGGTAGACCGCTGAATTTTTGTTCGACACACCCGGCAGGGCTGGCTGGCTCGACCAAAAACAAAAAAGCGTGCCTTGCCGTAAGTGGCCCCTTGCTTCTTGAGTGTCTTGTATTGGCGCTCGGGAAGGGTCACCCCTGCCAAAGCGTAGCTACGCTGGCTAATTTGCAGTGTGGTGCGAGCGAGCTTACCAATCTGCCCTTTGCTGAGGTCTCGCGCCTTACATGCAGGATTGATACCCGCAACAAATAGAATTTCACTACGCAGGTAATTGCCCAATCCGGCCAAGAAACCCTGATCCAGGTACACCAAGTTGAGCGCCCGGCCCGAAAAGGCTTTGCTCTGCAATCTATCAGCAACGTCGCGCCAGGTTAGATCGGGATTGAGAATATCTGGGCCAATGCGCTGTAAAAAAGGGTGCTCTTCAATGTGCTGGGTTTTCCAAACGCTAATATCCGAAGCGCTATACAACAGGGCGCTATGTTGGTCGGTGTGTATGGCAAGCCTTAACTGACGGTTAGTTTGAGGCAGCTTGTCGCGTTTAACCACGCGCCACACCCCATAAAGCTGGTTGTGAGAATAAATGGTAAAACCCGAATCGAAATGCGTCAGAAGGGCTTTACCACGAGTTTCTAGTGACAATACGTTGCTGTACCTAAGCGGCTTCGCAAACTTTTTGAGCGGTTGCAGCCCAAATTCTATTTTCTCTACCGTTTTGTTTTTTAATACCGCTTCTATTTTATCGGCGGCACGGCGTATTTCTGGACCTTCGGGCATAGGCTAAAACCTAAGTGCAGGGACTTTACAGCTGGTTTTTTTCGTCAGCGTGAGCGAGATATTAGTGGCTTCCAGTTACGCCTGCCACCCTTGCCGCCGTCATCAGACATGAGACTTGCAAAAGGGTCATCGGGGGCTAGCCAACATAACCAGCACGCCAAATTCCACCAGAGGGTAAATCTCTGTACCGATCATCAATATTTTGCAGGGCTACTGTGCAAAGTAGCACCTCGAATAAGACCTCACTTCAGGCTATGGTGCTTCATGAAAAAATGTCCTGCTGTGCACTCAAAAAAGCAGCACATTATCAATTACTAGGGGTTTCAGACATTTGATAAACGGTACTGCAACACCGGGTTTCGAACCCGTTCAACGCCTCTTTGAGAAGCAAATGCGCACGCTGGCCGAGAAAAATGCTCAGCTGTGCGTATATCATCGGGGCGCAAAAGTCGTCGATCTGTGGTGTTCTAAGACCCATGACCCCAATTTCGGGGCTGACTCGCTGATCAATGTTTTTAGCAGTGGTAAAAGTCTCGAAGCGATTGCGATCGCATCACTGGTAGGCAGGGGCCTGCTGACCTACGAAACAAAAATATGTGAGGTTTGGCCAGAATACCGTGGTGGTGGCAAGGAGCACACTTGTGTAGCCGACCTGATGCGCCACGAAGCCGGGCTCGCCACGTTTGATACGGCTATCGCCGTCGACGACCTACTTCCGGAAAACATAAAGGCCAACCGGTTAGGAAGCCTTATAGAAAAGCAGGACCAGCATTTT
>Ga0206129_10007760_pt1 | contig 10479 bp, 6 predicted proteins | sample Helgoland_Spring_8_FD_148616 | JGI IMG/M metagenome (GOLD analysis project Ga0206129, IMG submission 148616) | Pelagic subsurface seawater microbial communities from Kabeltonne, Helgoland, North Sea - Helgoland_Spring_Bloom_20160502_2 | ecosystem: Environmental > Aquatic > Marine > Epipelagic ...
TCTCAAACGTCGCTAAGTTTAAGAGCCCGCTTATACCTTTTTTCTGTCGCAATTCTGACGCTCTTTGTGGTCAACGTGGCTACCCACCTTTGGGGCAGTTTTGCGCGTAGCGAGAGCTTGGTGGCTTATCGCGATGCCGCAATAGCGGCACAACTGATTAACGATTTACAGCAAGGCCTCGAAGCGGCCCGTCAGCAAACTCTGGTATTGGCAACGCTCAGAGAAACAACCGAGGAGCCCCTAGGCGATGCCGAACGCGCCACCGCAACAGCCGAGCTCGATACCCTTAGACAGCGATTAGGTAAGTTGGGCGCGTTAGGCGGTGCCTCAACCGAGGACTATTACCGTCGACTGTTTGGCAGCGCCTCACAACTCCTAGACGAGTGGCAGTCCTTTTATGACAACTACAACCGCTCGGGCAGTCAATCTGCCGTGGAATCGCCCATTCAGTATAACGATACCTGGCAAAAGCTCGATGAATTGGAGCAGCGCCAGGAAGCACTGGCGATCCAACGCTCCCGCACCATTGACGGCACCATCACCCTGACCGACCAGATTACGGTGATCGGCTTCATTACAACCATCGCCGTCACCATGTTGCTGGTTATTTTGCTGATCCGGTCGACCAACTCCAGCTTGCTGCGTCTAAAGACCGGGGTTCAGCGCTTTGGATCGGGTGACTTGAGCTACCGCATTGATGAGAATCGCGATGCTGGCGAAATCCAGGATCTTGCACGAACCTTTAACGACATGTCTGGCAAGCTCACAACAGCGATTGAAGAAGTGAACAACGCCAAGGCCGATGCCGACGCCGCAAACGCTGCTAAATCTATGTTTCTAGCGAACGTTAGTCATGAGCTTCGCACACCACTTAATGCCATTATTGGTTATAGCGAGATGCTGCAAGACGAGCTGGGTGACCCGGGCGAGGTTAATCGTGAGCAAGTACAGCACGACCTAAGCACCATCATCATTTCAGGGCGGCAACTCCTAGGTTTGATTAACGAGATTCTCGATTTATCTAAAATAGAAACGGGAAAGATGCAGATTAATCTGGAGTCTTTTCAACCCGCCGCCTTAATCCTCCAAGTTTGTGACGCACTATCACCGTTGCTATCGCAGCATAGAAATAGCCTTGAGCTCGATTTGAAGGGCGCTGAAGGTCACACCATGCTCAGCGACCCCGGTAAGGTGCAGCAAATTGTGACTAACTTATTCAGCAACGCCTGCAAGTTCACAGACGGTGGCACTGTCTCAGTGGCGGCAAATATTAGCGAAGGTCAACTCGTATTTGCGGTGACTGATGATGGTATTGGTATGACTCCAGAGCAACAGGGGCGCGTCTTTGACGCCTTTATTCAGGCTGAGGCGACAACAGGAACCAAGTATGGTGGTACGGGATTGGGGTTATCGATTGTGAAAGATTTTTGCACCATGCTTGGCGGTGAGATCAGCTTGGCCAGCACCCCTGATGCGGGTTCGTGTTTTACAGTTACGCTACCGATTACTGGCCCAGTGTTAAATCCCGAAGCCGCTTAAGCGCCTCTTCGCGCTTTTCTAAATCTTGGGAGATGGCTTGATTCAAAGCATCAAGTGCTTCGAGCCGCCCTTCCAGTGTTTGCACCGCAGCGAGAGCCAAAATCATCACCTCGGCGCGCTCATCAATACCGCTAGCGACACTTTCCTCGGTAACAATACTCGCTTCGCTCATTAGGGTCACAAAGGCGATGCCAACGTCGGCCTCACGCTGAGCTTCTGTATTTCCTGAGTCGCGATGCCGTTCAAAGTACGTCGCCGCCTGATCGTAATCTCGCGCGGCCAGGGCACGCACACCACGATCGAAGTAGTTTTCCTCGACAACGGCAAGCTCATCACAGTTACAGTCATCAGCAGTAAGGGGGTCGGGGAGATTGAGCGCCGCAGCAGACACGGCGGGCTCCGATTTCGGAGCCTCAGATTCCGGGGTCGCACAACCCGACGCAACAAGCACGGTGAGTGCAACTATGACAAAGCGTGAGCAGGTATGAGGCACAACAGTCAGGCTCTTGGATTTATGTTTTGAGAATAGCACCCGCTCAACGCAGCGACCAGCGTTAATCTTCTGGGCGCATGTGGGGGAACAGCAAAACGTCGCGAATAGAGGCCGCGTTAGTGAGGAGCATTACCAGTCGATCGATACCAATACCCTCGCCTGCTGTGGGTGGCATGCCATATTCAAGTGCCCGAACGTAATCGTGATCAAAGTGCATGGCCTCCTCATCGCCACTGTCTTTTTCAGCGACCTGCGCCCTGAAGCGCTCGGCTTGATCCTCGGGATCATTTAGCTCACTAAAGCCATTGGCAATTTCCCGTCCACCGACGAAAAATTCAAAACGATCGGTAATGAAGGGATTGTCATCGTTACGCCGGGCGAGTGGCGAGACCTCGGTGGGATAAGCCGTGATGAACGTCGGTTGCTCCAAGCGGTGTTCCGCCGTTGCTTCAAAAATTTCGATCTGTATTTTACCCAGGCCCCAGCTGGGTTTTACTTCGATACCCAATTTATGGGCCACTTCGGCTGCCGCATCACGCGATGCGAGTTGCGCTTCTGTAATATCGGAGTTGTATTTATAAATGGCCTCCAGTACTGACAATCTGGCAAAGGGCTGCGAGAAATCAAGCTGCAAGTCGCCGTAGGGCACCGTCATGTCGCCCAAAAGATTTTGGGTTAACTCGCGCAACAAGGCCTCGGTCAAGTCCATAGCATCGTTGTAGTCAGCATAAGCCCAATAGAATTCCAGCATGGTGAACTCTGGATTGTGCCGCGTTGATAAGCCTTCATTCCGGAAGTTGCGATTAATTTCATACACTTTCTCAAACCCGCCAACCGTCAGCCGCTTTAAGTAAAGCTCTGGAGCAATACGCAAATACATGGGCATATCGAGGGCATTGTGATGGGTCTCAAAGGGCTTGGCCGCCGCGCCCCCCGGGATGGGGTGAAGCATGGGGGTTTCCACCTCCATAAATCCGCGGTCATCCAGAAAGCGACGAATAAAACTTACCGCCGCTGAGCGCATGCGAAACACAGCCCGACTGTCAGCATTTACGATGAGATCGACATAGCGTTGCCGATAGCGCATTTCCTGGTCAGACAAACCATGGTACTTATCAGGTAAAGGGCGTAAGGCTTTGGTCAACAGACGCGCACTTTCCATATTGATGTACAAATCGCCCTTACCACTGCGATTAATCGGACCCGATGCGGCAACAATATCTCCCAAGTCCCAGCTCTTAATCGCCTCAAGGGTGGCGGCATCGAGTACTTTACGGTTGATGTACAGCTGAATGGTCGACGAACCGTCCTGAATCAGAAGGAATGCCCCTCGATTGCGAATCAGGCGTCCAGCAACGGCAAAGACCTCGTGCTTTTCCTCCAGGTCCTCTTTGCTAATCTCTTTGAAATCGCGCTGCAATGCCTCCGCTTCAGCCGTGCGCCGAAAGTCATTGGGGAAAGGCTGGCTGCCCGCCTCACGCAGCATGGCAAGCTTTGACCGCCGCTCGGCAATCAACTTATTCTCTTCTGAGGGGTCTACCCCCCCGGCTCCGGTTAAATCCGAATCACTCATAGGGTTGTTCCCGAGGTTAAATCACAATCCCTTTTTAAGGGATGCTTCAATAAATTTATCCAGATCGCCATCCAATACCGCCTGGGTATTGCGCGTTTCAACCTGCGTACGCAAATCTTTAATGCGCGCATCATCCAAAACATAGGAACGGATCTGACTACCCCAACCGATATCAGCCTTGCTGTCTTCGAGGGCTTGCTTATCAGCCGAGCGCTTCAACACTTCGAGCTCATAAAGCTTGGCTCGCAATTGCTTCATGGCATTATCTCTATTTTGGTGCTGGGACCGTTCCGTTTGGCAACTCACCACCGTGTTGGTTGGCTCGTGGGTAATGCGCACAGCAGAATCTGTTGTGTTCACGTGTTGTCCGCCGGCCCCGGAGGATCGATAGGTATCCACTCTAAGGTCGGCAGGATTAATGTCTATTTCAATATTGTCATCAATTTCGGGAGACACAAAAACCGATGCAAAGGACGTGTGCCGTCGACCACCACTATCAAAGGGCGATTTGCGCACCAGGCGATGCACACCAGTTTCAGTGCGCAGCCAGCCAAACGCATATTCACCCTCAAACTGGACCGTCGCACTCTTTAGTCCCGCAACCTCTCCCGCCGAGGCTTCTACCACGCTGGCTTTAAAACCTTTGCTCTCACCCCAGCGCAGATACATTCTGAGCAACATTTCAGTCCAGTCTTGGGCCTCTGTGCCCCCAGAGCCAGACTGCACGTCAAGATAAGCGTTGTTCGGATCCATTTCGCCAGAGAACATACGACGAAACTCAAGCTTCTCGAGCTGCAAAATCAAATCGCTGGTATCAGAGGCCACCATGTCGGCCGTATCGATATCGTCTTCGGCAACAGCCATTTCCAGAAGATCGTGGGCGTCGGTGCTACCACTGTCTAAATCATTGATTGTTTTTACAACCAGTTCCAAAGAGGCGCGTTCTTTGCCAAGGGCCTGAGCGCGCTCGGGCTGCTCCCAAACACTGGGTTCTGCCAATTCCAGCTCTACTTCCGCAAGGCGGTCTTTCTTTTCTGCGTAGTCAAAGATACCCCCGGAGCACATCTGTACGCTCACGAATATCTTTAATCTGGTTGAAAATAGGGGCGACTTCCACAGGAATCTCGAGAATCAGCTTAGCGGGCGGAAAGTCTATCGAAGGCTACCGTTAAGCGCCATAGCGGAAACCCGTGATCCTTTAATTTAACCGCAGGTAGTGGCACAAAAGCAGATACTAAGCGCGATGCCCTCCCCACTGCTACGCCGACGAAGTCCCATGGAGTGCTCCTGACGAAAGCTCAATGGGGTGAGATCAGCTTTCAGGCCACAGATGTCGAATCATGAGCTGCAAACGTCGTTCTCCGCGATAGGAATTGATATCGGGCTGATAAGCGATGCGTACTCGTGCCACCTGATCGTTGGGCCAGCACCCACGATCAACATTAAAAGCAATGGCCTCAAAGTTTTCGCCCTCTGCCTCTAACGTCAACTTGAGGTGCTTATCTTTAAGTAAGCGCTGATCAACCAGCACAAAGCTACCCTCAAATATAGGCTCAGGAAAATGCTGCCCCCAAGGGCCCGCAGCGGCAATCGCCTCGGCGTTATTTAAATTTAATTCTTCCATTGCCAGTTCACCATCGGTCATCACAACGGGCTCCGGGGGCACATGCTCAAGGGCAAGCGCTACCGCTGTATTGAAGGCCTCTTGGAACTGGTTCAAGTCTTTGTGATGCAAACTCAGGCCCGCGGCCATAGCGTGACCGCCAAACTTACCGATCAAATCCGGGTGTGTGGTGGCCACATGATCGAGAACATCACGAATATGCACACCCGGTATCGATCGACCAGAACCCTTCAGCTCATCATTCCCCGCCTCGGCAAATACAATGGTGGGACGGTGATAGCGCTCTCTAAGACGCGCGGCAACGATGCCAACAACCCCCTGATGGAAGCTCTTGTTGTACACACACAAACCAAATTTCAGTGCCTCATCGTCAACTTCTACAGTACTGAGCTGGGCCAGGGCTTCTTCTTGCATATTGGCTTCAATGTCTCGGCGCTCTCGATTGAGATCATCTAATTGCTGGGCAAGAGGCCTAGCCGCGAAAGCGCTTTCAGCCAGTAAGCACTCAATACCAATCGCCATATCTTCCAGTCTTCCTGCAGCGTTAAGACGCGGCCCAAGGATAAACCCGAGATCACTACTGCTTAATTCACTGGCGCTTCGACCGGCAATTTCTAACAACGCATCGATCCCTGGGCGGCCACGACCGGCACGAATTCGTGCAAGTCCCGCAGCCACCAATATGCGATTGTTGCGATCGAGCGGTACGACATCGGCGACAGTCCCTAAAGCCACCAAATCGAGCGCATCGCCGAGATTGGGCATGGCCAAGCCACAGCGCTCAAACCACTCGCGATCGCGAAGCTCTGCACGCAACGCCGTTAACACGTAAAACATAACGCCTACCCCAGCGAGAGATTTGCTGGGAAAGCTGCAACCGGGTTGGTTGGGATTCACAATGACATCGGCTGATGGCAGCTCATCACCCGGCAGGTGGTGATCGGTTATGAGCACACTAATTCCCAGGCCTTGTGCCGTTGCAACGCCTGCATGACTGGAAATACCGTTGTCGACCGTGACAATAAGATCGGGCTCACGCTCCGCCGCTAGTGCAACAATCTCTGGAGACAACCCATAACCATATTCAAAACGATTAGGGACAAGATACGAAACCTCTTGCAATCCCATTTGCCGAAGTACAGATACAGCAAGTGCTGAACTGGTCGCACCATCGGCATCGAAATCGCCAACAATAACAACTCTCGCCTCGCCCTCGATGGCATCTGCCAGCAGCGCTGCGGCATCGGTTACGCCTCGTAACAGCTGCGGTGGCAATAACCCTTTTAACGTCAAATCAATTTCGTCGGGCGCTGTGACACCGCGATTGGCGTACAGACGTTGCAATAGCGGCGATAAACCGGAAGAAGCCAGAGCCGGAGTCACCGGCATGGCACGCTGCTTAAGCTCTGGCGACATTATTGGGCAATGCAATCGACCATATGCTGCTGAACAACCTCAAGGTCATTAGGCAGCACAGTGAAGCGCTCGGGGCGATCGAAGAGATCGGCTAAATGAGCAGGCAGTGCCGGCTTCTGCTCAATACCGCTATTTTCGATGGCCGCTGGAAATTTAGCGGGATGCGCCGTGGCTAGAGTAACCATAGGTTGTGATGTATCTCGCTGGCAAAATCTTGCCGCTCGCGTACCAATAGCACTGTGCGGATCGAGTAAATAGCCGCATTGCGCCCAGACAGCGGCAATTTCCTCACAGGTCTCATCGTCAGAAACGCAGTAACTGCTGAAGAGTTCTCGTGCCTTGGACATTGCCGCGTCAGACAACTGAATGGAACCGTTTTGGAAGTCGCTCATGAGTTGATTAACAACCACACCATCGCGGTCGTAAAGATCGAACATAAGACGCTCAAAGTTTGAGGAAACGGTAATATCCATGCTGGGGGAGATAGACTGCTCTAAGGTGAGCTTCGCATACTCTCCAGAACTGAGAAGTCGGTGCAGCACATCATTACGATTCGTTGCGATCACCAACTGATCGATCGGCAGCCCCATGCCACGGGCCAGATAACCAGCGAAAATATCGCCAAAATTGCCGGTAGGCACCGAAAAATTGACCGTTCTTTCCGGCGCGCCAAGTGCCAAAGCCGCATAAAAATAATACACAATCTGGGCCATAATTCGGGCCCAGTTTATAGAGTTGACGGCAACCAGGGCTCGCCCATCGGGTAAGAAAGGCTCGGCCAAAAAGCTGGCTTTAACCATTGCCTGACAATCATCAAAATTACCACCGATCGCGAGATTATGAATGTTCTCGCCCACCACCGTTGTCATCTGACGTCGCTGCACCTCTGATACACGGTTGTCGGGGTGTAAAATAAAAATATCGATAAACTGGCAATGCCGGCATCCTTCTATGGCGGCAGACCCCGTATCCCCGGAGGTCGCTCCCATAATCACAACCCGTTCTTGCCGACGCTCAAGAACATGGTCTAAAAGCCGCCCTAACAGCTGCAGCGCAAAATCTTTGAACGCAAGGGTAGGGCCATGAAAAAGCTCAAGAACCCACTGGTTGTGGTCGACCTGCACCAAAGGCGCAATGGCATCATGGCGAAAGCTTTTATAGGCTTCATCGATCAACCGACGTAAGTCACTAAACTCGATGGACCCTTCGACAAAGGGCTTAAGAATCTCAAAAGCCAAAGAAGGATAGTCCAGACCTCGCATAGCCTGAATCTCTTCCCTTGAGAACGTCGGTAATTGCTCGGGAACATACAACCCGCCATCGGCCGCAAGCCCCGCTAAAAGCACACCTTCAAAATCGAGGGCTGGGGCACCGCCGCGGGTGCTAATGTAGTTAATGGGCAATTCAGGCCTCCTTAAAGCTCTCAACCCGCAATCGCACCACCGAACCCATAAGAGCCGGGAGAGATTCCATATCAATGATCGCCGAGTCGAGCTGACCGCACACCACAGCGTCGGTCAGTATGACTACCGTGACATGGCTGGAGCCCGCAGCGGGGGGGCGCTGAATGAGCGACTCTATGCTAATACCACGCTCACTTAACACACCCGTTATTTCTGCCATAACCCCAGGGCGATCCTCAACCACCATACGTAAATACCAAACACCCTTCACCGCATCACGCGGCACCAAGGGTAAGCGCTTAAGCTGATCACAGGGCACACCGAGCGTCGGCGTGGGGTCGACCTTGCTGTGAGTAAGAACACGACCCAAATCCGTAAGATCCCCGCACACTGACGAAGCCGTGGGCAAGGACCCTGCTCCGGGCCCTGTCAGCACAATTTCACCTACAGCGTCAGCCTCAACCATGACGGCATTCAGGACGCCATCTACCCGGGCTATTTGGCGGTGTGCGGGAATCAAGGTGGGGTGAACCCGCAAGTCAATCGCATTTCCATTGCGTCGGGCAATGCCCAAATGTTTCACGCAAAAACCCAACTCTTTAGCAAATTCAAGGTCTTCAGGGGTAACTTTATCAATGCCTTCGGTGACTGCAGCGTCGGCGTCTAGGGGAATACCAAAGGCAAGGGATGCCAGTATCACCAGCTTGTGCGCTGCATCGGTTCCATCAATATCGAAGGTTGGATCGGCTTCGGCATATCCCAGTGCTTGTGCCTCTGCCAGCACATCGTCGAAACTGCGACCCGCGTTGGCCATTTCGGTCAGAATAAAATTACCAGTGCCGTTGATGATGCCAGCCACGCCGCTAACAACATTGGCCGCCAAAGACTCCCGCAATACCTTAATGATCGGTATGCCTCCGGCAACAGCCGCTTCGAACCTCAATGCAACTTGGGCTCGCTCTGCCAAAGCCACCAGCTCATTACCGTATTCTGCAATCAGCGCTTTGTTGGCCGTGACAACATGTTTTCCTGCTTCTATGGCCTGAGTGACCAAATCTCGGGCAACGGTAGTGCCACCTATCAATTCCACCACCACGTCTACATCGGGGTCGCGAACGACATCAAAGACATCCCGGCTCACCCGGTAACTACTGGTATCACAATTCGGATTATCACGGCGAGCACCAATATGTACCAACTGCAAATCTGCGTTGCAGCGCTGTTGGATAAGACCGTGGTGGGCATTAAATATGTTCACAACGCCGCTGCCGACGGTGCCCAAACCACAGACGCCGATTTTTAGACTACCCATGACCCTTAGACTCCGTTGCTATGGTTAGGGGGTTCGCTTCGCAGTACCTTTTTGATACCTCGCAACGCCTGGCGCGTACGATGCTCGTTTTCAATGAGACCAAAGCGTACATAACCCTCACCATATTCACCAAACCCAATACCCGGGGATACTGCAACACCGGCTTCAGCCAGTAACAACTTACTGAACTCCAGAGATCCCATACTTCTGAAGGCCTCGGGAATTTGTGCCCAAACAAACATCGTTGCTTTTGGTGGGGTGACCGGCCACCCCGCCTCGTTGAGCCCCTGGCAAAGTACATCTCTGCGGCTTCGGTACATATCACAAATATCGGACACACACTGCTGGTCGCCTTCAAGAGCGGCAATAGCCGCCACCTGTACAGGGGTAAAGATACCGTAATCTAGATACGATTTAATACGTGTAAGCGCGGCAATTAGCTCAGGATTGCCACAACAAAAACCCACCCGCCAACCGGGCATGTTGTAGCTTTTAGAGAGCGTAAAAAATTCAACCGCAATATCTCTGGCGCCCTCAACTTGCAAAATACTGGGGGCCACATACCCGTCAAAACACAAATCCGCATAGGCAAGATCGTGAACCACCCAAATACCTGCTTCCCGGGCAACCGCGATCACTTTTTCGAAAAAACTTAATTCAACGCAGTGGCCAGTGGGGTTTGATGGGAAGTTGAGCACCAACATCTTGGGCTTAGGATAGCTGTTGCGAATCGCCCGCTCCAGCTCCTCAAAAAAGGTATCTTCATCTGACATGGGCACGTGGCGTAAATCTGCACCAGAAATGACAAAACCATAAGGATGAATGGGATAAGAAGGGTTCGGCACTAAAATTGAGTCCCCCGTGCTGGTAGTCGCCAGCGCGAGATGGGCCAAACCCTCTTTCGACCCCATGGTGACAATCGCTTCAGCATCGGGATCTAACACAACATCGTAGCGCCGCTGATACCAGTCACATATCGCTTTGCGCAGTCTTGGAATACCTTTTGATTGAGAATACCGGTGGGTGTCACCGCGGTGAATTGTATCTGCGAGCTTATCGACGATGTGACTCGGTGTGGGCTGATCCGGATTGCCCATACCAAAATCGATAATATCTTCG
>Ga0206129_10007775_pt1 | contig 10466 bp, 3 predicted proteins | sample Helgoland_Spring_8_FD_148616 | JGI IMG/M metagenome (GOLD analysis project Ga0206129, IMG submission 148616) | Pelagic subsurface seawater microbial communities from Kabeltonne, Helgoland, North Sea - Helgoland_Spring_Bloom_20160502_2 | ecosystem: Environmental > Aquatic > Marine > Epipelagic ...
CTGCAGGGCGGCGCGCTCGCGCCGCGAGAGCTTGGCCGCGCCGCCGCCGCCCTCGTCGCCGCGCGCGGTCTTGGGCGCCGGCTCGGCGAAGGTGAAGGCGCCCATGCCCGGCGCCGCCACCATGGACGGCATCGCCTCGGAGAAGGTGCGCGCCTTGCGCTCCTTGGCCGCCTGCAGCAGCTGCCTCGTCAGCTTGCTCCAGCGGCCGCGCGCGCCCTCTGTCGCAGCGCCGCGCAGGAAGGCCGTCGGCGCCGCCGCCTCGAGGTTGGTCGGGTCGCGGCTCGGGGCGAGCAGCGAGTGCGCCTCGCCGAGCACGCCCCACAAGAGCGCCGCCTGCCCCTTGAGCATCACTGCGAGGGAGGGGTGGCGGGGGCAAGTCAGCGTCACGCCCAGGTGCCAGTAAACAGCGGCGCCCGAGGGCGCGCGCCGTGGCAGCGGAGAGCGGGGTGCTGGGGCAGCGGCGGCAGGGTGCCGTGCGCTGCGGAGAGGAGGGAATCACGCCGCGCCGGGTGTGCGCCCGGCGAGTGGCGGGGTTGGAGCAAGGCGCGGTGGGGTAAGCACGCCGCGGCGGGGGTGCTAGGGCGCGGCGGGGTTATCACGCCGCGCGCACCTTGCGTCGACTCGGAGGTGACGCCTCCGTTGAAGCTGACGAAGCTGTTCGACGCGTCGAGCACGCCCCTGAAGCTCGTGGGGCCGTCGTGCGGCAGCCCCATCGCCTCGAAGACCGCGCCGCACAAAATCGGCAGGCGGCCGTTGATGAGCGGGTCCATGTAGACCCGCTCCTGCGGCACCGCCGCCACGGCGATGTCGAAGAGCGCGCCCTCGCACTGCACCTGGCGCACGAGCTCGATGACGAGGCGGTTGTAGAAGTCGAGGGTGGTACCCCACGACTTCGAGTCGCGCTGCCCCGCCATCACGGCCCACAGCGCGTCGAAGCGCAAGTCGGCGACCGCCTCAGCGTCCGCCAGCCCCTGCTCCGTCAGCGTCTCCGCCACCGCGCGCCCCAAGTAGCGCCCGCCCTGCGTCGAGGAGTACTCGTAGAGCGGCGCGAGGCGCGCGTCGAGCGCGGCGGCGTTGATCTTGCCCGTGCCGAGCATGCGCGACAGTGCAGTCGACTCGCGCTCGGGGCACGTCGTCGTCTTGCCCGTCAGCGCGACGTCGAGCATGTCGAGCGGGTCGTGGCCGGGCTTGGCGACCAGCTTCAGGAGGTCGCGCACGATCGCCGGGTTGGCGCCCAGCTCGCGCACGCGAGTGAGCGCCGCCCGCCACGCCTCGCCCGACGCGCGCAGCGTAGTGCCGCCCACGCCAGCGGCCGCCCCGCCGCTGTCGGCCGCAGCGCCCGCGCCGCCGCCGGCGCCGCCGCTGGGCTCGTAGCCGGCGGCGCTGTTCAGGCGGATGCGGTTGATGAAGGAGTCCGCGCGCGCGTCGACCGACGCGACGGTGGTCTTCGCGTCCGCGGCCCACACCGCGTACGCCGCCGCGAGCCGCCCGAGCGCCCGCATGCCGTGCACGGTGAACAGCTCGGCCGGCTTGGTGGGCACCTGGCCCTTGGGGAACACGGAAGCGAGCTCGAGCAGCTGCGAGTTGAGCGCGCGCACGTCGGTGAGGCCGTGCAGCACGTCGGCCACCACCGGCGCGCATACCGCCAGCAGCCCTGGGGTGTGCGCCTGGCAGAAGCGCGACGCGCCGTCGAATTGGTCAGGCGCGTCGCGGATGCGCGCCAGCGCGTCGAGCAGGCGCGCCTTAGGGTCGGCGTGGTAGACGTAGAACGCGGGCGGCGTAAGCACGCTCTCCGCGAGCTCGTGCACCGTCGCGTACGCGAACATGTCGTCGTCGGTTTCGCCCGCGTCGACGCGCCCGCGCCGCACCGCCGCCTGGCGCAGCGCTACGAGCACAGGCTTGACGCCTGCGTCGTTGCGCTCGGTGACGCCGCGCTCGAGCCACGCGACCATGCGTCCGCCGGCGCCGGTGCCGCGCAGCATACCGAAGGTGATCGCCTCCTCCTTCGAGTCGGCGGCCCTGTTCGCCTGGCACGCGTGCAGGCCGCCGTCGCCTAGGGCAGCCGCCTCCAGCTTGCTGCGGTCAGCCTTGGCTGCCCCAGCGATGAGCGCAGTCACGAAGAGCGCCTCGCTGGCGAAGGCGCGCTTTTCGACGTGCGCGAACGCGAGCAGGAAGGGCTCCTCGAGCCCGCCCGGCGCGTCTTGCATGCCAAAGTACCATTGGATGTAGCTGCGGCGATCCATGTCAGCTGCGATCCCAGCTACTTCCGCCGTCCACGCTGCCATGTCGCGGTACTTGAAGCCCATGTTAGGATCCACTCCTGTCCACTCCGCGAATGCCTGGGTGCACGTGCGGAGCTGCTTGTTAAGCTCCGCATTGGGCAACGCCACCCACAGGCACTTGTGCGAGGTGTCATTGGAGTCAGCCACTTGGCTGGAGGGATCGTTGTGCTTGAGGAAGGGCATGAGTACTGGCGACGAGTAGTAGTAGGCTTTGCGTGAAGATGGCGTGTGTTCGCATTGCGAAACAGGCCTGAGAAGTTTGGGAAGCGGGCATGCCGCACGGCGCCTCGCCCGATGCCCAAAGTCGTTTCATGGCCTGGACGCACTGTAACCTGGCAAAGGGACTCCGCGGGTTTTCACCCCTAGCCTTTTCGGGGGAGTTTCACACCCCAGGGCTATAGGAGACCCTGCAGGTCACAGGTAGTGCATCGCAATGCACACCCACGCCCACTGGGCATACACTTTCATATACTTTGGTATAGGCCGAAGTCAGTTGGCTGAATTTCCATTTACACCCGTTGGCCCAACTGACGCTGGAGGTGTGTCTACCTGCCCGCTGCCACAGGCGCTGATGGGCGCCGTGCACTATCTGCCGGCCGTCGGCACGCCTTTGCTATGGCCTCAAAAATAGGTGTTACGCCTATAGCCGTTTTAGAGAAATCGCGAGTGGCAGTCTTCAACTGCCCGGAGGTATAGTACGCGCGGCCGTTCTTCTGGTAAGACTGCCCTCCGCGGTACCACGCTTTCACCCTGGTACGCGGGGGGGCTATAAACGATCACCGTGTGCCGCTGTGCGATGTGTGTGCCAGAAGCGGGATCGGCGTGTGACCCAGTGCTTGGGCGCGTGTGAGCGCTTAGGCGCCGTTATGGGTCAGAGTGTGTGGTGCCTGCGGTGCACGCACGGCACGCCACACGACACACACGCGCGCGCGCGCGCACACACACACACACCGCGCCCCGGTGGACACAGTTTTTTTTCTTCATGGGCGCGCCTTGGGGCTCCAAGCGTGCAGCAGCGCGAGTGAAGACGCGCTACAGGGGGTGGCGCTGTTGCAGGGCTGCTCGCGCCGGAATCGAACCCTGTTGCAGGCCTGCAGCGTGCGCGCGCCCGTGAGTTTGCGCGGGCCATTTCGTGGCAAATCGTTCGAGCTCCCGCGCCGGAAGGCGCGAGGCGACGGGCGGTGAGCCACGGAGGGCGCGGCCGGTTTCCGGCGCGCCCAATGTCGAGGGGACAGCAAGAGGCTCGGGGCGCGCGGCAGCGCGTGGCCCTGTGTTTCGGGACGTGCGGCGGCCGTGTGCGCGTGGTTCCATCTGGAGCGATGCGCGCGCGTGCCAAGGCATTTTGGAATTGTGTGAGCGGTTTCGCGACTGTTCGCAAGCGTCTGGTGCAAGCCAACGCGTGCAGCGGGCGTCCGCGGCGCGACCCTTGGGTTGCGGTGCGGATGGCCCTGCACAGCATGGCCCACCGCGCGGCCGCAGCCTTGATTTTGCTTCGCCGACTTGGTCGATGCGCTCCTGCCTCGTTGCTCGGGTTGAGTCCCTTGCCAGTGCGGTGCGCACTCGGTCCGGCGTCGCATGATCTGAGTGTGCTGCGCGCTGCGCGTGGCCAGCGGGTGCTCTGCGGGACGGAGTGGACTCTCTGTGCGCCTACTGGCGGCGGCGCGCTCGTTGGAGCGCGTGGTCTCCGGTTCCGGCGGCGCGCGCGGCTGCTCTCGCGAGAGAGCGGTCGCGCGTGCGACCCCAACCCATTTCTTACACTGCGCACGCACGTGCTGCAGCCAGCGCGGTTCGGTGCGCGTCGCGCGTGCGGCGATGGTCCTCCATCGGTGCGCGCGTGTTTCGTGTCGGTCCGTCGCTCGGTCGGTGGCGCTGCGGGTCGTGCGCGCTCCGTACTGCACCTGGTGTGGTATCTAGGTGCGCGCGCGGCTCGGCAGGCTACCTGGTTGATCCTGCCAGTAGTCATATGCTTGTCTCAAAGATTAAGCCATGCATGTCTAAGTATAAGCGACTTGTACTGTGAAACTGCGAATGGCTCATTAAATCAGTTATGGTTTCTTTGATGGTACCTTGCTACTTGGATACCCGTAGTAATTCTAGAGCTAATACATGCAGGAGTGCCCGACTTCGGAAGGGCTGTATTTATTAGATAAGAAACCTTCTCGGGTTCGCCCGGTTGTGTGCTGAGTCATAATAACTGCTCGAATCGCACGGCTCTACGCCGGCGATGGTTCATTCAAATTTCTGCCCTATCAGCTTTCGATGGTAGGATAGAGGCCTACCATGGCGTTAACGGGTAACGGAGAATTAGGGTTCGATTCCGGAGAGGGAGCCTGAGAAATGGCTACCACATCCAAGGAAGGCAGCAGGCGCGTAAATTGCCCGAATCCTGACACAGGGAGGTAGTGACAAGAAATAACAATACAGGGCTACTTCTAGTCTTGTAATTGGAATGAGTACAACTTACATCTCTTCACGAGGATCAACTGGAGGGCAAGTCTGGTGCCAGCAGCCGCGGTAATTCCAGCTCCAGAAGCGTATATTAAAGTTGTTGCAGTTAAAACGCTCGTAGTCGGGTTTCGGGTCGGGCCGAGCGGTCTGCCGATGGGTATGCACTGTTTGGCGCGGCCTTCTTTCCGGAGACCGCGGCTACTCTTAACTGAGCGGGCGTGGGAGACGGATCGTTTACTTTGAAAAAATCAGAGTGTTTCAAGCAGGCAGCTCGCTCTTGCATGGTACAGCATGGGATGATTGAATAGGACTCCGGTGCTATTTTGTTGGTTTCGAACACCAGGAGTAATGATTAACAGGGACAGTCAGGGGCACTCGTATTCCGTCGAGAGAGGTGAAATTCTCAGACCAATGGAAGACGAACCACTGCGAAAGCATTTGCCAGGGATGTTTTCACTGATCAAGAACGAAAGTTAGGGGATCGAAGACGATCAGATACCGTCGTAGTCTTAACCATAAACCATGCCGACTAGGGATTGGAGGGTGTTCGTTTCGACCTCTTCAGCACCTTACGGGAAACTAAAGTCTTTGGGTTCCGGGGGGAGTATGGTCGCAAGGCTGAAACTTAAAGGAATTGACGGAAGGGCACCACCAGGAGTGGAGCCTGCGGCTTAATTTGACTCAACACGGGGAAACTTACCAGGTCCAGACATTGTTAGGATTGACAGATTGAGAGCTCTTTCTTGATTCGATGGGTGGTGGTGCATGGCCGTTCTTAGTTGGTGGAGTGATTTGTCTGGTTAATTCCGATAACGAACGAGACCGTAGCCTGCTAAATAGTCCCGCGAACTTCTTGTTGGCGGCCGACTTCTTAGAGGGACAACTTGTGACCAACAAGTGGAAGTTTGCGGCAATAACAGGTCTGTGATGCCCTTAGATGTTCTGGGCCGCACGCGCGCTACACTGAAGCACTCAACGAGTCCACCTCGACCGACAGGTCTGGGAAACCTTTTGAAATTGCTTCGTGATGGGGATAGATTATTGCAACTATTAATCTTCAACGAGGAATTCCTAGTAAGCGCATGTCATCAGCGTGCGTTGATTACGTCCCTGCCCTTTGTACACACCGCCCGTCGCTCCTACCGATTGAATGATCCGGTGAGGCCCCCGGACTGGGGCGACGCATTCGGTTCGCCGGACGCGACGCTCCGGGAAGCTGTCCAAACCTTATTATTTAGAGGAAGGAGAAGTCGTAACAAGGTTTCCGTAGGTGAACCTGCGGAAGGATCATTACCGGTATCCATTCCGAACCCCGTGCGAACGGGCCCCTGCTCCTCGTAGGGGCCGCCGGTCGTCCTCGTGACGGCCTCTGCGTGCCGCCTCCCGCGCCTGTGTGGCGTGGGTTGGGGGCGCGTGGGCATGCGGCCGCGCGTGGCTATTTATGTCGCGAGCGCGCCGTTCGGGAGCGTGCCGACGCCTGTGTGGCGTTGGCTTGCTCCGCCCCACCCCACTGCGCGCGCGAGTCCATACTTATGTGTGGACTGGCGCGCGCCCCCCCACAAACCTAACCACAACTCCTGTCGAAGGATATCTTGGCTCCCGCAACGATGAAGAACGCAGCGAAATGCGATACGTAATGTGAATTGCAGAATTCAGTGAATCATCGAGACTTTGAACGCACATGGCATTTCCAAGTTTCGCTTGGAAGTATGTTCCTTCGAGTGGAGTTCCCACCCCACCTCGGTGGCGCCCCCCCCGCGGGGGCGCGGCCGGAGGCGGCCTCTGGCGCGCATTCGGTTGCGCGTCACTGGCTGAAGCTGGGGAGTGCGGGGCGTGCGCTCCGGGCGCTGGCCCGGCGTTTTCGTCCGGGTTGGCGTTCCGGGGGTGTTGCCTCCAGATGGGCCCGAGCGGTTCCCATCGGCGTGCTAGTGGCGTCTCCTCGCGAGCGCCGACGGTCGCTGATGTGTGCGGCTCGACCTCGTGCCGGTCTGGATCCACAGGCGATGCCTCTTGCGAGCGCGCGTCCGCCTCCCAGCCGCGCACACCGCGCGGCGGCGAGGGCGCCCTGCGCCCTGCGTCTGAACCTCCTCCATCGAATGGAGCAAGACTACCCGCTGAACTTAAGCATATCACTAAGCGGAGGAAAAGAAACCAACAGGGATGCCCCTAGTAATGGCGAATGAAGCGGGCAGAGCTCACGCCGGAAATCCGGAGGCCACTTACAGCCGCCTCCTGAATTGTAGTCTGGAGAGGTGCCATCGGTCCCCCTCGGCGCCAAAATCCCTTGGAACGGGGTATCGGAGAAGGTGAGAATCCTGTCAAGCGCCGGAGTGGGACCGTACGATGTGCTCTCGTAGAGTCGGGCTGCTTGGGAGTGCAGCCTGAAGCGGGTGGTAAATTCCATCTAAAGCTAAATACTGGCGGGAGACCGATAGCGAACAAGTACCGTGAGGGAAAGATGCAAAGAACTTTGAAAAGAGAGTTAAAGAGTGCTTGAAATTGGCAGGAGGAAACCCGGTTGCGCGTGGCATTTGGCGTGGTCGACTCAGCCGCGCGCGGAGATCTGTAGGGGACCTAACGGCCTCGTGGTCAGCGCGCGCGGTGCACTTCGGCCGCGTCGGTCAGCCGCGTTTCTGCGCGGCCCAGACGGCCGTGGGCAGGGCTTCGGCGCCGCCTGCGGTTTGGGGGTCGCGCGGGATCCCGGCTGATGCGCACGGGCGCAACCGACCCGTCTAGAAACACGGACCAAGGAGTCTGACGCGTGTGCGAGTACTAGAGTGGCAAGCTCGAGTGCGCAATGAAAGTGAAGGGCGTGCCCCGTCAACCGATCTTGATCTTCTGTGAAGGGTTTGAGTGGAGCACATCTGTCGGGACCCGAAAGATGGTGAACTATGCCTGAGGAGGGTGAAGCCAGAGGAAACTCTGGTGGAGGCTCGTAGCGATACTGACGTGCAAATCGTTCGTCGAACTTGGGTATAGGGGCGAAAGACTAATCGAACCATCTAGTAGCTGGTTCCCTCCGAAGTTTCCCTCAGGATAGCTTGAACGCCGACGGTTTTGTCAGGTAAAGCGAATGATTAGAGGCCTTGGGGCTGAAACAGCCTTAACCTATTCTCAAACTTTAAATGGGCAAGAGGCGCCGGATGCTTGACTGATCCGGCGCGGTGAACGGCGCGTTCAAAGTGGGCCATTTTTGGTAAGCAGAACTGGCGATGCGGGATGAACCGAACGCGACGCTAAGGTACCCAAGTGTCCGCTCATCAGAGACCACAAAAGGCGTTGGTACCTCCAGACAGCAGGACGGTGGCCATGGAAGTCGGAACCCGCTAAGGAGTGTGTAACAACTCACCTGCCGAAGGTACTAGCCCTGAAAATGGATGGCGCTCAAGCGGACCACCGAGGCGTTGCCGCCGGCGCGAGCGCGAGGCGTCCGGCGAGTAGGAGGGCGCGCAGTGGGCGACGCAGCTTGAGGCGTGAGCCTGAGTGAAGCCGACTGTGGTGCAGATCTTGGTGGCAGTAGCAAATATTCAAGTGAGAACCTTGAAGACTGAAGTGGAGAAAGGTTCCATGTGAACAGCAGTTGGACATGGGTGAGCCGACCCTAAGGGACAGGAGAGCTCCGCTGAACGCGGCCGCTTCCGTCGGCCCGACCGTCGAAAGGGAATCGGGTTAACATTCCCGAGCCGGAGCGTGGATGGAGGGCGGCGACGCGAACGAACCCGGAGACGCTGGCGGGAGCCCCGGGAAGAGTTCTCTTTTCTTCTTAACTGCCTACTCGCCCTGGAATCGGTTCGGCCGGAGAGAGGGCCGCACGGCAGGCAAAGCACCTTAAGTCTTGAGGTGTCCGGCGCGCTCCCGACAGTCCGTGAAAATCCGGGGGAGCGGTTCGTTCTCACGACCGGTCGTACTCATAACCGCATCAGGTCTCCAAGGTGAACAGCCTCTGGTCGATAGAGCAATGTAGATAAGGGAAGTCGGCAAAATGGTTCCGCAACCTCGGGAGAAGGAATGGCTCTGAAGGCTGGGTCCAGGGGTCCTAGGTCCGAGGCCCGAGGCTGCGCAGGGACTACCGGCTTCACGGCTGGCGGACCCCGGGCGGCCGAGGCGCGGATGGCCTAGGAGCGACCTCGCGGTCTCTCCCTGGGCGCTGAACAGCCGCTTCAGAACTGGCGCGGACAAGGGGAATCCGACTGTTTAATTAAAACAAAGCATTGCGATGGCCGGGGACGGTGCTGACGCAATGTGATTTCTGCCCAGTGCTCTGAATGTCAAAGTGAAGAAATTCAACCAAGCGCGGGTAAACGGCGGGAGTAACTATGACTCTCTTAAGGTAGCCAAATGCCTCGTCATCCAATTAGTGACGCGCATGAATGGATTCGTGAGATTCCCACTGTCCCTATCTACTGTCTAGCGAAACCACAGCCAAGGGAACGGGCTTGGAAGAATCAGCGGGGAAAGAAGACCCTGTTGAGCTTGACTCTAGTCTGACTCTGTGAAATGACTCGAGAGGTGTAGAATATGCGGGAGGAGCGATCCGACAGTGAAATACCGCAACTTTCGACGTCGTTTTACTTACTCGGTGGAGCGGAGAGAGGCTCGCCTCGCTTCTGGCGTTAAGCCGCTTCGTGCGGCGATCCGCGTCGGGGACACTGTCAGGTGGGGAGTTTGGCTGGGGCGGCACGTCTGTTAAAAAATAACGCAGGCGCCCGATTTTGAGCTCAATGAGAACAGAAATCTCATGTGGACCGAAAGGGGAAAAGCTCGGTTGATTTTGATTTTCAGTACGAATACAAACCGCGAAAGCGTGGCCTATCGATCCTTTAGTCTTTGGGAATTTCAAGCTAGAGGTGTCAGAAAAGTTACCACAGGGATAACTGGCTTGTGGCTGCCAAGCGTTCATAGCGACGTAGCTTTTTGATCCTTCGATGTCGGCTCTTCCTATCACTGCCTCGCAGCGGGGGCCAAATGCAGGATTGTTCACCCACCAACAGGGAACGTGAGCTGGGTTTAGACCGTCGTGAGACAGGTTAGTTTTACCCTACTGCTGCCAGTTTTTCGACGGTAATTTGGTTCAGTACGAGAGGAACCACCAATTCGCACCATCGGTATAGCCGCCGCCCGATAGGGCGATGCGGCGAAGCTGCCATGCGCCGGATTACAACTGAACGCCTCTAAGTTGGAATCCATGCCGGACGCGAAAAGCCTTCTACCGGGACGGGCGTTCCGCAGCGAGCACGCCCAGCTTCGGCCGGAGCCGCACTCGATCGCAAGTCACGGGCCCGCCCCGATGGATCCCCTGCAGACGACTCGAATGAGGAACGGGGTGCTGTACGCGGCAGAGTGGCCTTGTTGCCACGATCCGCTGAGGCTCAGCCTTGGTTCCGAAGATCCGTTTTATCAAACAACCCACGCGTTCGGCGCGCGCGGTTGCGCCACACCTCCACCCCTCTTCGGGTGTGGCGGTGGGCGCGCCCGCCGCGCGCGCCGAGTGCGTGCGCCTCCCCCGCGCGCGGGGAGGCGTGCGCCCAACGCCCAAGCCCCTTTTCCTCTTCCCAGCCTCAACCCCGCCGCGCGCGCGCTCCCACGCGCCCGCGCGCGCGGGGTTGCCTCGCCTCGCCTCGCAAGCACATGGGTGTGTCCTTCCCTCCACGTCACGCCGCCCCTCACACCCCAACCAACCCCATCCCCCCCCGGCGCTGCCCTCCCCAACCCTAGCAGCCCACCTTTCGGGTGGGT
>Ga0206129_10007780_pt1 | contig 10463 bp, 8 predicted proteins | sample Helgoland_Spring_8_FD_148616 | JGI IMG/M metagenome (GOLD analysis project Ga0206129, IMG submission 148616) | Pelagic subsurface seawater microbial communities from Kabeltonne, Helgoland, North Sea - Helgoland_Spring_Bloom_20160502_2 | ecosystem: Environmental > Aquatic > Marine > Epipelagic ...
AAGAAGAAGACCTTGTTGTCAGCCAAACAATACCCCGCCACACGAACGAAGTCGCCCTGTGCGCTGGGTTGCGTAGAGGTCAGATATCCAGCCGTAGCGGTATCGACATAAAGGATGTCGCCTGCCGCGCCGGGATCGTGTGAGAGGTACGCCACGCCGTGGGTCAAAAGCCCATCATCGGCAGAGCTGGCACCGAGGGCCACGCCCATCAGTCCCTTCGTCGTTGCCTCCGCGTCGCCGTCTACCTGCACCCAGTTCGTACCGTTCCAGACGTAAACATCGCCGGCAGTCATTCCCGTCGTCGTGCCGAACTTGACAATGTTACCTTCTGCCTCTCCCGCTGTAGATACCGCCGTCGAACGAACCAAGTACTCGACCTCGGCCCCGTCGCCGGCTCCGATAGTCACTTGCCCGCTTGCGTTGGTGATGCGCACAAACCCCGAAGGGCCAGCCGTTAGGGTGGTGTTTACGAAGGTCCCGTCGGTTTGGGAGATGAGCATCTCACCGTTGCCCGGTGTGCCCGTGATAGTGACGTCGGTTAAGTCGTCCAGGTCGGCAGCTCCACCCGCTCCCGTAGCCGCAATGGTTACCGTCGTGGCATCCTCGGTAATCGTTACGTTCGTTCCTGCTGTGAGCGTCTTGTCTTGAGGTACGCCTGAAGAGTCGCCAATCCAGATATTGCCGTCGGGCAAGTTGGGCAGGTCGTTGGTCCTTCCCGCTCCGATGACAAGCAACTCCCCACTTGCGGCGGCCTTGGTGACCTTGGCAATCTTTTGGATGAGTGCCGTCCCCGTGGGCTTGGTAGCTGTCAACGCTCCCGCCGTACCAACATACAGCTCGTCGCCGATACTGAAGCTCGCGGTGTTGATACCGGATACCTCACCGGAGATAATCACCGTCCCCGTTGCTCCGTTTAGGATATCATCGGAAACGATACCGAAGGCAGGCATAGAGGCCGAGGCGCTGTTGTCGGCAGGGGACACCTGTGTCTCGGTAGTATGCCCAGAGACATAGACCGCCGACCCTTTCGATATCGTAGACCCGGTATTATTTAGGGCCGTGAATTGAAGCTGTGTCGCGTTGCCTACGCTGATACCTGCGGACAGGTTAGCGAAGCTGATCTTCTTCGTCTCGGTTGCGGAGTCGTCCACAATCACCAGCACGTCGTCGTTGGCGACGGTAGTCAATTCTGAAAGCTCGGAAATTTTGCTGTTTGCCATCTCGTTTCTGGATATACTCGGCGAGTTTCTCTTCGGGTGTCATTAATACCGAATGCCGTAATCGCGCAAAATGCGCTCGATGAGTTTGTCGTCTCTAAAGTTGGGGTATACGTTCAACCCCTGCGTGTAATTCCTTACCGTCCGGCACAACTGCCCCGGCCCCTCAGCGTCTAAAGAAGGGAACAGGCTGCCGTTGTTGTCGAGGTAGTCGATGAGCCTCTCGATATGGAAGAGGCCCAGGTCTTTCGAGCGGTTCATCAGCGGCTTCATATCGCCGTAGGTGGCCGCCGTCGATTGCTCGGAGTCCATAACCGTCACGCCGTTGTTGACGATGCGCACACGGATAAAAGGCAGGGCCTCAGAGAACGCCAACTGAACCAGCGCCGGAGCGATATAGGAGTCCATTAAGGTCTCATCGTTGCCGGTGATAGTCCCAGCGGTGACCTTGGCGACGAGGTCGTCGTATAGGCTCTGTCCGAGGGTAGGGAGAAGGTGCATCTCCTGAGCGAGCCGGATGTACGGCTGTAGGATTTCGTCGTCGACGGATCCACCAAGCGCCGTCTCCTTCTTGAGCTTGGCCGGAGAAATGAAGAGGATGAGGTTCGCCATTATCGGGGGGTCGTAAAGTCACGGGGTTCGAGGAAGCCACGGTTGACCATATCGCGGGGGCGCTGGGCGACCTTCGGGTCGTTAGGCTGTAGCCGTTCCGCATCGGGCCCAGCGGCGCGAATTATCTTCTGCGCTTGGTTCACGCTGACCTTCTTGTTGTTCTTCTTGAGGTACGTCCTACGGGACCAAAAATGGCGACATGATCCGCCTCCTTTCCAGTAAAATAGGTTGTACGTGTTGGCACCCTCTGGACCCCATCCGGGATTGACCGCGCGGTTTGAGGCTCCCAAAATGTCTTCCTTCCTGTAGACCTTCTTCGCGTTCATCATCTTCCGGCAGAACTGCCTGCTCTTATTGTCCGGCTGAGACCCTGCGTAGGAGTACCGGACTTTGATGAGGTCGGTGTCTTGCTCGGACTTGCCAGCAGGGTTGGACGATGGCACCCGCGCAAACGTCCACAGCGCGTCGAACTCCTGCTCCCTTTCGTAGTCTACCTCCCGCTCGTCGATGAGTTCGTATTCTTTGTCCTCGTCCTCTCCCATAGCGATGAGCAGGTCGGCAACGGTATCCTGTACCTCTTCACTTGCCAAAGAGAACAACGAGACCTGCCCCTCGAACAGAGCGCGGGCGTCGGCCTCTTCAAATTGTAAGAACTGAACCAGGAAGAGAACTGCCTGTCGAGGCGTTAGGATGCCCTCCTTGACCTTAACAAGGATATCGAGGGCGGCGGATATCTGCGCTCCGTTATATGACGCCTGTGCCTCTGCTGCACTCTCGGCGATTTCGGAGTCCACGACGGACGGGTCGATACCTTCCACGCCCGGCACAACTTCGACGCCTTCGACACCTTCCTTCTCCTGGTCGTCTACCGTCTGAACCTTCACCGCCTCCACATCGATAAAGTCGGCAGGCTTCAAAGTCTTAAAGTAGAAGTCCAAGTCGATGCCGTTGATACTGAACACCACCTGAAGCCCGTCCAAGAGGGTGCGCTGGTACGGCTTTACCACGGTATTCTGGAAGAGCGAGAAAGCGTCACGCAGTTCCTCGGCGTTATTGCCAAATCCGGAGCCATCGCCACGGATACCAAAGAGCAGGGGCGAGGTGATACGGTGGCCGGCCAATATTTTCGTGGTGCATTCCTTAGCCAGGAACTCATACATCCCGTCGTTATCGTTGGGGTTGACAGGAGTCAGCTGGGGAGCCGAGTCGGAGCCGTCATTGAACGAGATGAGCAGGCGCCCGGCGTTACCCGATCCGCTGAATTTATCGTTGACGTGGCGCTCGATGGTTCTCCTCTCCTCGTCCGTAGGTACGCCGTTATTAAACGACAACAACATAGAAGGGAAGAGGCCGTTGCGGATATTGTTGAGGTGGAACGAGCTGATTTCTCTGTCGAGCTCGACGTAATTCGTAGCGCCAACGTAATCGGGCAGGCCGTAGTAGAAAATCCCCGGCTGGTAGGCTTTGATTTGATACACTACGGCCGCGTCGGAGCGGTCTTCTAAATCCAGCGCGGGGTACTTGACAGGAGCAAAGCGGGGCTCTCTCATGCGGCTCCAGTCAGGACTCACATAATAGCAGTCTACGCGCCCTTGCGCATCGGCTACGCCCGTCCGTACGGTATGGGCAGGCAAGAACCGCAACTCAGCCACCTCAGTCCTGACGCGGTTCCAAATAATTTGAACGTAGCACTGCCCGTAGAGCTTCAGGTCGAAGCACAGCTGGCGCATGATATTCTCGTCGGAGTTCTCCAACAGCTTCTGCGTCTTAAGCCACTGTTCGGGCTTCTCTTCCCTGTCTGTGGCGTCGAGGCCATCGCCATAAATCATCTCCGAGACACCGTTGACGACGGCGGCTTGGATACTCGAACCGAGGTACAGGTCGCGGAGGTAGTCGCCGTATCGATTGTCGAAGCCATAGTCGACCCAATCGCGCCCGGTCTTCTCAGTGAAAAGAGGCAGCTCGTGAGTAGGTAACCCGAAGACGTTGAACTCGTGCTTACTCATAGTAGGTGAAGGTTTCGGCGGCGTCGGGTTGGCTGGTGTAGGTTGTCTCTTGGTACGCTTCCGTCGTTGTCGTGGCATCTTCTGTAAGTATCAAACCCCCGGATTCCTGCGCGAGGAAGTTCCCGGATTCGGTGAGTAGTATTCCCGTCTGTTCGCCTTTCGAAAGATAGCCCAAACCCTTTTCGAGGATGACGTCGGCCGAGGTGATGTCTCGAACGTCAGAGGACGACGCCCGCTCGACGATACGGTACTGGATAAACCCCTCCGGCCATTGGGGTCCGCTAAGGTCGGCGGAGGTGTCAGCGGCGACGGTATCGGCGGAGAAGGAAAATGTCGTGAAGCGGTCGGTTACTGTCAGCGTCGAGGCGTTGACCATAACCACCTTATTTGTAGTAAGGCTGGTGAGCTCCATACCGAGCGCCTGGATAGTGGCGCCATACTCGGCAACGTTAGCCGCTCCGCGCTTTTCCTTGGGCGTGATATAGACCGTATTGGAAACGCTCGCCGAATTATTCTTGAAGACCACAATCATCTCATTGGTGGATATAAGAAAGGGCCGCCAATGGCGACCCCTTCCTAAAACACACAAAGCAACGGAGATTTAACCCGTGGTAATAGTAACGTTCGAAGGTGTCGTCAGCCCATCGAAGGGATAGACTGCCGTACCGATTCCGGCGGTAGCTTCGAGGAGGTAGTAGGGAGCAGGCTCACGACCGGCGAAGGTCATGGTGCTTCCTGACATCTCATTACGAGCGGCGCCAGAGGTCAGCGTTCCCCCGTTCAGGTCCATCCCGTAGGTGGCTCCGAAGAGGAAGACGTTGTCGTTATTGTCGAGAACGAAGATTTGCGAGCGGTTGCGGCTGATGAGGCGCAGTTGTTCGGGGTCTTGTTCTTGGTGCTTCTGAAGAACTACGTTAAGCGTCTGCTCGAAGAGTGAGGCGCCCGTAGCTGGGTCAGATTGGACGTTGACGGTGAAGGAAGACAAGTCCGGGCGAAGGTCGTACTGGAGTACAGTCATCGCGGGGAGGTCGGTTACGGTGAAGCTCTCGCCGGAGGCGGTTGCTACCGTTGCCGATCCTGCCGTTCCATCACCCGTCCCGGCGGCGGTTACAAGTCCGTCCGCGAAGTCACTCACGAAAAAAATCCGTGAGAGACCTCCGAGGGCATCCTTGCAATCCAGCGCGCGGCCGAGGGTGATAGTACAGGCCATGTCTTATGCGAATGCGAATCCTACCACGCCGTCAGTTGGCACGGCTACGTTAACACCGACAGCGAAGTTCATCGTGGCTTTCACGTTGTCGCTACCGTCGTACTGATAGACAGGAATCAAAGCGGCGGCCTCGTTGCCTGTGTAGGCATTGGTTCCGACTACGATGTTGTCAGGGTATGTAAACGCAATGGCGTCTGCCGTTCCGATACCTGCGGTTGGGTACACTGGGTATCCGAGGTAGCTTGCGCCGCTCAGGTCCTGGTTGTATCCGGCTCCGGTATTCTGCGCGGCTTGAGCCTGCTGGAAGAATGCATAAGCCTCGTATCCGATGTAGAAACCGGCTCCGGGCTTGAGCATGATTCCGGGAGTAGCGGCGACACCTGCGAACACCTTGTCCATCTCGCCGAGGATATTGGTGGCGGAGAACGTTGCGGCGGTTTGTACCTGTCCAAAGTCCTGCATCGCTCCGGCGTTGATACCTGCCTCGTCAATTACTCCGTCGTTAGACAAGAGACCAAACGGGAACGTGGTTGCAACACCTGCCCAAATGAGCGTCTCCAAGTTCTGTCCAGCTTTAGCGGCTACAGAAGAAAGGAGGAACTCAGCAAACTCAGGAGGGATATTCCCGTCGCGGCGCATACGACCCTGAGCGGCAATCCACGTTGGAAACATCGTCTTCCGGCATATGGTTTCCTTTACCATCAAATCGTTCAAGGTGACAACCTGCTCGGTGAGAGAGGTGTTCTCCCCATCCGTACCGGCACAGTCGGCGGCTTGGATGACGTCGGAAAGTCCGAGGTTAGAAATAACCGCTTTACTGACGACGCCCTCGATGAGGCGGCAACGGTTGTTGGTGATGGTTTCCGCACCGGTGACGGCGGCGGTAACGTATGGAAGCGCCAACTCACCCGCGTAGGTGTTGTCGGTCACCGTAATGTCGAAGTCGTACTTCTTACTTTTTACTGGATTCATGAGAACTGGGAAATAACGTTGAAGGCGCGATCTACGCCGGTGAGGTTGGGGTTGATTTCTTTACTAAACTCGGCCTTGGGAAGGACGCGGTCGGGGCTTGCGGCGGGTGCCTCCTCCAACTTGGCGAGGCGTGCGCTGATAGCTTCGAGGGCGACCGTCATCTGGTCGGTGATATCGGAGAGCTGCGCAGACATCTCCACAGGCTTCTCTTCCTGCATCTCTTCTTTCTCCTCTTCGGCGGCTTCGACCTCCTCTGTGGGGGCCATCGCTTCCTTCACTACCTCGACAATCTCGGCGGCTACCTCTGGAGAGATTTGGAACTTGTCGACGAGGGCGGCCTTGACGGCAGCCATCTCATCCTTCTCCTCTTCGTGTTCTGCGGCTTCGGTCTTCTCCTCCTTGTCGTCCATCATCTCGACGACTTGCGAGCTTTCGTCTACGGTGACGCTTCCGCCATCGCTGAGTTCATAGGACCCAGCTTCCAGGGGAGCGGCCTCGCCGTCCTCGCTCAATACGCGAACGGAGGCGCCGGCGCTGAAGGCTTCGGCTTCGGTTGCAATTACGCGCCCATCATTTAGGCGGGCTTCGGCATAGAGGTCTTGGCGCTCTGCCTCAACGACAGACCGGACAGCCTCTTTAAGTTTCTCGATAACGGACATTGATGGAGTTTCTAACGGTCGATATAACGGCGATTTATTCGTTTGGCAGAAGCGGGTCGAGCTGCTCGTGATTCTCGCACGGCATATACAACGCCCGGCCATTGATTTCGTGAGCGTGGTGACCTTCGCACCCTAACGCCTCGGCCATCAAGCGGGCCTCTAATGGGGTTCCAAATAAGGGCTTACCGTCTAAGAACGCAACGGGCTCGAGCACATCACGCACGGCGGCGGCAATAGTCTCGATGGTGACATCTTCCATCTTGACCAACTTATCGATGAAGTACCCCTCGATGGAGAACCCCCGGTATTTTTTGTCCTTGACATCGGCCCACACGTCGCCATTGGTAACGCGAACGGAAACCATCCACGTTCCGACGGGAACATCAAAACCATACACGGCGGCCTTGTCTTTGTCTTTGTCGGCTACTATCCAGCTCTCAAAGATGGACAGCCCGTCGACCTTCGTCTGGTGCTCGACGGTATACTCTCCGTTGCGCTTCTGCCTCATAAAAAGCTCGGCGGCCTGCTGTACCGTCTCCTTGGAGAAGTAGACCTCGAACTCTTCCTGCTTGCTCTCGTCCCATCGCGGGATCATCTTCTCCGGGATGAGCGCCGGACCGACGAGGAGCTGCTTGTCTTCGTCAATCTTGGCGAGGGTGAGCTTCTGGTCTTTGTTGAAGTACACGAAATTCTCTTCTATAGCGGGGAACTTTACAAGGCTGATGGCCTCGACTCCGAAATCGTCCTGTTCCTCATCAATCAAAAGCTCGACTGTCCTCATAGCGTGGTCTGTATTTGCAGCTCTCTGTTAAGCGCTTGCTTGTTCGATATCTCGTTCTCTACTACATATGCCCGCACGGGTTCCGGTGTGGGCGTCTGCTGATTGGGAACCAACGAACCAACATCGACACCTACCGACTGGACGCCACCCCCTCCGATAGAGGCACCCCCTCCGGCGGAAGAACTGCCACCGCCTCCAGAATTAAACGACGTGGATTTGATAGCGGCCACACGAGCCAAGCCTGAAGCGGTAGCTGCGGCGGCAGCAATAGCCGCACGAATAGGAGAGTCAGGCGTTGCCGTCAGTTGTGAGGTGAACGCCTTTTGTGCAGCCATATAGGTCGAGACCAATGTCTCGGCTATACTGATAGCCTTGTTCCTGTTAAAGGCTTTTTTGTTTTGCTCTACTCCGCCCTTGCTGAAGGCTTCGTTTAAGTTCGACAAGATGCTCAGGGTCTGCGTCGCCGTTTGTACCTGAATCTCTCGCCTTGCCATTGCAGCGGCTCGCTCGTTGGCGAGGTCTTCCTGCCGGTGGCGCTCCTGCATCTCATTGACCTCCGTGGCGTACTGGTCCAATACGGCCAGCCGCAGCTCTTGGTTTGTTCCTGCCGCATCCATTAGGGCGTAGAAGGTGGCGTCGTGGTCCGCGATTTCTTTCTCCCTTTCCGTCAGGCGGCGCGTAGCCAGGTCTTCGTTGAGTTTGTCCCTTTGGGCAATACTTACCTCGCTGTGCTTTTCAAATAGCGCTTGTATCTCCGCGTCACGCTGTGCTTCAATTTGCGCCTGAAGTTGCGCGTTATCTCCTGCGGCGTCAAGTTGAGTATTGTAAAAGTCCTCAATGGTGAGGAGCTCGTTCTCTAAGGCGCTAAGGTTGGCGCGGCTGCGTTTGTCGAGTGAGTCGACGACATCCTGCTCGGCCTTAATGATGGCGGCGGCGGCATCCTGTGCGGCCTTTACCTCCGCTTCCCGTGATTTGCGGCGGGCGTCCTCTTGCGTTTTTCTCTCTGCCGTGGCTTCCCGCTCTACGCTCTGCACCTCCTCCTGCAGTCTGCGCTGCGTCATGAAGGATTGTGTGCGGATATTGATGAGGTTGGCCTCAAGGTCGGCGAGGCGTTGCAAATCCTCGTCGCTTGTGTCGCTCATCTTGGCCCGCTCTTGGGCGATACGCAACTCCTCGGCGGCGGCCTCTTGCCGTTGCTTAACGAGGTCGAGCTCTATGGCCATAGCCTCCTTGGCGGCGTCAATTCTTTCTTGGGTGTCCTTGGTTCTATCTCGTGCGATAAGGCGAAGACGGGCTATCTCTTGCCTTCCTTGGGCATCGGCAACGGTCAACTCCCGACGGGTATCGAGAAGAGCCTGCTCGGCCCTCTGGAGTTCCATCGTCGCACGGATGGCGTCGGTCATCGATCCGGGCAGCTTGTCAATTTCTGCGCGGTACGCTTTCGCGGCTTCTTTGGGGCCTTTACTGAACAGGTCCACAATGAACCCCCCGGCGGCTTGGAAGTGAGCCGTGACCCGCTCCACTACAGCACCAAGTCCGGCCATAATTACCTGGAGCTGACGCGCCCCTCGGCGGGTGCTTGTGAATGCGCCAACCAATGCCGTCACCCCTACAACCAGCGCACCGATTCCGGTGGCGATAATCGCGGCCCTCGTTAGCTTGAGTCCAGTAATAAATGTCTTGACGCCTGCGGCGGCGTTCTTGAATCCGGAAATTGCCCCGCCGGTTATCTTATCCAGCACACCAAGTTGAGAGGACGATTCTCCCGCGTCCTTTAGTGAATCAGAGAGACCATCGACCTGCGTCTTCGCCTGGTCTACTCCTGTGACCTTTACCTTGATTTCGTAGTCCTGCGCCATTGCGTACTCCTTGGAGGACTTTCCGCCACCATGACGAGGCGCCCCACTCATAGTATCCATATAACAAAAGGCAATCGGGGTTGCCCCGGAGCTCGTATTGTGCCGACACCTCCAACACGCGGGGGATGGCTTGGCCTATGCCGTCGAGGTATTCCTTCATTCCTGAATCAGTACTCGGTCGTTGACTCCGGCAAGGCGTGCGCCCGCTTCGGTAAGGATGGCGTCTTCGAACTCGGTGATGTTGGTCGCGTACATCCGGACCATCTCAACCTTAAGCGTCCAGTTGATTATCTCGTCGGCCTCTCCGGTGACAGCAAAAGACAACACGCCGCCGCTCATGGAGGCCGTCAACCTACGCAGGCCAGGGGAGCCGTAGTCGAGCTCTGTCCCGTTGGTCTCGCTTACGGTGACCGTCGCGGCTCCGCCGTTAGCTAAGAACCTCCACGTTTCGAACTTCGTTGTATACGGTACGCCAGAGGAACCGCCTACAGTGACCGAGGTAATGCGCACCACACCCACGGCGACGGTGTCGTCGGCTACGGCGATAGGTACCCCACCCGGTGCCGATGGTGTCACCGTGCCCGTGCCCGTTGTTTCGCCCGTCAAAATGACCTCATCGTAAACGCTTACGGTGCCGCTGTCGGGGTCGGTGGTGTTCGTGTTCGTTCCCGTTGGCGATACCGGGCCGGGGTTGTCTCCGTTCGTCAGTGGCTCCGGATCTTGGGAGTCGGTCGGCGTATCCGGTGGGCCGGGGTTGCCGGTATCGCTTCCCGGCTCTTGCCAGCGGCAGGTATTGGTGGCCGCATCATAGAAGTACCCAAACGACTCGCAGCACTGTTGTCCGGGATCGGTCGTCGTGGTCCCGTCGGCATCGGTAAACGTCACCGTCCCGTTGGCGTTGGACTGTGTAGGAACAGCACTACACGCCCCAAACGACGAGCGGCTCAGGTCGCGGAGGAACTTGCACAACGTAGGCTCTCCCGTGCCGATTTGGTAGTTGCTTATTTCGGTGAGCTTGTACGTCGCCCCCAAGATGTGGAAACGGTCATTGAAGCGCGTATTGCGAATGTCGGAAGGGGTGAGGTATAGGAACGCCTCAAAGACACGCGCATCGGCGTCGTAGATGTCGGCTAAGTACCCGGACCAA
>Ga0206129_10007785_pt1 | contig 10460 bp, 11 predicted proteins | sample Helgoland_Spring_8_FD_148616 | JGI IMG/M metagenome (GOLD analysis project Ga0206129, IMG submission 148616) | Pelagic subsurface seawater microbial communities from Kabeltonne, Helgoland, North Sea - Helgoland_Spring_Bloom_20160502_2 | ecosystem: Environmental > Aquatic > Marine > Epipelagic ...
ATGTTACCGTATTTATTAATAACTTTAAAATCTTGGCGTCGGCATAAATATAATTTTAATAATTATATAACTCTATTTTAATTTATTTTTAACAAATTTTACATTATCAAATTATAAATAAAAAATATAACCTATACTAATACATTTTAATTAAATAAAAAATAAAAATTTAATAAAAAGAAAAAGAAAAAGAAAACTTAATAAGTCAAGTAAAAGTAAAGTTTATTATTTTATAGTTTAATTTCCAAGTAAAGAACAAATTTTACTTATGCGTTAAGAGGATAAAATAATGTTCCGCAAGATTTTAATTTATTAGTGTCATAAGCACTACATTGTGCGAGTGGGGGTCCATTTTTAGTTAAATTTTGTGAGCTATTCTTCATATCATATCTACATCCAGAAACATCAAATCCAGAACGGTCAGGTTCTCCTTCTGAATTAGTTAAATTATCTTCATTAGTATATTCATTTGTAAAAACTGTTGCTTTTGAATTTTCATTGTTATTGTCAAATGGTTTAATATTATTATTAGGAAAAGGTCTGGTATTATCATAAATAAATTCAGATTCACTACGAATAGACTGTTCTTCTGGTAAATTAATTATATTTTCTTCTTCATTAAATTTAACACTGCGTTTAGAAATAGTATTGTCATTTACTGTATTTTCATATTTATTATTTATACTATTAGATAATGTTTTAATAGTTGGTTTAGTTGAAGTTGAGCTTAAAGTTGAGGTTGAATTATTTTTGTTGTTATTATTTTTACTAATAACTATTTTAGATTTGGTAGTAGTAATATACATAGACATATATAAAACAGCTAACGCAAACATTATACCACAATGTAAGTCAAGACATATTGTAAAAATGACAAGTGATACGAGGAGAATATAATTTATTCTATCTGTGAATAAATTTTTAATCATAGGACATTGCATAATTATAGAGTCAGTAAATAATACTACTATAAATAACATAATAATACAACAACACATTTTATTATCAATCATATTTTCAGTTGCCATTTTAATTTTAACTATTTTAAAAAATTATTAAATATTGTTATGATATTATTATAATATAATATATTATTTTATAAAATTATAATAATAAAAATAAAATTAAATTAATTAAATTCAAATAAAATAATTTAAATTAAAATAAAATGATTAAATTATATTTTGTTATTATTAGTTCTGGATATATATTTTTTTATTATAATAAAAAATAAATATATATTAATATATGTTATAATATATTATATAATAATAATTATAAAAATGACCAAAACAATAATTGATGAATTAATTGAATTTGCTGAAGAATTAACATTATTAATTAAACAAGATTGGGAAAAATCAAAACAGTTTATTAAAAAACATAAAACATATTTTTTTTGGATACTTGCGTTATTTGTAAGTATGCAATTTACAGATATCTTAAGTTTAGGGAAATCTTGGGATATATATTGTAAAAAACATAATATACAAAGTGGTGGAGGTAACACTAACGCACCTCCACCACTACCCCCACCACGTGTAAATCGTAGTTCAAAACCAAAAGGTGCTGATGGAGAAAGTTCAAAAGGTGCTGATGTAGAAAGTTCAAAAGGTGCTGATGGAGAAAGTTCAAAAGGTGCTGATGGAGAAAGTTCAAAAGGTGCTGATGGAGAAAGTTCAAAAGGTGCTGATGGAGAAAGTCAAAAAGGGACTGATGGAGCTAAACAAGGAGAGGAAGGTTCAAAAGGAACTGGTGCTGGTGCTGGTAGTCCCACATCAGCAGGACAACCTCAACGCATGCGCACGCGTTCTCAAGGACTTATGGGACAAAGTCGAATTGGAAGAAGTCAGTCGCGTTTTGCTCGCACTATGAGACGTAATCCTGTATTTGGTAATTTAGATAAAATATTTAATATGACCCAAGGTATGTTTGCTCTTGTTATGTTTATATTAGTTATAGTTGGAGTATTATCATTACCTGTAATTATATTTATAATTATAACCTATTGTATTATTAAAAATTTATGTTCTCGACTGGCAATTTTATAACTAATATACTATTCATACTATAATAAAGTAATTATATAATTATTATATTTATAATTTAAATAAAATATATAATAAAAATATATAATAAATATAATAAATACAATAAGATAATTGAAAATAAAAATGGATTATACTAATATATGTGATAATTTAATTAATTATTTAATAGATAAAAATATACATATTAATGAAAATGATACAACATTAACTAAATTAAAATTATTTTTATTAAAATATAAAAGAATTATTTCTATTATATTACTTATTTTATTATTAATAGTAGGTCATACTTGTAATTTAACATATTTAAATTTTAATATATCACCAGATAATGAAAATAATAAAAATAAATTACTAAATGGTGGTGTTTATGAAGGATTTAAAGCAAGTGCTAAACTTTCATCGTCAATGTCATCAATGGGTGATACTTTAAAACACGGTAAATTTAATGCTCTTAAATCAGGATATCAAGGTATTGCTAATCGTGCTGAAAGAGCTAAAGATTTTGCTCCTTGGTTATATGGTTTAATTTATTCAATAGCAATAACAATTCTTATATTTATGATATTTATGCCTGCTGTTGCTTTCTTTATATTAGGTATAATATGTTATAATCTGGTAAAAGGTAAAATATCATATATAAAAGGTTTATAAATGAGTTTAATTATTTAATGAATAAGTTTAATTATTTAATGAATAAGTTTAATTATTTAATAAATAAGTTTAATTATTTAATGAATTTTTTATATTATTATTTTTATCCATACCAATCGATGAATTTTTTAATAAATTTTCATATGTTGTTATATCATAATCAACTTTATTTTCTTTAGGTATATAATCAAACTTACCAGAGGCAACATATTTTTTACTTAAATCATCAATTCCTTTTAATTTAACAAATACATCGTTATCAAAATATTTATTATATATTTCATAAATAACTTCTTTTGATAATTCTGTTTTATATGGGTCAAAATTAATTTGAGCTTTTATTTGTTTCAACAATTCATTTTTTTTTACATCATCCATTTTAAATCTATTATCAATTCCAAGTAAATTATCTTTCACGACTTTATTTATTTCTTTTTGTTCTTTTTCTTCTTTTGTAATTTCATTTTTCTCTTTTGTATCTTTTTGTTCCTCAAAATATTCTTTAGAAGAACATCTTAAAGGTCCAATTATTAATATAAATAATAATATTGTTGTATAGATATCATATTTCATAATTAAAAATAATAGTGAAATATATAAAATAAGACAATATTTATTCATAACATAATCAACATAAAATTTATAAATGCTATTAGATTGTTTTAATGTTAGAAATTGTATAAATATATATATAAATACTAATGTTACTAATAAATGATAATATAATTTACAATTTTTTGCTTTAATCATAATTAATAATTATTTATTTTTATAACTATTTTAATAATTATTTATTTTTATAACTATTTTAATAATTATTTATTTTTATAACTATTTTAATAATTATTTATTTTATAACTATTTTAATAATTATTTATTTTTATAAATTTTTTATTTTTATTATATTATTATATATATAGTTAATAATTATAATAATATATATTATAATATAACAATAATATAAATAAAATAATAAATATATTACAGTTTATATGTGTTCTATAGAAGAAGCATGGGCAGGTCAAACTTTTGACAATAAACCAGTTATTTCACAAAGTGATATACATAATTCATATTCATCATTACCTAATGATATATTCACAAGAAATAATGAATTTACAGTTACTAATTCTAAACAACCACAATCAAGAGATTTAACAAGAGGTATAAATTCTAAATATTCAAGAGAACCTCGTATTCCAAACCTTTCTAAAAAAACAAATAATATTAATATGAATATATCTTCAACTATGCAAGAAAATAATGATATAAATAATACTATAAATAATAATAATATAAATAATAATAATATAAATAATAATAATATAAATAATAATAATATAAATAATAATACAATTCAATCACCTTCATATATGAGTTTAAATCATAATAATAAAAAAGAAAATATTAATAATTCTATACATTCTATTTCAACAAATCCTAATTTAATATATCCTAATTCAACTGCTCCCAGTTTAACACAATCAAATACAATACAACATCCAGAACCTACTACTACTGGTGATCATTTTACAAATATTAATGATGCTTTTGAAGTTTCACAAACAGTAAATAAATTTATGAATATAGGTATGAATGATACTGATGAAACTTTTAATAATAATTTACTTAATGAAAATACTCCAGAAGAAGATATGATTATTAATAATAAATATAAAAATATGAAAAAACGTAAACATAAAAACCGTTTTACAAATATAAATAGTAAAAATAATAATTCAAATACTTATTATAATGATGATATGAATGATAATAGTGAAGATGATATGGATAATGATATGGATGATAATATGGATGATAATATGGATGACAATAATCAACTAAATAATAATAATATTAATAATATTCATAATTTATTAAATGATATAATAAATAAATTAGATAAACTTGAAATAGAATTACATAATAATAATAAAAAAAATATGTATGATTTAATATTATATATTCTTATAGGTATGTTATTATCATTTATAATTTATTCTACTTTCATTACTTTAAAAAAATAAAGTATTAAAATAAACTATCTATTTTATTTTGAAATAAATCTAAATCGTTATCATCATATATAGTATTTAATACTTCTTTATATTCATTAATTGGTTTATATTGAATATTTTTTTGATTTTTTTTTTTATTTTGAAAATTATCATTATTATCATTATTATATTTATTATTATATTTATTATTATCATTATAATTACTATTATTTGAACCATTATATTTTATAATCATTTGATTCTCTTGATTTAATGTATTATAATACTCTAATTGATTATTATTATTTGGTGTATTTAAATAATAATTATTATTTATATCTTCCTTTGGTTTCCAAGATATATGTATTGTTGTTGGAGCGGCAAAATAAATTTCAAATCCTTTTTCAACTAATTTATCCATTATAAATATGACACAATCGCCAACATTATACAAAGGTAATCCAAATACAACATTTGGAACAATAAAAGTACAATTATAATCATTATTTTTTTTATTAATATTTAAAATTTTTTGATAACACATTTCTAAGATAGTTTCGAATATTTTATATTTTTTATTCTCTCTTTCTTCAACTTCATTTCTTAATTTATTAATATTTAAACTTAACATATTAATTTATCTATTTTTATAATTTATCTATTTTTATAATTTATATTTTTTTTATAAATTATATTTAATTAAATTTAATTTTGTTTTTATTAATATTTTTTATAATAAAATAAAAATAATAAAAATAATATAATATAATAAGTAATATATAAATAATAAAATATTTATAAATAATAGAATAATTAATAATTAATAATTAATAATTAATAAATTAAAATGAATCAATTACAAAATTTAGTTTTTAATAAAGATATATGTGATGGTTCAATAAGTTATCGTGGTAAAGGTGATTTAGTAGTTCAAGGTAAATTAAAAACTGGTTCACCATCTTCTAAATTATTTTTTTGGGCTGCCGCACCACCAACTTATGGCACCAGTTTTTCTGGTTCAGGTATGCCTTATCCTGACCCTTTAACTGCTTATGATAGAACTCCAAACAAAGGTGTTTTAGATGTTGTTAATGGTAATTTTACTATTAATATGAAATATCCTAATGCTTATTACATTGGTTTAGGTTCCGTCCATGTTCCTCCTCATATTAATTTTAAAATTTGCGAAGAAGGTAAAGATGATGAGTATTTCAGCGTTCAAATTGATGATGGTGTTCCTTTTCGTATGTTGTCATTTCCTGCTCCTCCTACTAAAAAACCAAGAACATCAGCAATGTTTTACTGTGAGCCAGAAAAAGGCGCCCGCACTCAAGAAGCTATTTTAAGAGCAAGTAAATACCCTTCTACTAATAAAATGCCTGATAATTATTGGGGCGAACGCCCTCCACGATAAATTATGAATACTTAGTAATTTTATAATTTATTAGTTTAATAATAATTTAGTTTAACGAAGATAAATCTGTTTCATAATGTTTTATATTATTTTTATAATTTTGTATTTCAATAGATAACTGTTTCATTTCCAAAGTAATCTTTTGATAACACTCTTTATTTTTTATTAATTCTTTAATTTCATTACTTACTTTTATAATATGATTTTCATTATTTGATAATTCTATTTTAATAGTATTAATAGTTTCTTCACTAATTACTTTATTTTTTTCTTCTTCATTTTTTAATCTAAATTTAATAATTTCAAATCTATCCTTTGCTCTTACTATATCATAGTCTAATTCTTTATTTTTATCATTAAATTTATTAGTTATTGAATAAATAACTATACTTTCATAATTATTATATTTTTCTAATAATTTATCTAATTCTAATTGTAAATTCTGTTTTTTTTCTTTTGCAATTTTATAGTTGTCTTTATAAGTAATTATTTTAAAATTATTAATGCTTTTATCTTTATTGGCTTCATTTATAATAGTATTATTTAACGTTTCAGTTTTATTCATTTTTTTATTCATATAATTAATATCATTTATATTACCATCCATAAAATTATCTATTAAATCTATTTTTTCATTTATTGTTAATTGTTTATTAATATTAAATTTAGTATAATAGTTATCTAATTCGATATTTGTGGTTTCTATATTATATTCACTGTCAATCAGTAATTTTTTAAATTTTTCTAAGTCATTATTAGTTTGTTTTAATTCATTTATTTTATTTTTAAAATTAATTATAGTTTCATTATAATTTTTAAGTTCATTATTCAAATTATTTTTTTTTATTTTATTTTCTTTTAACTGTTCTATTGTATTTTTTCTTGATTTATGAAGTTCTATTTGTAAATTATCTATATAATCATTATGATAACTAATTTGTTCTTTATGTAAAGTAATATTATTTAATAAGCATTCTTTATCTATATATCCTTTTTTAAGTTCTTCTTGATGAATACATACTGTTTCAAGTCTATCTATTTCTATTCTTTCTATTTCATCATATAGTATATTATTTTCTTTTTTTATGTTTTCTATTATTGTATCTGGATACTCTTTTATTTTTGTTTTTATATTTGAAATAGTAGTTGTTAAATCAGAAATTGTTTTTTTACAATTTAATTTTTCACTTTCTAATTTTAATAGTGTATTATCAATGTTATTTAAATCTATATGTAAATTACAAATACTATTTTTTTTATGTGTTAAGTCATTAAATAGAGTTTCTTTGTCTTTTAATTTTATACTTATTTCATTTATTTTAGAGTTTAATAAATTTTTTTGAAAATAAGTTTTTTTATCCATTATAAATCTAAATATAAACCTAAACTTAAACCTAAACTTAAACTTAAACCTAAACCTTTAATTATAATATATAAAAAATAAAAAAAAATAAAACTATATAAAAATTTAATAAAACTATATAAAAATTTAATAAAACTATATAAAAATTTAATAAAACTATATAAAAATTTAATAAAACTATATAAAAATTTAATAAAACTATATAAAAATTTAATAAAAACTATAAATATTCATTAATATATTCTTCTATTATTTCTTTCTGTAGTCCAGAAGAATTACAAGTTATACCATTTTTATAATATATAAATGTTGGTAATTTATTTATATTAAAATATTTTACTATAGTTTGTGTATCATCATTATCTACATCAATATCATAAAAATTAACATTTTTATATTGTTCTTTTAAATAATCTATAAATGGTATTATTGCATTACAAGGCTTACACCAAGTTGCTTTGATACTTATAAATAATAAAGTATTTGGATTTTCCTTAGAAAAAGTTTCTAACTCTTCTATTGTTGTTGGTATGAATGACATTTTAATTTTATATAAAATTTATATAAAAATTAAATAAAAAATATATAAACTTTTATAAATTATAATTATATGTTATTTTTATATTTAGTATTTTATTTTATAATTTTTACACAATTATTTTATTTTATAATAATTATTATTTTATAAATAATTAAGCACAGATTGATTAATACAATCAACAATAACACATTCCGTATTAATATTATTATAAATAAAATAAATCCAATTGTAAGGTATATATATCATATTACCTTCTCTAACTATAATTTCAATAAAATTCATCTCCATAGGCTCTTTATCTAATAATTCAGTAGCATCAATAGTAGATACCATATTTGTAAAAGGTTGAACATGTTTATATTGGTCTGGTGGAGCTATAATTACTCGCATTTCACCAGTAACACATCCAAATACTTGTAAATAATTGTTTTGTTTTATAAAAAATATAGATGATGTATTATTTAATACTATATTTCTAATATCAATATTCCAATCATATGATAATGGTAAATTATAAAGCTCTAAATTATTTTTAATATAATTAGAATAATTTATAGTAGTATTATTACTTATAGTATTATTAATATGTTGTAATGCTTTACCTATAAATTGATTAAATTCTTTCCAAAATAATAATTCTTTTTGAAAAACAATAGGTTGATGATTATCTAATAAGTCATAAGCAATATTTACATCTGGATCTGATACTTGTAATATTTTTAATTCATTATTAATTATTTTAAGTCTTGATATGTGACAATAAATAAAAAAAATTATAAATAAAATAAATAATGACGCAATATATTTAAAAATAGAATTTGGCATTTTAATATTATTAATTTATATTAATAAAATATTATTTAATAAAATACTATAATAAAATATTATTTAATAAAATACTATAATAAAATATTATTTAATAAAATAATAAAATATTATTTAATAAAATAATTAAATATTATTTATATATAAATAATAATAATATTAAAATGTCAAATTCTATTTTAAATAAACAATCAATTACTTATATATTTATAATTTTTTTTATAATAATGACATTAGTTCATTTATATAAAATTAATAATACTAATGATACATTTAAAGTTTTAACAGAAGATCAAAATCTTGGGTCTAATGATGTTTATATAAATTCTATGAGCCAAATAAATTTTGCGGAAAATAATAAAAATCTAAAAACAATAATTGAAGATATTATTGATAATAAATCATCTAAAACAGAATTAAATAATGCTATGCCTGAATTATCAGTTATATCATACGCAGGTTCTACTGCTCCTACTGGTTGGCAACTTTGTAATGGCACAGCATTAAAATATTCGAATAATGATTTTGTATCTAATACTGATGAAAGAACAAGCAGTTTTAATAAAAATTCAACAGGGGACTTAATATTAACACCAGATTTAAAGGGGAAATTTATTTTAGGGAACGGAGGTGCTGGGGATAATAAAGCATTACATAATGATGGCGGTGAAGAAACTCATACATTAACTGTTGATGAAATGCCAAGGCATTATCATAAAATTGTTACAGATGAAGCCAGTTATAAATATCGAAATTTGACCAACCCCGGTTCTTTTGCACAAATACGTCCTAATCAATATCAATTATCAGCAGGTTCTAGTGAGGCTAATTTAGGAGATTCAAGTTTGGAAGGAAATGACGCTCCCCACAACAATATGCCTCCCTACTATGTTTTAACCTATATCATAAAACAACCCGCTCCATTATCTTCATAAATAATAAAATAAAATATTATTTAATAAAATAATAAAATATTATAATAAAATAATAAAATATTATTTATATATAAATAATAATAATATTAAAATGTCAAATTCTATTTTAAATAAACAATCAATTACTTATATATTTATAATTTTTTTATAATAATGACATTAGTTCATTTATATAAAATTAATAATACTAATGATACATTTAAAGTTTTAACAGAAGAGCAAAATCTTGGGTCTAATGATGTATTTATAGATACAATGGACCAAATTATTTTTAATACTGTTAATAAAAATTTAAAAACACTTATGGACGAAAAAATGAATGAATCACAAACTATAACTCTTGTAAATAATGCTATGCCTGAATTATCAGTTATATCATACGCAGGTTCTACTGCTCCTACTGGTTGGCAACTTTGTAATGGCACAGCATTAAAATATTCGAATGGTTATTTTGTATCTAATACTGATGAAAGAACAAGCAGTTTTAATAAAAATACAACAGGGGACTTAATATTAACACCAGATTTAAAGGGGAAATTTATTTTAGGGAACGGAGGGACTGGGGATAATAAAGCATTACATAATAATGGCGGTGAAGAAACTCATACATTAACTGTTGATGAAATGCCAGAACATAATCATAATGTTAAATTGCGAATTGGTTGTAATGGTAATACAAA